>Ga0123356_10008300_pt1 | contig 10333 bp, 11 predicted proteins | sample TergutEmb28metaG_2_FD_92546 | JGI IMG/M metagenome (GOLD analysis project Ga0123356, IMG submission 92546) | Embiratermes neotenicus P3 segment gut microbial communities from Petit-Saut dam, French Guiana - Emb289 P3 | ecosystem: Host-associated > Arthropoda: Insects > Digestive system > Gut ... | reverse complement strand
TTCGTCATCTTGATCTACCAGGAAATCGCGACAGATTTCCTCTCGTCGCTCTTTTTCTGGTTGTTGTTGATCAACCTGAGCCGGTACGCGTGCGGCACGCCTGACAAACGCTGCGCGGTTCCTGTCAATATAATCTTCGAAGAGTTTAACAATGTCGGACGACTTGATACATATTCACGGCGGCTGTCTGTCGCGAGGTCAAGGGCACTGCAGGTTTGCCATATCGTACAGTCACTCGCACAGTTCCAAAACCGTTATCCAAACAATGAGTGGTCTGAGATAACAGGTAATTGCGACACACAGATTATGCTCGGTGTAACCGAAAAGGAAGGCGCCGAGTTTTTCAGCCTGCGATCCGGTGACTCGACGGTCCGTGTCAATTCTACAATGACGGTAAAGCATACGATTGCGGTGGCTCAGATGATACCTCAATATCGGGAAACAGACGGGCTGGGCAGGCGGCGGCTCCTTACGCCAGATGAGATACTGCGGTTTCCAAATGACGAGCTTTTAATTATTCTGCGCGGCCAGAATGTGCTGCGTGCCAGGAAATTTGATTATACGGGACACCCCTACGCAAAGCAGCTTACCCGGACTTCTATATTTGATTATAATCCGAACTCAGGCTGGAAAGCTCCCATGCCCCATTCCGAGCCGGAAACACGTGAAGAGCGTTTTTCGGATGATAACCGGCAAAAGTCTGACAAGAAACCGGCTGGGTTAAGATTATTCGGTACAGCCAAGCCGCCGGATGGGTTTTAACTCCCCATTTATTAAAATTAGGAGGTACATAAATGCTTGGAAAGTCTATTTCTATAAGTAATCCAAATTATAGCCAATGGCTGGATGCCACTTCGTCACAATCGGATAATGAAACCACCATACAATCTTTAGATATACCAGACCCCCAGCATACAACTACACTCCAGCCTAATACTGGAACTGATGATGTCGGTGATGTTGGTATAGACAAAAATTCTGCATTTCATCAGATGATTTACGGACGTGGACAGCCTGTCCCCCAAACAGACTCAAAAGAACCGGAGTTTAAGGCGGAGGGGCCCAGCCTTCAGATGAGCGAGCCTTTAAAACAGCCATTCCCCCAGACCGGCTTGGATGACATCGAATTCCACGTGGATGGCATAAACCTTCAGACAGAAATTAAACAGCCTCCCCAGGCCGATCCAAAAACCGATGGAAATAACCGAACTCACAGTTCGGATATACGACGTTCCAGTAGGGTAGCCCGTTTACCCCAGGCCGACATTGAATCCGGTCAGGGTGTGACGAAAATCGCTAATGCAGCTCCCATTCTCCAGACTGGCTCCGGCGATACTCCTCTTCAGCAAAATGCTGCCGGAAGACGTATCGAACAATCACGGTCTGGAGAAACATTATCACATTCTGGAGCCAGCTCACAAACCACATCCCAATCCGGGAACAATCCGGAACAAAACTCCCGGACTGGAAGGCGCCGGCGTCGTGAAACGCCTATTATTTCAATCGATGACGAACGCAGCGTGGAGACCTATGACGACAAGCACCGCAATGATTTGCTTGATCTGGCCGAGTCACAAAAGGGACGTAAAATCCTGACGGGTATTATCAAGGGCGTGGAACGCTCCGCGGATAACCCCAATCTATCTTTCGCAGTCACATATCACGGTGATTTCAAAGTTATCATCCCGGCGGAGGAAACAGTGACAACGCCGCAAGACTTGCGGGGGCGCTCACCGGGCGATGTCATGCATTACATGATTACGAAAAGACTGGACGCGGAAATTGACTATATTGTCAAAGGTATTGACCTCAATGCCGGTATTGTTGCCGCCAGCCGCCTGGAAGCGATGGCGCTCAGACGCAGGGAATATTATTTCGGTACTGACCGGGATGGCAATAACCTATTATACGAAGGCGTTACATGCGAAGCCCGTGTTGTTTCTGTCATTCGCGTAGGCCTTTTTGTAGATTTGTTCGGCGTGGAGACTTATATTCCGTTACGGGAATGCTCGTATCAGCGCTGGAGCGACGCGACAGCATATTATCAGCCGGGACAGCGCGTTCTTGTTAAGATTGTTTCCCTCGACCGCTCCAACCGCAATAACATCAAGCTCTCCGTTTCAATCAAGCAGGCAGGCGAGAATCCCTATCAGCAAGCCCTGAAAAGATATACGCCCGGCAGCCGGTATGTGGGGACAGTCAGTATGGTCGATACGAATGGCGTCTTTGTCAGTTTGGAGGGCGGAGTAGACTGTCTGTGCAGCTACCCCAAGCGCGGCAGGCCTCCCCGGGGGTGCCGGGTTACAGTGAGGGTTATCGGCGTCAATCACGAAGCAAACCGGATTTGGGGCGCTATCACGCATATGGCCACCACAATACGATGATCAAATATCCAAACCGCCTGATGTTAATCGGGCGGCTTATTATTTAAGGAGGCTCGATATGGAAACAACAATCAATATGCCTGAGCGTATTCGCCAAAAGGAACTTGCCGGGCAAGCGCGGACACTGATTACACAAATCATGCCGGTTGAGGACGCCGATGAGACATCGTTGATACTCGGATATGAAGGCTTTTATCTTCAAATCGCGTTTTCGGAACTGCATCCTTTAATGGTATTCTATTTGGCTAAGTCTCTTGAACGGCCCGGCAGCAGAAAAGTCAGCCAGATTATTAACGAAATCAATCTTCAAAGCGTGCTTGGCAGCCACGCGGTCAATACCGAAGCCGGCTGTTATTCTTACCGTACGGCTCATTGGCTGGATGCTGAACTAACAAAAGGCCGTTTTTTTGAAATGCTTGAGAGAAGCGCCTATGAAGCCGGCTGGGCGTACAGTAAGCTAACAGGCTGAGAACAAAAGGGTACGCGTATTTTTACGCGTCCCGAATTATACGGCAAAACTAAGTGAGGAGTAATTTGCTATGCAAAATAAGTTTTATAGTTTTTCACGTCTGATATTGGCCACGTTGCTGTGTCTGATACTCATGGCAGCCTTCAAGATGATAGTCTACGCGGATACCGACGGTACAGAGATTCAGATAACCAGCCAGCCAGATGAACTAATCCTGAAACTCGGCTCCGAGTGGGCCGGTATGGAGTTTCAATTAAAAACTGACGCCGGTATTTATCCGATCCCTGTTGTAGTGGATCAGTCCGGTTTCCTGAAAATGGACCTGGGCGGCAGCAAGACATATATCCTAAGCAGTATTACCTCAAATACAACGGCGCCATATCCGACTATGATATCAGAAACGTCATTACCTGAAACGCCTGAAACGGATCTAATAGAGATCATTGGCAGTGCCGGGGCAGGGCAAAGTGAGGTGAAAATAGGTATTCCAGCACAGCATTTGGCATTGTTCCTTGGTGGGCTTGTTATTGCCGCGGGTGGCTTGTTCACCTTATGGTTCTTCAGCCATAAAGGTAAAAAGCCTGATTTTAATGATGACGATGAGTTTTTATAAACCGACTCAGAAAATGAATGTATATGAATATTTGAAATTATTATATGTTTATACTAAAATAGTTTTCATAAATGCTTGACAAGCAACAAAATACCTGATAAAATTACATAGGAAGCAAGGGGCTTGCGCTCAGGCTTTCGATACGAATGAAGATATCCATTCGTTACTACATATCCCGCGGATATGGAATCGTTACGGATTCAGCGCACTGAGCGGTCCACACGGCGCAAGCCCATATATAATGTGTTTACTGAGCGAGTTCCCAACCGTGTATTCTCCCAGTACACGGTTTCGCAAAGTGTTAAACTTAATGTAGTACTAAAGCCGGAAGGCCGCAAAATGCCCATAGAGTCAAGTCTGGCAAACCATCCCAGAAACTTGGCTCTTCATTGACTTTTGCGATCTCCGGCTCTTTATTATTCATTTTATGGTATCAGATATTACTGAGCAGACAGTTTTCGGAGGTGAAGTTTGAGTGAAACAGAAAAATAGAAAACGGAACGCACGGTTAAACACAATGCGCTGCCCATATTGCGACAGTCATGTTGTGTTGCGCAGCGCGGATGGCATATATAAAAAAAATAGCGCGGATACTATGCTATATGTCTGCGCGCGTTACCCGGTTTGCGACGCTTATGTGCGTATACTGCCAAGTACAAATCAGCCGGCCGTCAGCCTGGCAGACGGGGAATTGCGGGCGTTGCGCTGGGAAGCCCATCAATATTTTGACAGGTTGTACCTGAGCGGTATAATGACCCGCAAAGAAGCGTATGTCTGGCTGGCCGGATCGTTGCAAATACCGATGTCACAAACTCATATAGGCCATCTTGGCAAGTACTATTGCCGGCAGGTAATTGAGGAAAGCAAGCGTCTGCTGGATAACCGGCAAAAATTGAAAAGGCAAAGCCGCATGCTTCACAAGGCATTGGGGGATTGTTTTTATGCGGTTAGATGAGAATCAGCGCAGGATGGTTGAGGAGAACTTAGGTCTTATCGGAAAGGTCATCAAGGATAAAGTATTGGGTATTTACGGTATTGGGATATTTACATATGACGACCTGTTTCAGTTCGGCGGCGTGGGTCTGTGTAAAGCGGCTGCGACATACAAACCCGGAAAAGCCAAGTTCTCCACATATGCATATGTATTAATCCGAAATGCGATTTTCGATGCGCTAGAATACGCCGCATTGAGACGGAGCCATGAATTTCCTATTGAGGTAGATGAGTTACCGGGCATTCACTCGATTTTAACTGTGAACCGAGGGGAAAACATCGATCAGACGCTGGATGAAGCGCTGAGTAGGGCTTCAGGGGTTACCGCCAAAGGCATCAGGGCAATCCGGATGCTGGCGGAAGGATATACGCTTCGTGAGATTGGTGAAAAAATGGGCGGGGCGTCAGCCAACAATGTATCTGCGTGGGTGGCCCGCGCGCGGAAATACTTAAAAGCAGATCCGGATATATCGAAAATGAAGGCCGCTATATGAGTGAAATGAAATTAAAAGAACCGCATGTTAAGCCCCAAGGCCTAATACGATGCTGGGTCACGCCTATCGGATTCGGCCTGCTTTTTTTATACTTACTGAGATATGTGTTATTTATTGGCTATGTGCCGTCAGTATCTATGGAACCGGCGATTAATAAGGATTCGTTTATTTTCGGAGTCCGGATTATCAGAACGCTGAACCATGGGGATATCATCATTTTCAAGCATTTAGACTTATTAGTGGTTAAGCGGGTTGACGCTCTGCCGGGTGATAGGGTTCAGATTGGCGGGGACGTTCTCACTGTACCCAAAGGCCACTGTTATGTGCTGGGGGACAACCGTATGGATTCCATAGACTCGCGATACTGGGATGATCCATATGTGCCCCTGGAACTTATTATCGCGAAATTATGGCCAATGCGCTGATACTGAATAAACAAGACAATAACGGATTATTCACACCGGAGGCTGTTTATCAAAAATGCAAGGGATGGGATTTCGGCCAAAAGAAAACCCCGTCGCCCTATCTAACATATTTGTGTTACCAAATATTATCCCGGGCGGCGGGACGGACACCATCTTGTCCGGTGTAAAATAGTCTATATACTTATTTCTATACATTGTGCAGATGAAAGCCTATGTTACATCCTTATTTGAAAACCCGCGCAACGAAAGCAAGACAAACCCGGCGGTATACGCGGCAGCCCAGGTATACATCCATACACTGGGCGGCGCGCCCGATCCCGCCAGCCCGCCCGCCATACGCGCGGCGTTCCGCGTAATGTCGGCGCTGGGAAGCAGGAAGTTTTGGCATGTTATATAAAGCATATGGAACGGGGATATCAAACTCAAAAATATGCCGGCGCTGCTTATGGGGCGGTTGTTGAGCAATTGCCCCACCATTTCAACCATACCGCCTATTTGGCCCAGAATGTATATAAAAATCATAAGGATCCCATTCGGGACCGTTTTAAAATATACTGAACCCCAGAGCGTGAGACAAAGCGCGGCAAACGGCGCGGTCATAAAAAGCAGCATGCCGCCCAATGCCTGCCCAGCCGTTAAGGAAACGACAGTGCTCAGACCGTTCACGGCGCCGATAACAAGCAGGAGCGTATAAAAAACCGTTGCGGACGCGGCGGTTATAAGGGTAAGCCCCAAAAGTTTGCCAAGCATATATTCAGCCCGGCGGAGCGGGCGGGAAAGTATGCCGTGCATAAGGCCTGTCTCCAGCTCCGACGAAACCGCGCCGGCGGAGAGCATAATCGTAAGAAGTACGAGTAACATAGAGGCGAACTGCAGGCCCATCTGTGTCATAAGATAATCCGCCAGGCCGCGCATGCCGGTTGGGACCCGCATATTCAGCGCAAAATGAAGCAGTATGCCCCATAGGATTAGAAACAGCGCGGCAATGACAGCCATAACGACGAAGGTCTTTTTCCGGGAAGCTTCTTTAAGCGCCGCGGTCATTATCGCTATGATATGGCGCCCCCCTCTCCGACAACCCGCAGGAACGCGTCCTCAAGCGTTTCATGCACAGGGGTCAGTTCATGCAGACGCGCGCCCTGTGCGACTATATACGCGGCTATTTCGGGCACATCCTCTTTTGATCTAAGCGACAGTGAATATATCCCATCCGCATGGAGCTGAAGTTTGTCGTCAAATCGGGCGCGCAGCTGATCTACCGTATCTGTTTTAATATTGTCCGCACGCAGCCGGAGGGAGACTGCCGCCTCCAGCAGTTCGCCTATCTTGCCGGCCCGCGCTACACACCCGCGGCTGATAATGGCGACGCTGTCGCATATGCTCTCGACTTCGCTGAGCAGATGGCTGTTCAAAAAAACCGTCGTACCGTTGTCTTTCAATGAAGATATAATATCACGGACTTCCTTGCGTCCTATGGGATCGAGGGCGCTTGTAGGTTCGTCCAGAAACAGCAGTTCCGGTTTCGGCAGCAGCGCGGCTGCTAGCCCGATCCGCTGCTGCATCCCTTTACTATAACCACCTATCTTATACCTGCCTTGCCCGGAAAGCCCGACGAGTTCCAAAACTTCATCGATCCGCCGTTTTGATTTCGGCAGCCGGAAAAGCCTGCTATGGAAGCCAAGCAGTTCCTCCCCTGTCATCCATTGTTGATAGCGGAATTGCTCCGGCAGGTATCCCAGCTTCCGGCGCGCCGATACGTCTCCGAGCGGGCGGCCGAGCACCGTCCCGCTGCCGGATGTGGGGAAGATGAGGCCGGTGAGCATTTTGATGCAGGTACTTTTACCGGCGCCGTTAGGGCCGAGAAATCCAAAGATTTCACCGGCCCCGACAGAAATATTTATGTCATTGCAGGCGAGTTTGTCGCCGTAGCGTTTTGTGAGCGACTTAGTCTCAATAACCATGTTAATTAATGCTCTTTGCAATCTGTACGAGGGCATTCGCGTCCTGATTGCCGGCCAGGACGTACAGAACACCGCCGTTAGCCCATATAAGCGCGGAACCCTCGCCGTGATCTTGAAGTTTGTTTGCCGTGTCCGCGCCTTCGGACGGAATAAGACCTTCAGGTAAACTGCCGATGAGCGTCTGTAGATCCGATACCGAATAGATGTACCCGGTAGAATTACCGACCGCCGTCTGTTGTCCAAAACCCTCGATCACCGGGACGTATACTGTTCCGGTTGCCAAATCGACATCTGCGAGCTGCGAGCGTAAATTTTCAGTCAGCCCCGGCAAGGAGAGCAAGCACTGTTTCAGTTCGGACACCGCATCGCTGTCGCCGGAAAAAACGGGCATCTGTGTTTCGAGTAAAATAATATCGCTGTATTCCGCTATTGCCACAGACGGTGTTTGCAAGGTTATCTGCGAACCGTCAACCATCCCCGGAAGGGGTTGCGCGCCGAACTTCATAAGTTTTTCGTTTATTTCCCGTGTGTCAACTGTCACTGTTTTGGCCTGCGGTTCAGCCATTTTCAATGCCGGTGTCTGTGAATTCAAAGCTTGCGGCAGTTTGAAGTCGAACGCCCTGAACGCACGGGTACTGCCGATCGTCACAAGCTGGGAATCATGACTATCCATGGCTCCCGGCGCGTCATACTGCGAATCCGAACCTTCCCCATCATTTTTATCGCTTGGCATGACAGCCTCAAGCGCCTGGGCAATCTGTTGAATATCGTCCAATGAAATGTTGATCGCATGTATGTCCTGTACCCGGAAATTCGAGAGAAAATTCATTGCGAGGGTCTGCACGGGCTGGACAAATAGGATAAGAGAGATAACCAGCGTCACGGACAGCGCGGTTATAATGATATTACGTATTTTCATTAGGTATTGCCTCCTTTTTTAAACACAGCGACGATTCGCGGGTTCAGAATGATTCTACAATTACCATATACCTCCATAATACTATCCTTATATTAAAATGTGGTTAATTAACTCGGCTGCCTTATATTTCAGTTCCATATAATAAGCCATCCTTCTTACAATAATGCTCTCCGCCGGAGCGTTCTCGTCAGAGCAGAAGACCGGACTAATGCTTGGGAAGATTGGTATTCAAATAGAAACGCACAAATTCTTCCAAGAATTCGTCGCGTTCCAGTTTACCGATTAAACCTCGTGCGTTATTATGGCTGGTAATATATGTTGGATCGCCGGATAGAATATATCCGACAATCTGATTTACAGGATGATATCCTTTCTCTTCCAGCGCATAATAAACCTTATATAAAATATCGCTCAATTCAATACTATCCGGCTTTTCAGGATTAATGAATTTTTGCGTATCTGGAGCGCTATTCTCCTTCACCGTATCTCATCTCCAGTGCGGCAAGCGGCAGGCTGCAAAGGCCGGGTGGCCCACATACTATTCATTATTCAGACAGCTATCGAATGCCAGCCATTTAGCGCCATATGTGTCTATATAAAATCTGTTACCATATTCGTTCTCAACCAGCAGCCGCCCGCGCGGCCTGTACCAGCCCCTCAATTCTGACGCGAGTTCAGTATCGTCAGTTATAGGCTCAACCCAGATCCTATTCTGCGACGCTATCGCGTACATTTCCAATGGCTCGCCTATACCACGCATGCTTTGTGAGAATGATGGCGGAACCATATATATACTTTCTTGAACCACATCAAAAGATAATTCACTTTTGTCTGCGAACACGAAGGTCTTTTCTATAGAGTTCACAAGCGCCCAACCATAGCTTTTAGTCCATACAGGCATGCGGTGCAGAATCTGCAGTTTGGGTTTCACTACTGGTTGTAAGTATGGTACCTGCTCGTCGACGCCGAGCAGGTATGTGATACTGACATCCAGCAATTCCGCTAAACGGGTCAGCCGTTCCAGTGTAAGCTGACGTCTTCCAGACTCCCAGTTACTGAGGGTGGTTGTATCCACTTCCATCATTTCGGCTAGTTTCTTTGATGTAAGCCCGGCATCTTTTCGGGCTTGAGCAATTCGATTCATTGGTTCCAATATTACACCACGCATATACTTAATATTTGAAAATATGTACCTATTATGCGCTTATGGTTTTCAAAATACAAGAATGAAAAAACGACATGAACCCATATTCGGCGATGCTGCTTGATTGCGCCAACACTTTGGCAGACACGGAAAAAACAACGCAGCACATCCGTATCAGTATCGAAAAGTAAGCTGTTGTTTCGAAATATCAGTAACTTTTATTTCAGGATGATGATATTGCGGGCGGTTACCGATTATCGGTAATCCCCATTTCACTGATTTTCGAGGACACCAATGAAAACACGCAAGACATGTCGCGCAATTATTACCCCAAACCGGCTTGTTATCAGTCATATTTATATTTGCCATCGGGCATATCTTCTGACATGTTCCGCAACCATTACAAGAAGGTGATGCTTTGAAATTAGTGGGTAGCATTGGGCTTTTTATTTTACCGGTTGTAACTTTTTTAATTATCTTGGGCGATATTTCTTGAGGCTCTATGATCCTGCTGTTTACTTTATTTACAATATCAATAACTCTTTGGCGTGACGCCTTCAGTCGGTTCTCATTGTCCTCTGACGAACTCTTTTTTGCGTTTCCAGGCATATTGACCGTTTCACCAAGAGCCAAATCAATGGAATTTGTCCGCATAATCTCACTCAGCAATGCCATGCTGTTCATGACATGTGAGTTGTATGTCGCAACCGCAAAAACATATGGGGTTTTACGTATTTTCAGTTTCGTTACAAATTCCTTTACAATATTTGGAGCGCTGCCCATATGGATAGGGAATATAATGCCGACCACAACCGCGTCGCAGTAAACCGTAGTGGAATTTATGTATATTGCGATTGGCAATAGCTCGCCGGGATGTGTAAGCGCTTCGTTAATCTTTCGAGCGATATATAAAGAATTTCCTGTACCTGTG
>Ga0123356_10008299_pt1 | contig 10334 bp, 10 predicted proteins | sample TergutEmb28metaG_2_FD_92546 | JGI IMG/M metagenome (GOLD analysis project Ga0123356, IMG submission 92546) | Embiratermes neotenicus P3 segment gut microbial communities from Petit-Saut dam, French Guiana - Emb289 P3 | ecosystem: Host-associated > Arthropoda: Insects > Digestive system > Gut ... | reverse complement strand
TATAATCAATCTTCCAAACAATCCCTTGTTCTTGCAGGCACTTCGCAATATATTTATTCGCCGCCCATACCTCTATGCCCCGATCATCCGTATTACGCACCCCTATCTTGCGTAATTCCTCGGCTACTTCCGGATAATAATATCCATTGTCATCAATCACATGAGCCTTCGGAATATTCATTTCTTGCGCAAGCTCAAAGTCAATCTCGCCATAAATCGGAGCAAGATGAACGATGCCTGTACCAGAATCCGTGCTCACATAGTCAGCAGCATAAATCTTATGAGCATTCTCACCGCGATGGCCAAATAATAAATTCGACTCTTCGCCGACGAACATCGGCACATATTCACGCCCCACCAACTCTGTACCGAAAAACGTCTCGACAACCTCATAATCCAACGGCTTATTCTTTTCACCCACAAAAACACTCTCTACTAGATCTTTTGCAAGGATAAAGTGATAATCTCCATGTCTCACCTTGGCATATTCCAGCTTCGGATTCACAGCCGCGGCTGTATTGGCAGGAAGCGTCCAAGGAGTCGTCGTCCAGACCAGCAAATCAACCTCTTCGTCCTTCAACTTGAACTTCACATACACACTCGGGTCCGTCACTGTCTGATACGCATCGTTATCCATCGTCACTTCGTTCTTCGAAACCGGTGTCGCGAACTTCGTATCATACATCAGGACCTTCTCGCCCTCATAAATCTTCCCTTTTTTATACAACTCAGCAAACGCCCACCACACGCTCTCCATGAAATCCTTGTCCATCGTCTTGTACGAGCCCTTAAAATCCACCCACCGTCCCACACGGTCAATCGTACTCTCCCACGTTTCAGAATTCGCCACCATCAGCCCCCGCGCCGTCTCAATATATTTCTCCAACGATATCGACGACACCTCATCCCCGATCTTCAGTTCCAGCTCATTCGGATCCCCGCCAGCCTTCCGCGACACCGTTCCGCCCAAATGTTTCTCAGTGAAGTTCTCCGCCGGCAACCCATGGCAATCCCAACCCCACCTGCGCTCCACGCGACGACCCTGCATCGTCCAAAACCTCGGCACCGCATCCTTCACGATAGAAGAAAGCAACGTTCCATGGTGCGGGCTCCCCGTAATAAACGGCGGCCCATCATAGAACACATACGCATTATCCTCCGGCCGCATCTCTACTGATTTCTCAAACGTCCTATTCTTCTTCCAGTATTCGACTAGCGCCTTTTCATACTCCAACGCGCGCCGCCTCTCACCATATTTGAATTTCATAATTGTTCTCCTTTCTCTTCCGCGTTCCACCCCTCAATTACTTGCACCACTTCTTCCCAATCCTTCGCCCGTCTTACCCCGCTAGCCGACTCACCATCCTCCCAACTCCACGGCTGATAAAACAACACCGCCCGAATCCCCAATCCCGCCGCCGCATTGCAGTGCTTTATCTGATTGTCTACCAAATAATTCGCCCCCAACTCCACCAGTTTCTCCCCCTTAGTTTTCTTCTTAGAATCCGCCGTATATTCCTCGCGCGCGTTCAAATAATGCACCTCGTCAATCACATGCGGCAGATTCTCTTCAATCCACCTATCCGTCTCTGCTCGAATCTCTTCCCGCCGCGCCGTCAACACAATAATCTTATACCCCTTATTATGCAGATGCTCCAGCGCCCTTTTTGCCCCATCCACCACCATCAATCGCGGGTACACCTCCCCATCCTCGAACATCATATGCGCCATCGTCATCATCTGCTCAGTCGTCACCTGCCACATATTCGGCCACCACTCATCATAATCATTCAACGTCAAAGCATAGCCCCACTTCCGGTTGCTGTAGTCAATCACCGCCGGCGCCGTCACCGATAATACATCGTCTATATCTAAGGCTATTGTTTCTCTCATTTCTTTCCCTTCCCTTATTTTAATAAAAAATACCTCTTAGCCTCTGGAACTCTCGCGAGCGGTACCATCCAGATTCTAAGAGGTATCTCCTAGCACTTACTTATCTCTCACGCGGATTCACGCCAGGTTCTACTCTCTGCACAAAGCAGATTTCTTCCCGAAGCTCAAGGTTGATAGCCTCTCAAGCGCCTTATCTTCACTCTACACTATATTGACTTTTATGTCAATATATGATACAATACACAGAGGAGGTGGTTTTGTTGTACTTTATCATATTCGTTTTAGTCGTAATCTGGGTTGGCACGTTTATATACGCTACCAACAGCGATAGTTCTCTGTCAGACTTCTACTCTTGGGCAATTGGGCTTGAACCTAGCAATTTTCTCATCATGAAAACCCTGGACATGAAGACAGACAATACAGCTATCGCCGCTATTCGCGGTCTTCTCTTTATTTTAACCCTCATCCTTCACGCAGCCATCAAAGCGATTCAACACATACTGATATTCTTAGTCCTACCGCTTGTGTGGCTGGGTATTCTCATTCTCATGTTATTCGCCATTATCCTTTTCAGCATCCTTGCATCAGATGACGACGACTACTAATCAAAAACACCGCTCGAGGCGGTGCTTTTTTATGGAGCGCTCTTACAAAAAAGTATATCCCTTAATCTCGCTAATCATCGGCAACGGCATCCCCGAATATCCTCGTATTACCTTACCATCTTCTGCTGTTACCAGCACCGCCGGATAATTCACCACCCCGTATGCCCGCGCCAAATTATCACCTTGGCGCGAATCCGGGTCAATCAATTCTGGCTCCACCCTGCTAGTCCCGCCAATCATATCGAACTCTTTAAGCCAATCATCCACCGCCCGCGTATAATCCCGATTCGGCCTCGATAATATGATAATTCTCATTTATTGCCACCCTTTCTTTTTTTATTATGCCTTTCTCGAATAATCTCTTCGAACTCATCCAAGCTCTTAAACTCCCGAAACACGCTCGCAAACCGCACAAACGCCACCTCATTTACCTCAGCCAACACATCCAACATCGACTCCCCGATAAAGTTCGACGGAATCTCCTCTAATCCCGTATCGTACACCATCTGCTCCACTCGGTTCACCACATTCTCCACCTCGAGCTCCGAAGTAAAGAACTTGCCCACCGACTTGCGCGTCGCATTCATCAGTTTATCGCGGTCGAATAATTCCTTGTTCCCGCTGCGTTTCTTCACAATCACTGTCGGATTCTCAATCCGCTCGTAAGTGGTGAAACGGTACTTCCCATCCAAAGTCTCTCGCCTCCGGCGAATCATCGAACCGTCCACGGTTTCACGAGACTCCATAACTCGACTCTGCCCAATCTGAAAATTATGCGACATAAAGTCTATACTCCGGCACTAGTCGTCGTATCGCCACCGTTCTTGATCTTGCGTCGCCTTCGCAATAACGCTGGCAAACGCGAATCATCGTCCATCTCGCTCCAAATGTCTTTTGTCTCATTACTCACAAACGCCGAGCTAGCTTCTTCGCTAGTTACTGCTGGCTGTTGCGGCTCTACTACAGGCGCAATCGGCTGTTCAATCGGGGCTTCCATCGCTGCCACTGCTTCTTCAATCACCGCCGGCGCCGCGAATGTCTCTGTCACATTATTAATCTGTGCACCCGTGTAAGCATACCCGCTGTCAAAACCGGTCGCTACCACTGTAATCACAATCTCATCCTCGAGGTCAGGTCGAATCGAAGCACCAAAGATAATATTAGCCTCAGGGCTAACTGCCGAAGTAATTACTTCCGCTGCTTCCTGAATCTCGCTCATCGTCATATCATAGCCACCAGACACTGAGAAGAGTACGCCGCGCGCGCCGTCAATCGACACTTCGATGAGAGGCGACTCAATCGCCTGTTGGGCTGCTAACACTGCGCGATTCTCACCGCTCGCTCGACCTATTCCCATCAAAGCCGACCCGGCATTGCTCATCACTGCCTTCACGTCTGCGAAGTCCAAGTTAATCAGCGCGTGATCTGTAATCAATTCAGAAATCCCTTGCACACCCTGGCGCAATACGTCATCCGCAATCTTGAAAGTCTCCAGAAGCGGAGTCTTGGGGTCAATCGTCTGTAGTAATCTATCGTTCGGAATAGTAATCAAAGCGTCCACTGTCCGCGCTAGCTTATCAATCGCCCAATCAGCATTTGAACGGCGTTTAGCGCCTTCAAAGCTAAAAGGCTTAGTCGCCACACCCACCGTCAGGATGCCTTGCTTCTTGGCCTCCTCGGCCACGATATAGCCCGCACCAGAACCGGTCCCTCCACCAGCTCCAATCGTGATAAACACCATGTCCGCACCCTCAATCGCCTTCGCTATATCACCACGCGACTCTTCTGCCGCCCTCTCGCCTACCACTGGATCTGCACCCGCCCCTAGCCCGTTCGTTGTATTATGTCCCAAATGTACACGGCTATCCGCCCGCGAATTATGCAATGCCTGCGCATCCGTGTTCATTGCCACGAATTCGACACCCACCAAGCCCACATCTTTCATACGGTTCAACGCTGCACCACCGGCCCCACCTACACCCACGACTTTAATGCTTGCAACGCTCTCTATTTCACTAGGTTTGACCTCTGGCATTTCTACCCTCCATACTCTATTTGCAATTAATAATAAAATTGTACGCGTTTCCCCTCAGTTTGTCTAGTCTAGGCACCGAAGATGTTTCTCTTGAGCCAACCAAAAGCTCCCTTGCCGCCTTTGCCGCGCTTCCTCCCCCGCCCCGCACCCATCTCTGCCATCGTCCGTGCCAACCCCAAAACCGTTGCCCACTCTGGCTTTCCAACTTCTTCCACCAGGCCTGTCACATCAGTCGGCTTGCCAATCCGGACCGCCAATTCCAGTTGTTTCTTCGCAAATTCATCAATATCACGCATGTTCGCGCCGCCGCCCACCAGCACCACACCCTCTGGCAACCTTCTGTCATATCCGGACCGCTTGAGAATCGTTCGCACTGCCCCAAAAATATCATCAGTCAGGCAAGCTTCCACCACCTCCTGCACCTGCGCTCTCGAGAAAGTCTTCTCATCGCGCCCGCGCTTAATCACAATATCCTTGCCCGCTCCCGCCCCTATCGCCGACACAAACCGTAGCTTAATCTCTTCCGCCACATCCATAGGTGTCGCTAGAACTACCGCCAAATCTTTCGTAATCGAGTTACTCCCCACCGGAGCCACCGCTACATACTGCAAGTCATCGCCCTCAAACACCGCCACCCCCGTCGTCGCAAAACCTATGTCTACTATAGCTACCCCGTTTTCAATCTGTTCCGGCGTCAAAACCGCTTTCGCCGCCGCCAGCACACCCGGCATAATCCGCTTCGGCTGCACATTCGCGATTTCGGCCACCCGTTCCACATTTTCAATATACTGTTTCAAACCGCTTACGGCATTGGCCTTCACTTCGAGCTTCGACCCCACCATCTCCAATGGATTCTTCAAAATCGCCGCTCCATCAATCGCATAGCCAAACGGCGCCAATTCTAGAACCTGCCGATTCGTCAATGTCTGCCCAGCATTTTTCACCGCCACCTCATTCACATGCGCCACATCACCGTCGGAAATCACATGGTCCAGACCCCCAGCTACAATCACCCCCTCTGTCTTCGCACTCATAATATGCGAACCATTCACTCCAAACACTCCTCGACGAATTTCAAAACCACTCACTCGGTCCACATCACGCAACACTTCATTAATCTGTCGCGCTGGCGCATCCAGCTCCGTCACCACTCCGGATTTCATCCCAGCCCCGCCAACCGAACCGTATCCTACAATCTTTAATTTCCCGTCTTCATCAATTATCCCAGCCACAACACGCACGTTGCGCGTACCAAAATCTATTCCAGCTACATAATCACTAGCCTTTTCCATGGAGATAGTATACCACTATTACTCCCAGGCCGTCAAAATCTCGTAGCCACCTTCCGTCACCAGTACCGTATGCTCCCAGTGCGCCCCTATCGACCCGTCTTTTAACACCACCGTCCAACCATCATCCCCCACTCTGTTATCTGGCTTCCCCAGACTGCTCATCGGCTCAATGCAGATCACATCACCCGCCTGCAAAACATATCCAGTTCCCTCCCGTCCATAATTCGGCACCTCTGGGCCCTCATGCATTTTGCGCCCAATCCCATGCCCGATATAATTTCGGATCACTCCCAGGCCGCCATTTTCCAAAGTCTTCTCTACTGCCGCTCCCACATCGCCCAAGTGCACCCCGGCTCGTACTTTTTCAATCCCCTCATACAAACTCGACTCCGTCACACTCACCAAGTGCCGCACTGCCACACTGCCCTGCCCCACAATCTTTGTAAACGTCGAATCAACATAGTACCCTTTGTAGCCTATCGTCAGGTCGAAGCTTACCTTATCGCCTTCCTCCAGCACATTGTCTTCCGGCGCACCGTGAATCAACTCTTCATTCACCGAAATACAAATCGCCCCTGGAAATCTCGGCTTCAACTCGTCGTACGCCACCACCCCGCCTCGCGCCACAATCTGTTCCCGCACCCACTGGTCGAGGTCTAACTCATTTACGCCTGCTTGCACGCGTCCAGAAAGCTCCTGCAAAATCCCCGCTAAAATCTTACCGCCCTCGCGCATCGCCGCGATTTTCTTCATATTCATCTCCCAATTCTACCACAATCGTCCCCAGCTCACCACCTATACAACCCTAAGGTTTTTTATTTCTGATTCAAGTGCTACAATATCTCTATGTCAACCATAAACATTATTGGTAACGTCACGCGCGATACCTATATCACTCTTGATTCCCATCAATCTACTATCGAGAAAGGCCGTTATGACACCCCTTGGCTGACCGCTCCTTTCGACGACAGCCATAGCCTCAAATACTTCAACGAAATTACCACCCTTGGCGGATCCGCCATTACCCAAGACATCTTTAGTATCTTTGGCCATGAACCGGCCATTATCAACGACCCTACTATGGATGACGAGCCCGACCTTACCGACCGTTACATCCTTACCGTTGACAATCACGCTCTCCACCTCTTCCCTACTACGCCCAAGCAAACTATCTTCACCGCCCCCGTCAATCCCCCGGATTACCTCTACATTGGACGTTCGGCCAACCTAGATATCACTGCTGTTACCTCTATCATCAACTATCTGCACATCCACCAAAATGTGAAACTTATTCTTTTCATCAGCAAACGTACTAATCCCTCAGGACGCCCTTATGAGAACGACTTGCTCGCTCGTTCCGATCTCATCATCTCAGACATCGAATTTAATACCGAGCGACCTATTCTTTATATTGGCAAGAATATTCTATCTTATGGCAGCCTGTCTGTTCCTCTCTCTCTTACTCCCAAAAACCGTCTCATGACCACTCTTTCTTCTCATTCTCTAATCGCCGCCGCCTTTGCTGCCTCCATGATCAGCGGCCACGGGCCGAAACAGGCCCTCCTCTTCGCGAAAGCTACCATCGAGCATTCTACGCTTATTGCTAGCCCGTCATATAACAAATTAAAGGACATAATTATGGACCAAGACTACCTAATCCAAAACGACACCAGCAAACCTAACGCCATTCCAGAGGTAGAATTGACTGTTGAGCGCCTCATGGTCCCAGGCAAGGGCATCCTCGCCGCCGATGAATCCGGTGGCTCCATCAAGAAAAAATTCGAAGCCGCCGGCATACCGGACGAAGAAGAAGTTCGCCGCACTTACCGCAACATCTTCTTTACCACTCCAGGCATATCAGAATATCTCACAGGCATCATCCTATTTGACGAAACCGCCCGCCAAAAATCCGACGACGGCCGCACCTTCCCTCAATTCATCTCCGACCTCGGCATCATTCCCGGCATCAAAGTTGACTTGGGGTTAGAACCTATTCCAGAATCACCAGACGAGAATTATACCAAGGGCTTGGACACTCTCGGCGACCGCCTTGCCGAATATTACGATATGGGTGCCCGGTTCGCCAAATGGCGTGCAGCTTTCAACGTTACCAATAGCACGCCGTCCGAACTAGCTATCGACAAAAACTGCGAAATCCTCGCAGAATACGCAAAAATCTGCCAAGAGCACAACATAGTTCCTATCGTCGAGCCCGAAGTCGTCCATGACGGCGACTACACCATTCGTGCCTCCGCCGAAATCACTTCCAAGATATTGAATAAATTATTTGAACAGCTAGAACAGAGGTCAGTCAACCTAAAAGGCTGTATTTTGAAAGTCAACATGTGCCTCGCCGGCAGCCGCTATGAGATCCAATCTTCCGCTGCAGAAGTCGGCCGTGTCACTGCCGAAGTCCTCAAAGCTATAGTTCCTGATAAACTCGCAGGCGTCGTCTTCCTTTCTGGCGGCCAGGAAGTTGAGCAGTCCACAAACAACCTAGCGGAAATTATCAAGAACGGCCCATTCCCATGGTACGTCACTTTTTCCTTTGCCCGCGCCCTCCAAGACCCGGTTATTGATACTTTGAAGAACATCCCCGAAAACATCCCTGTCGCCCAAGGAGCTTTCCTCGAACGCCTCAAAGCCAACCAGCTTGCCCTCGGCCACCAAGAACCAGGCAAAGAATAGCAGGCCTAGAAAAAGAGCTCGCGTATTGATGCGCGAGCTCTTTCTTTGTTTTACTCTTCAGTCTTAGCTTCAGCAGCCTCTTCAGGCTTCGCACCGCTCTCGCTTGGCACATCCGCCGCAGCCACAGACTCAGTCTTGTCTTCTGCTTCGCGAGCAGCGGTTTCCGCAGCTGGATCGATTACAATCGCCACTGCCAATTCCATATCAATCTCGTGATCGACAAACTCCACGCCCTTCGGAAGCTTGATATCAGCCACTGTCAACTTACTGTCATCATCGACAAGTACAGAGCCGTCTACTTCCAAGCTCTTAGGCAAGTCGGCAGGCTTAGCCTCAACCTCAATCTCTTCAAGCACTTGCATCAGGCTCAATTTCGCCACATTTGCAGGCGATTGTTCAAATCCAACAATCACAATTGGTGTTGTTGCTTCCACAATCTCATCAGCAGAAATCGCTAGATATTCCACGTTGCGAATCGTCCGCTTCACCGGATCGATATCCACGTTTTTTACCATTACCATCTGTGCTTTGCCAGAAATCACACCGTCAATCGGTGAGTGGTAGCCTGCTTGCATCAAAACCTTCTCTGTTGCAACATATTCCGACTGCACAGGAATTGGTGTCATATCGCCACCATACACTACACCAGGGATTAAACCTTTAGCACGCAAATCCTTCACTTTCTTTCCAGTCGCCGTACGAGTATCCAAACTCATCTTATATTCAGCCATAAAAATCCTTGTTATTTATTACTTTCTTCTTACCATTTTATCATATTTACGCACCGGCCGCAAGCGACAGTACCCCAAAAACCACTATACATCAAATCATATGCTATACTATAAATATAAGCATTAGGAGCATCAATTATGGCCAATAAAAAGCTATCATCGCACTTCGCGTTGTTACACTACGTACTACAACTATTCTTCGGTGGAATCTTCCTCATCACCCTGCTGGAGGTCGTCCATTCCGTCGTTTACGCCGTCTTCTTCCCCGGCGTACTCAACTGGCCTCAATGGAACGGCGAGGTTTGGGCTATTACACTAGCCACTCTCCTCCTCTCAGGTGCGGGTCACATCTTTATCATCCAATTCTTCCCCCACACCAAATCAGATTTCACTCCTCTCGCCAAACGCGCCCAAAAAGTCCTCCAGATTGCTTTCGTCTTTTGTCTCACTATGGCCAGCCTTGGCTTTGCCGTCAGACTCATCTCCACTCCTCTAGTCGCTATTCTCAACCCCGAGCACCTCACCGCCGGCGGCTTCTTCGCGCCAGTCATTACCTCAATCATTTCCCTCAGCGTCATCTCAATCATGCTCATGTACCACGTCGACAACCCCAAGAAAGCCGCTGAGCACTTCTACCCTGCTATCATCGCTACTTTCGCGATTATATTCGTCATTCTCTTCGTCGCCATTCCCGCTCAAAAGGCCTACAAAGAACAACAAAGCAACATCCAGCACGACGACACTCCAGCTTACGAACAAGAGCCAGACGAATACCAAAACTGCCCCAACCCAGAAGGCATCTTCTTCCCCGGCGAAGTCAATTGTATTTACGATTAGAGTAATTTCTTCAAATATTGACCAGTATAAGACTCAGCAACTTTTGCCACTTCCTCGGGCGTGCCTTCTGCCACTACCATCCCGCCGCCTTGTCCGCCTTCTGGTCCCATATCAATAATGTAATCCACCGACTTTATTACATCCAAGTTGTGTTCAATAATAATCATACTGTTCCCGCCATCCACCAACCTCTGCAGAATATCCATCAAACGCCTCACATCGTCCGCATGCAATCCTGTCGTCGGCTCATCCT
>Ga0123356_10008298_pt1 | contig 10334 bp, 9 predicted proteins | sample TergutEmb28metaG_2_FD_92546 | JGI IMG/M metagenome (GOLD analysis project Ga0123356, IMG submission 92546) | Embiratermes neotenicus P3 segment gut microbial communities from Petit-Saut dam, French Guiana - Emb289 P3 | ecosystem: Host-associated > Arthropoda: Insects > Digestive system > Gut ... | reverse complement strand
TGAATACGGCTTGCTTGGGGACAATATTCTGGGCACCGATTTTAGCTTCCGCCTGTTTATCCGGTTAGGCGCGGGGGCCTTTGTGTGCGGTGAAGAGACTGCCCTTATCGCTTCCATCGAAGGCAAGCGCGGCGAGCCCAGGCCCCGTCCGCCCTTCCCGGCGGTGAAAGGCCTGTTTGGCAAACCCACGCTGCTCAACAACGTGGAGACCTACGCTAACATCTGCCAAATTTTGCTCATGGGCGCCGGCTGGTTCGCAAATATCGGCTCCGAAAAATCCAAGGGCACCAAGGTATTTGCCCTGGGCGGCAAGATCATGAACACCGGGCTGGTGGAGATCCCCATGGGCACCGTGCTGCGCAAGGTGATCTACGAAATCGGCGGCGGCATCCCGGATGGAAAGGAATTTAAGGCAGTACAAACCGGCGGCCCCTCCGGCGGCTGTATTCCTGCCAAACTCCTGGATACGCCCATCGATTACGATTCCCTGGTGGCCATCGGCTCCATGATGGGTTCCGGCGGTATGATCGTGATGGACGAAGACAACTGCATGGTGGACATCGCTCGTTTCTTCCTGGATTTTACGGTGGAGGAGTCTTGCGGAAAGTGCACGCCCTGCCGCGTAGGCACCCGCCGGATGCTGGAGATATTGGAACGTATCACCGAGGGCAAGGGGCAGGACGGCGACATCGAAAAGCTGGAGAAGCTGGCCGCTAACATCAACAGCACCTCCCTTTGTGGATTGGGCCAAACCGCGCCCAACCCGGTGATGTCTACTTTGCAGCATTTCCGCCACGAGTACGAGGCCCATATCTACGATAAAAAGTGTCCGTCCGGCCATTGCACGGCACTGATGAGTTATGTGATCAACGACAAGTGCCGCGGCTGCACCCTTTGCAAAAAGGTATGCCCGGTAGATGCCATCAGCGGCGAGGTGAAGCAACTGCACATCATCGACCAGGACAAGTGCGTCAAGTGCGGGCTCTGCGTGGACAAGTGCAAGTTCGGCGCCATCGACAAGAAATAGGGAGGCCATACCGATGACCCAGATTACCCTTACCATTGATGGCGTGCAGGTGCAGGTAGAAACCGGCGCCACGGTATTGGAAGCGGCGCGCAAAGCGCACATCCACATCCCCACCCTGTGTTACTTAAAGGGCAAAAACGAGATCGGCTCCTGCCGCGTGTGCTGCGTGGACGTGGGCGGGCGGGCGCTGCAAGCTGCCTGCGTGTTGCCTGCCACCGAAGGTATGAATGTGCGCACCAACACCCCTGCGGTGCGCCAAGCCCGCAAACTTAATTTGCAACTGCTGCTTTCCAATCACGATAAGCGTTGCCTGTCCTGCGTGCGCAACCAACGCTGTGAGCTGCAACGGTTGTGCGACGAGTTGGGCGTGGATCAAGAGGAGCTGTTTGAGGGCCGGAAAATTAACGATCCCATCGACAGCTTATCGCCTTCCATCGTGCGCGATCCCAACAAGTGCATCCTGTGCCGCCGCTGTGTGGCCGCCTGTGCCGATACCCAACAGATCGGCGTCATCGGCGCGGTGGGGCGTGGGTTTGATACCACCATAGCCCCGGCCTGGGATCAGAAGCTGGCCGATGTGGCCTGCGTAAACTGTGGCCAGTGCGTGGTGGCCTGCCCGGTAGGCGCCCTGGCCGAAAAGAGCGAGATCGACGCGGTGTGGGCTATGATCGCCGATAAAGACAAAACCGTGATCGTACAAACCGCTCCAGCGGTACGTGCCGCCCTGGGCGAGGAATTTGGGTTGCCCATTGGCACCCGTGTTACCGGCAAGATGGTTGCGGCGTTGCGCCGCTTGGGTTTTGCCAAGGTATTTGATACCGACTATGCAGCCGACCTCACCATCATGGAAGAGGGCGCCGAGCTGATCAATCGCCTAAAGAATGGTGGCACGCTGCCCATGGTTACCTCGTGCTCCCCCGGTTGGGTGAAGTATTGCGAGCACTACTATCCGGATCTGCTGCCCAATCTTTCTACCTGCAAATCGCCTCACGAAATGATGGGTGCGGTGCTCAAGAGCTATTACGCACAGCAGCAGAAAATCGATCCGGCCAAGATGCGTGTGATTTCGGTGATGCCTTGTACTGCCAAAAAGTTTGAGGCCCAGCGCCCCGAGCTATCGGTGAATGGCAACCAGGATGTGGACGCTGTGATCACCACCCGTGAGCTTGCGCGTATGATCAAGCAGGCGGGTATCGACTTTGTAAACCTGCCCGATGAGGACTTCGACGAGATGTACGGCGAGTCCACCGGCGCTGCGGTAATATTCGGCGCTACTGGCGGCGTGATGGAAGCGGCGTTGCGTACCGTGGCCGAGGTGGTGACGGGCAAGCCTCTGGATAAAGTGGAGTTCTATGGAGTGCGTGGCCTGGAAGGCGTAAAAGAAGCCACCATCAAGCTGGGCGACATGGACGTGAACGTGGCTGTGGCGCACGGCACCGGCAACGCGGCCAAGCTGATGGAAACCGTGCGCGCTGGCGAAAAGAACTATCACTTTATCGAGGTGATGGGTTGCCCCGGCGGTTGCGTAACCGGCGGCGGCCAGCCTCATGTGGACGCCAGCATGCTGATGGATGTGAACCCCAGCGTGCTTCGAGCCTCCGCGCTTTATGCCGAAGACGAGGGCAAGGCGCGGCGCAAATCCCACGAGAATCCGTCGATTCAGCGGCTTTATAAAGAATTCCTAGGCGAACCCAACGGGCACAAGGCCCATGAGTTGCTGCACACCCATTATGCGGAGAGGCCATTGTATGTGAAGTAAGAAAAGCACACAAAAATGCCCGCTGACCGATTGGTTGGCGGGTGTTTTTATGTGACCGACCATTGTAGGGGCGAAATCCATTTTCGCCCGTCTGAACTATGTTTCGGGCGGATATGGAATCCGCCCCTACGAAAGATGCGCAACCCCACCATCCGTCAACATAAAAAAACAAGCCCCATGTCAGTCCACTCACTCTTCCCGCATAGTATGGCAGCGGGAGGAGGAACAACATGAGCTTATCGGAGCTGCGAACCAAAAATGTGGTGAACGTGCCGGACGGGCGGATGCTCGGCAGGGTGATCGATCTGGAGTTCTGTGCCCAAGACGGGCGGGTGGATGCCATCGTGGTGCCCGGGCCATTTCATATTGGCAATGCGATCAAAGGGGAGCGCACCGGCATCGTGATCCCCTGGTCATTCATCCAAAGGATCGGCGACGATGTGGTACTCGTCTGCCTGCCATGCGAAGAATAATAGGGGCATGTTAACTATCCCGTAATTGCTGTGCAATGTCGGAGACCAGGGGCGGATCAAACACAAAAGTGTCAAACAGGCTGGAGTTTGGCGCCCTTCCGTCGGTGACGCGTAAAATCGCCACACGCCGGGCATCGATGGAGGCGCGTTGCTCCAGCACGGTGTGGAACGTTTCGTAGTCGTAAAATACATGGGTGAAATTTCCACGCAACAGCATGCCCGCCCGCTCCGCTGCCGTGCAATGGGCAACCGCTACGCCCAGGGATGCAAACATATCGCGGCAAGCGCTTCCGCGCACGCCGCTGGCCAACAGCAGTACGCGATATCCCTCGGGATTGGGCAAGGGAGCGATGGTGATGTCCGACGCGCAACGCTGCCGGATGCGGAAGGAAGAGCGCAGGCCGATATCGCAGTCCTCTATCCTAAATTGTAATAGCACATTCTGCTCGGACTCACGTTTTACGGTGATTTCTAGCTTGATATGCCCCGATCCGGCATGCTGCACGGCGTTGTCCAAAAGGCCAAGCAATGTCCGCTTGAGCCGCAGGGCGTCGCCGATCAACTGGGCGGGGATATCCGGCGCAAGGGACACGACGCAAGCAAGGCCCTTGCCCCGTGCCAGGCTGGTGACCACATCCATTAAATTGCCGATGAGCGCACAAAAATCATATGCCTGCTCCCGTAGAGGAGCCCCCTCGGTGGTGGGCGTATGAATGCCTAACATATCGCCGGCGATTTTTCGCAATGAGTCCGAAGCGCTGGTGATGCTTTTTACATATTCCTGCTGCATGGAATCTAGCGAGGTGCGCGAAAGCAACACCGACATGTCGATGATGGCATTCATCGGCGGGCGGATCTCATGATTTATGTGAGAAAGGAACAGATCATCGGTCATTGTTAAAAAACCCCTCCATATAAAATTTATTATAAGATTTGAAGCGGACAAACGCAATGTGTTCTTGCACTGTATTTAGTCTTTTTATCTTTTTGCGGGTGGTTATTTTCCAGGAGATTGCTTAGGAGTTGACGTTTAAGAGACAAGCATGATAATATATGTGCCAGAAGTAATGCGAATACCTTGGTTCGTTGTTTTGAAAGGGGAGCAGGCCCTTGCGCAAGCGCAGTGTGGTGTTTAAATGCCTTATGATGGCGCTGTGCGTCTGCTTTGTGGCTACCTTATTTAGCGTATCGGTTCTGGCGATCCTGCACGAAGGGCACAATTGTGCGTTTGTGAAACGATGCGCTATATGTGTGCATATTCAGGATACGCAATCGTTGCTTAAGCGTTTGCTTTTTATGCTTGCTTCCTGCGGATTGTTGTTCGTTGGCGCATCCCGCCTGGCCAGGGAGCAAGGCGAGGCTGCGCTTGTTATGGAAACCGGCACGCCGGTGGCTTTTAAGGTACGTATGAACAATTGAGAATCCTTTTTTGTTAGTCTGAATGAAAAACAAAATAAAGATGGAGGATTCATGTATGAAAAGGAAACATGGGTTGTCTTTTGTGCTGTCGTTGCTTTTAACGGCTTGTTTGGTTTGGATTCCTTGTTTCTCCCTGGCGGGCGGGGATGGAGCCTCGGGCCTAAACATTGTGGCAACGGCGTTCCCCGCTTATGATTTTGTGAGGCAGATCACCGGCGGAAACGCCAATATCACCATGTTATTGCCGCCGGGTGGGGAAAGCCACTTTTTTGATCCAACGCCCAGGGATATCCTCACCATCCAGGATGCCGATGTGTTTATATCCATTGGAGGGGAAAACGAGGCGTGGGTGGAGCGTGTGCTTTCGTCCGTAGATACGGAAAACATGCTGATCCTGACGCTGATGGACGCGGTGGAATTGATAGAGGAAGAGATTGTGGAAGGCATGCAGGTAGATGATCATGGCCATGATCACGACGAAGATCACGATGATGACCACGGGCATGATCACGACGAAGACCATGATGACGACTGCGACGATGAGGATCACGACCATGATGATCACGATTATGACGAGCATGTGTGGACTTCGCCCAAAAACGCAAAGCGCATCATGGAATATCTGAGCAATGCGCTGGCCGAGCTTGACCCGGCCAATGCCGATGCCTATGGCCGCAATACGGCCGCTTACGTAGAGCAGTTGGATGCCCTGGACGCCGCCTTCCGGGTGGTAGTGGACAATGCGGTGCGCAATACCATCGTGTTTGGAGACCGGTTCCCCTTCCGTTATTTTGCCGCCGAGTACGGCCTGGATTATTACGCGGCATTCCCGGGCTGCTCCACTTCCACCGATCCCACCCCGCGTACGCTGGTGTTTTTGATGGATAAAGTAAATGATGAAGAGATCCCCGTGGTGTTTCATATCGAACTGTCCAACGAGAGGGTGGCCGATCTGATTTCTGAAGGCACCGGCGCCCAAAAGCTGCTGCTGCATTCCGTACACAACGTTACCCGGGCGGATTTTGATGCCGGCCTTACCTATGTAGATTTGATGACGCGCAATGTGGACGCATTAAAGGAGGCGCTCTGGTAATGGCACAAATCGTTTGCAAAAACGCGTCGTTTGCCTACGAGGGCCGCGACGCGGTGAGTGGGCTGAACTTCGCGGTGAACGCAAGCGAGTATCACTGTGTGGTGGGGGAGAACGGCTCCGGCAAAAGCACCCTGATCAAAGGCCTGCTTCGGCTAAAAGCGCCCGCCCAAGGCGAAATTGAATACGGCGACGGGCTGAACGCCAACGAGATCGGTTACCTGCCCCAACAAACCGCCGCCCAAAAAGACTTTCCCGCCAGCGTGTACGAGGTGGTGTTGTCGGGCCGCTTGTCCCGTAGGGGTTTGCGCCCGTTTTACACCAAAGAAGACAAACGTACCGCCATGGAAAACATGGAGCGACTTGACCTTATTTCCCTAAAAAAACGGTGTTATCGTGAACTGTCCGGGGGCCAGCAGCAACGGGTGCTGCTGGCCCGGGCTCTTTGCGCCACCCGCAAGGCGCTGTTGCTTGACGAACCCGTATCCGGCCTGGATCCGCTGGTTACCCAGGAATTGTATCGCTTGATCCACGGCATCAACAAAGAGTTGGGGGTTACCATTGTGATGGTTTCTCACGATGTGGCCAGCGCAGTGCAGTATGCTGATTTTATTTTGCACTTACAAAGCAAGCAGGCCTTTTTTGGCACTGCGGAAGAATACAAACGCAGTCCTTTTGGCAAGGCCTTTTTAGGAGGTGAGCGACCGTGAGTATCGCCGAGCTTTCGTATTTATTTTCACAGCAGTTTATGGTACGGGCGATGATCGTGGGATTGCTGGTTTCGTTATGTGCGGCCCTGCTGGGCATCAGCTTGGTACTCAAACGGTATTCGATGATTGGCGATGGCCTGTCTCACGTAGGTTTTGGTACGCTGGCCATTGCCGCGGCGCTTAACCTTGCGCCGCTGCCCGTATCCATGGTGCTGGTGGTGCTGGCGGCTTTTTTGCTGCTGCGCATCAGCGGAAACAGCAAGATCAAGGGCGATGCGGCCATCGCGCTGATTTCCACATCCTCCCTGGCCATCGGTTCGTTGGTGATATCCCTTACCACCCGCTCCAATGCCGATGTGTGTAATTTTATGTTCGGCAGTATCGTTGTGATGACCGACAGTGATCTGTATCTAAGCATCGCCCTGTGTGCGGTGGTGCTGATGCTGTTTGTGCTGTTTTACAATAAGATTTTTGCCGTTACTTTCGATGAAACCTTTGCCCAAGCCACCGGCACCAAAACCAAACTCTACAACATGCTCCTCGCCTTCCTTACGGCTGTCACGATTGTATTGGGCATGCGGATGATGGGCGCGCTGCTGATATCCAGCCTGATTATCTTTCCCGCGCTTACTTCGATGCGGGTGTGCAAGCACTTTAAAGCCGTTACCGTTTGTGCGGCCATTGTATCGGTGCTGTGCTTTACGCTTGGCATTGTGCTTTCCATTTGGTTTAATGTTTTGCCGGGCCCCAGTGTGGTGGTGGTAAACATCGTGGCGTTCCTGTTGTTTTGGGGCATCCATCTGTTGCAAGGAAAGGGGTTTTTTGCATGAGACGTTTTGGGTTGCTATTGGCGCTGTTGGCCGTGCTGCTGATTGCCGGTGGCTGTGGCAGTAACGGGAACGAACCGGAGGTTGCCGGCCCGCCCGCGCCTGCCGCAGGTTCCGGTGCGGTGTCTTTGGAGGGCAGGGAGATTGTGAATATCCGCGAAAGGATGTTTGCGACCCAAATCAGCGACATCTACACAAATCCTGCCAACTATGTGGGCAAGGGTGTGCGGTACGAAGGTTTTTACATCGAAGAGGTGTATGGCGCTGGAGAGATTTTCCGTGCCGTGATCCGTATGAGCCCCGACGGCTGCTGCGGCGACGACGGACGCAGTGGATTTGAGATCGTTTGGGATCAGCCCTACCCCAAGTTTAACGATTGGGTGGAGGTGACCGGCGTGCTGGAACAATACGCAGAAGGCGGCATACAACGTTTGCGCGTGCAAGCCGTATCCTTGCGGGTACTGGCTGTGCGCGGCGCTGAAACCGTGTTCCAATAAAAACATAAGATTTGATAGGATTTGGAGGATGATCGTATGCGGTTTACCAGCGGGTACTGGAACATGCGGCCGGAATTTACACCCAACTTTGCGGTGGAGTATGTGCGTCACAATGCAAAAGAAAACGGCTTGCGTGTGTTGGCTGCCTCCCGCCACATCAGCCATCGCGGCGATACCCTCAACAGCGCCACCATCACGGTAGACATGGATTCGCCCATGGCGGATGTGATCCGGGTGCGGCTGGCCCATCACCTGGGCGAAAAAAGGCGCGGCCCCAACTTTGAGCTGTTTGAACAGCCCTGCCCGGTGGAGATCAACGACGAGCCTGAATCCGTTTCCCTCACCAGCGGCGCCCTGCGGGCACAGGTAGACAAGCGGCCGGGCAGTTGGGCCGTGAGCTTTTGGGCTGGGGACAAGCTTGTGACCCGCAGTGGATACCGGGGCATGGCCCACATACTCAACCGGGAAACCAGAAAAACATACATGGTGGATTCGCTAGAGATGGACGTAGGGGAGTGCGTGTACGGGCTGGGCGAGCGGTTTACGCCCTACCTAAAAAACGGCCAAACCGTGGACATGTGGAATGAAGACGGCGGCACCTCGTCGGAGATTGCGTACAAAAACGTGCCTTTTTATATGACCAACCGGGGCTACGGTGTGTTTGTGAACCACCCCAGCGATGTCTCTTTTGAGGTGATGAGTGAAAAGGTGGAGCGCACCCAATTTTCTGTAGAAGGCGAAGCGCTGGAGTATTTTGTGATCTACGGGCCCACGCCCCTGCAGGTGCTGGACAAGTACACCGCCCTCACCGGGCGGCCTGCGCTGCCCCCGGCCTGGAGCTTTGGTTTGTGGCTCACGACTTCATTTACCACCAGCTATGACGAGGAAACCGTTACTTCTTTTATTCAAGGCATGGCCGACCGGGACATCCCCCTGCACGTATTCCACTTCGATTGTTTCTGGATGGAGTCGTTCCAGTGGTGCGACTTTACCTGGGATGTACATACCTTCCCGGATCCCGCCCAGATGCTGGCGCGGTATAAGGCCCTGGGGCTCAAAATCTGCGTGTGGATCAACCCGTATATCGCCCAGCATGGCACACTGTTTGCCGAGGGCATGGAAAAGGGCTATCTGGTAAAAAAAACCGACGGCAGCGTGTGGCAAACCGATATGTGGCAGGCCGGCATGGGCTTGGTGGATTTTACGAATCCCGCCGCGTGGGCTTGGTATCAGGCAGAACTCAAGAAACTGCTGGATCAGGGCGTGGATTGCTTTAAGACCGACTTTGGTGAGCGCATCCCCGTGCGTGATATCGCTTACCACGACGGCAGCGACCCCGTGGCCATGCACAACTACTATACCCATCTGTACAACAAGTGCGTGTTTGAGCTGCTGGAGCAGGAGCGTGGGGTGGGGGAGGCGGCACTTTTTGCCCGCAGCGCCACTGCGGGCGGCCAGCAATTCCCCGTGCACTGGGGGGGGGATTGCAGCGCCAACTATCCCTCCATGGCCGAGACTCTGCGTGGCGGGCTTTCGCTAGCCCAGAGCGGTTTTGGTTTCTGGAGCCACGATATCTCCGGCTTTGAGCATACCGCCCCGCCCGATGTATACAAGCGCTGGTGCGCCTTTGGCTTGCTCAGCTCACATAGCCGTTTGCACGGTTCTACTTCGTACCGTGTGCCCTGGCTGTTTGGTGAGGAAGCCTGCGATGTACTGCGGCACTTTTTGCACCTAAAGTGCGCCCTGATGCCCTATCTGTATCAAATGGCTCGGGAGGCCCATCTGTACGGCGCGCCTACAATGCGCCCCATGGCCATGCAGTTCCCCGATGATCCGGGTTGCGATACGCTGGACTGCCAATATATGCTGGGTGATTCCCTGCTGGTGGTGCCGGTGATGCATGCAAACAACGAAGCAACCTACTACCTGCCCGAGGGGAACTGGACGCATCTGACAGACGGGCGGCGGGAAACCGGTGGCCGTTGGAAACGTGAGGAGTACGACTTTTTCAGCATGCCCCTGTGGGTGCCCGACGGCGCGGTGATCGCTATGGGTGCCGACAAAACCCGCCCGGACTATGACTATGCCCAGGGCGTATCGCTGCACATCTTCCCCATGGCCGAAGGCACAGAAAAGCGAGTGGAAATTCCGGCGCTGGATGGTTCGGTGAGCAAAACCTTTGTGATCCGCCGGGCTAAGAACAAGCTGACCGTGACGCCCAGCGATGATAGGCCATATCGTGTGCTGCTGCGGGGGATGCGCCCTGCGGAAGCTGTGGGCGCGGATTGGAGCGAATCAGCGATTGGTATGGAAAGTCGGGAGTTGACAGGGGTTTGTAAGGTTGTTTTATTGGATTTCTAGCACATCCCCAGCCCGCGCCTTCCGCGCACGCTTGTAGGCATCCCCATTCCGTTTAGAAATCGTCACCTGGCGTATACCTGTATCCGTACACAACAACAACTCCACAAACCCGCCGCGAATCTGCGGATGCCGCAACACCCGCGCCCTTTTCTCTTTGGGCAGCGAGTGCTG
>Ga0123356_10008297_pt1 | contig 10334 bp, 9 predicted proteins | sample TergutEmb28metaG_2_FD_92546 | JGI IMG/M metagenome (GOLD analysis project Ga0123356, IMG submission 92546) | Embiratermes neotenicus P3 segment gut microbial communities from Petit-Saut dam, French Guiana - Emb289 P3 | ecosystem: Host-associated > Arthropoda: Insects > Digestive system > Gut ... | reverse complement strand
GCCTGTTATGAGGTCCCGAAGCAGATTACCGGATATGAATACCAGGTTCGGTCCGCAGCAAAAGCGCTCGCGGAAAACCGCATCGAGTGCCCCGAAATGCCCCACAAAGAGACTATAAGAATTATGGAAACAATGGACGGAATTCGCGCCTCCTGGGGTATGAAATATCCGTTTGAGGATTAAAAGTGGCAAGCAGGGGGACGGTTCATCTGCTTGGTGAGTCCCCTTGGCTCTACGTACCCCTACAGCTTAACCTGCTTGAACTTCTCGCTTACGTTGCAAAAGACTTCTACGAGAACCGGGTCGAAATGTTTTCCGGTTTCGCTTTCGAATATTTTGCGGGCTTTCTCGTGGGTGAGCGGTTCTTTATATGGGCGGACTGATACTAACGCGTCGTATACGTCGGCTACCGCCATCAGCCTGCCTTCGAGTGGTATGTTTCTGCCTTTTAATCTTATCGGATACCCTGTCCCGTCCCATTTTTCATGGTGCGTCCCGATAATGTTCAAAGCATGTTGTAAATAATTGTTTTCATATGTATCTTTCATTATTTTGTCAATGACGTCGACCCCTGCAAGCACATGGTTTTTCATGATTTCAAATTCTTCCGGCGTAAACCTGCCGGGCTTATTCAGTATGGCGTCCGGCACGGCGATTTTCCCCACGTCGTGGAGTTTTGCCGACGACAGGACTTCATCGATATTCCAGTCCCCAACCTCATCGATATATACTCCGCTGCGCATCATTTCGTCGATCATAATCTGCAGATACAATTGGGTACGCAGGATATGCCCGCCCGTGCATTTGTCGCGCAATTCGACGAGATCAGCTATATTTGTGAGTATGGCGTTTTGCAGCTTATATACTTCCTCCGCTTTCTCCTGAATCTGGGTCTCCATTATTGCCAGATTGTCCCTGAGCGCGGTTTGGGTCAACAGCAATTCCTTATTCTGGCTAACGACCTGCAATTCCCTTGAAATGCGCTTTAGCAGCAGGGGCGCGGAAAACGGTTTGGTCACGTAATCAACCGCGCCAAGGTCGAGCCCTTCCAGCTCACTGTCCGCGTCATCTTTCGCGGTCAGGAATATTATTGGTATTTCAGCAAAGCGGTCGTCTGCCTTCAGTTTTTGAATTGCCTCATATCCGTTCATTTCAGGCATTTCTATGTCCAGCAGGATTAGGTCCGGGATGACTTCCTCAAGGTCTTCAAACATAGCCTGAGCGGATGGCGCCGGAATTACATTATAAAATGTTTTAAGCATATTTTTGCCCACTGTCAAATTTGTCAGGTTGTCATCCACCAATATTATCGTATTACGTGAGTTCCCCATACTACGCTTCCTCCTTAATCAGCATTTTTGATAGTTGTTCTTTTATTACCTTGTAATTATACTGGTTCGCGCTATTAAATAGCCCGCTCACAAGATCGCCGCCCGAATCATACTCATATGAGCAAAGCTCCGTGATTAATTGTTCTATTGCTTCCGTATCTAACTTCTTGCAGGCATTAAGTAATTCCATTAATATATCCGGGTCCGGGCTTTGTTTTTTCGGTTTCGGATTATCCGGGTATATAAGCTTGAGCATTTTTTCAATTTCCGAAATCAAGCGCCACGATGAGGTAAGGAAAGCAGGGTTATTAGCGGCAACAAACTTAAAGTCTCCGGCTTTCGCGGCTTTTTCCAGGGTTTCCGCATTATCCGCGACCTCGTCCGCCCCGATACTGCGGCTTGAACCCTTTATTCCATGTACGGTAACCGCATACCCGGCTTGTCCATCCGGACTAATGTTTCTTATAGACTCAAGAAGCGGGGTAGTATTTGTTACGAAAACGCGTAAAATGTCAAAGTACATATCTTCGTCCCCGCCAAACCGTTCTATCCCTTTGTTTATATCCAGGCCTTTGATGTTCATGCCGGGCGCGCGGTGGCTCACGATGCTTTGCACGTCATCGCCTGGGCGTTTTATTTGAACTTCGGTAACAGGCGGCCCTTCATGCCCTACCAATTCTTTTTGTTTTTCCAGCAACAGTTTTTCATGGTTTTTATCCCGCACCCAGTGCCGGATAACCTCGTCAAGCCGCGCGATTTCAATGGGCTTTGATATGAATGCCTGAAAGCCCTTGCTGAGAAATATCGCTTCATTACCGGCAATGGCGTTGGCTGTCAACGCTATAATAGGGATGTTTTTTGCGTATGGCGTCCCGATTTTTTCTCTTATGATCCGCGTCGTCTCTATCCCGTCCAGTTCGGGCATCATGTGATCCATAAAAATGGCGTTGTACCGCACCTTTTCGGCCCTGATGGCGTCAATGGACTGCTGACCTCCTGTAACGCAGTCAACCTGCATCCCGTATGGTTTCATAAGTCCTTTGGCGACTTCCAGGTTAGTCAGGTTGTCGTCTACTACAAGTACCCGCGCATAGGGCAGGCTAACCCGCTTAAGCCGCGTGTTCCGCCCGCGCTTGTCGTCTGAATAACGGAAGCTTCTCAGGTTCTTTACCACATCTTCGCCGATAAGGATACCGCATACGAATTTCTGCGCTATCCGGACCGTAAAAACGCTGCCTTTCCTGTATTCGCTCTCCACTTCGATCGCCCCGCCCATCAGTTCCGCAAGGTTTTTCACAATCGGGAGCCCCAGCCCAGTCCCCTCGTTTTTTCGGTTGGATTCCAAATCCAGTTGGGAATAATCTTTGAACAGCTTGCCTATATCGCCGGGGCGGATGCCAATACCCGTGTCGCTGACTTTTATAGTGACCCAGACAGTTTCGTTTTCCCGCACGCACTTTACGCTTAGTTCCACTATACCTTGCCTTGTATATTTAATTGCGTTTGACAGTAAATTGTTCATTATTTGTTTTACCCGGAGCTCATCCCCGCGAAGACGCGCGAACAGGCCTTCGCCAATGTCCAGCTTTAGTTCGATTGGTTTTTCGCCGATGCGCAGGATGTTTTGCGTGACTGTATCGTTTATCAGGCTTGGCACATCATAATCCACTTCCACCAGCTCCATCCGGCCGGCTTCGATTTTGGATATATCCAATATATCGTTGACAATATTCAGCAGCATGTCACCCGAACTATATATCTTTTCCAGGTTTGAACTTGTCTCCTCGTCAAGCCCGCTGTTTTCCAGGCTTAGTCCTGATAACCCAATAATTGCGTTGAGCGGTGTGCGCATCTCATGGCTCATGCTTGCCAAAAAGTCGCTCTTCGCGTCGTTGGCTCGTTGTGTTTGGTTTAGTGCCTCTTCCAGCTTAATGGCGGCTTCGCTGATTTCCTGCATCATTTGCCGGTATTCGCGCAGATCGCGCACATATCCGGCTATTACATAGTCATCCCCATATTTGACGCGGACAAGGGTAACCTCCGACGGCAACGGAGTTCCATCCAACGCTTGGTGTTCCCATTCAAACGTGAATTTCCCCTCCCTGGACGCTTCATCTGTATATAAATATACTAAATCGCGGGACAGGGAGCCATCCAACTGATATTCCGGAGAAAACTCGCTGAACCGGTCCAAACACTCCTGTTTATCCTTTGCTTTAAATACGCGTACCGCTTCTTCGTTGCAATCAAAAATCCTGATGTTTTTGTCCCATAGAGTTACGGCAAGCGGCGTCGCGTCCAGTAGAACCTGCGAGCGTCTATGCGCTTCACGGATTTGGGCGGCATGAGCGTTGCGGTTTATTGCGTTGACCAGCATCAATCCGGCGGAGTAAAGCAGGTTTATCTCCCCTTCGGTGAAATAACGCTCCTTGCTGTAATCATCCACGCAAAATACCCCCCAGAACTTATCAAGGTAATGTAGTGGGATGGTTATTGTGGATTTTAAGCTCAGAGCGCTCAGGATATCCTGATCCTCCTGTGGCAGTTGCGATATCGGGCCGTTAATGCACTGTCCGTGCCGGAACATTTCCATCCATCTTGTCGTGTAGGGAAGCGCCATCCCGATATCTGTAGTAGAAGCTTTTTGACCGTTTTCAGACAACCATTGATGCTTCAGAACGTAATGAAGGTTTTCGTCTATTGTTTCATTAGGCCATATTTGTACGCTGTCCGCGTTAAGGTTTTGACCTATAAGCTCAAGGCTGCTTATCAGCGATTCTTCGAAAACTTCTTCATTTGTCGCCACAAGCAGTATTGCCGCTATGCGGTTTATTACGTTGAGCAGGTTATCCCGCTTTTGAATATCGTTCATCATACGCTTATGTTCGCGCAAATCACGGGTGTATCCGGCAACGACGTAGTCGTCCCCGTATTTTACGCGGACGAGGATGACTTCCGCAGGGATAGGCGTTGCGTCCCTAGTTTGAAAATGAAAACCCGTTATACATTTGCCTTCGGCATAGGCTTGTTCAAAGTGCTTTGAGCCTTCTATGGCTGAAATACTCCCATCCGGCTGGAATTCGGGATAAATATCAAAATATCGGTCCATAAACTCCTGCTTGTCCCTAAAGCCAAAGAGTTTTACAGATTCCTCGTTGCATTCGAATAGCTCGAACTTCTCAGCGCTCACCCTTTTCATAAGGCGGCAGGCAAGTGGCGTAGCGTCGAGCAGTAGCCGTGTGCGCTGGTGCGCTTCACTTAAGTGTGTCCACGCCCCTTGGACGGTCCGCGCCAGTTCTCCGATATCATCGTCCCTGTACCCGCCGTAAATCGCGGCTTCATTTTCATTTGCCTCTGAAACGCTGGCCGTCAATCGGTTGAGTGGCGCAAGGACAAAATGGCGCGAAATGGCATTGCTCGCCAGCGCGTACAAGACAAAAATCGAGGTCAGCATGAGTACCAGCGGAAACAGCGTCGCGCCGCTGAACAATGAATTGCTGTTATAAAATGTGATGACCAGCCAGTCAGAATTTGTCAGCGGGGCGATTGAGGCGTATTTGTACGGCCCTTTCGAAAGCTTTTTAACCTCGGGGTGCGCGTCCGGGCCAAAAAAACCGTTGATTTCTTCTAAATATGAATCGATAAAGCTGTTGAATGCGGGGTCGATGCTTTCCATGTGGATATGTATATCTTCCTGGCCGGGGTCAAATTCGCTAAAATCGCTGTCAAGTTGAATATGGCCCTGTTTGTCGACGACAAAGCCCTTAACGTTATTTTTATCATACCGCGAAAACATGGTGTGCAGTACGGCCTCGACCTGCAAGCCGGAGCAGAATACCCCCACTGTTTCACCGTTATATATCACTTTGTGGTTGATCCATATGCGCCATTCGCCGCTGACTTTATCCAAGTCTATATTGAAAGTATATTCGTTTTCGGAGAAAAGCAGGTCATAATACCAGGAATTATACGCATTTTCCGGGCTTATGACGTCAAAAGGAACGAACTCCAGGATGCTCCCGCCCTTAATGGAGTATTCGTTCAGTGATTTATTTATCCCAAAATATAACTCAGCGCTGTTGAGCAGGCCGATATAATCCATCATTTCATTATATGCCGCGCTTTTTTTGACCGGGTTACTCTCGTCAATAAACCAGTCGGTCACGGCTTTTGACCGGGCCACCTTTTTCACCAAGGCCAGGTCCCGGCTCATATATGAGTTGAATTCATTAACCGCTTCAAGCGAATAAAAGAACGCGAGGTCATTCGACGCCCTGCTGGCGACATCCGAAACCATAATAACAGCCATTGTTATGCTTAAAACCAGGACCAGTATGAGTAAGCTAATGTTTATGCTCCGGACGCGGACTGAAATCTTACCCCTCCGGCGGGAATTGCCATTTGCTATTTCCACTGACAAGACAATATCACCCCTATATTCAACATGTGTCGCTATCTTATGTATGAATTATAAACGTTATAATGATATATTTCAATCCTTTATGATGAATATTATTAATAAACACATAGGGACGGTTCTATTGTGTTCATAAAGAACAAAATAGAACCGTCCCTATGTGTTGTTTTAGATCATCAGGAACCTGGCTTTTTGCGGAGTTTAATGATAAGGAACACGATAATCGCGATCACTATCACCGGGCTGAATATGACCCGCCATATAAAGCCAAGCGTAGAACCGATGATTCCGAACGTAAAGCCCAGCACAGCGCCAAGTAAGCTGAACAGCGCGGAGATGCCAACAATACAAGCCAAGATGATTAGCAGAAGCCTTAATACATTTTTCATGATATTCCCTCCTCGTATACCAACGCAGGTCTCAATTACAGGAATCTTGTTTTTCTTTTGTCGCCCGCGTTATTTATTCAAATAATACCACAAAAACACGTATTTTAATTTAAAAATATGTTACAGTTTGATTAAAAATGTAATATAATAACACTCACTGATATGCACACTATCAGGATAACATGCAAATTAATCGGTTATTTGCTGCATTCGTCGATAAACACTATTAAGTTCTACAACAAAAAACCGATAATCTTCAATAAGAGGATGTAAACATAGCTGCACGTCAACATATAATTCAAAGAGACGCCGGAGTAAGGATTCAGCCAAACGGTTTTCGCGAGAGGATGTGTGTACTTTGCGTATAGTCAGCAATGTTTTAGCTATTAATAGCTACAGCCAGTATGGCATTAATAATAAATACTCCGTAAAAAACGCCGAAGACGCCGGATACCTAAACAAGCAAACGGGTTATGGCGCTATGGGGCTAATACTCCCCGGGAAAATGCGCGGCGCCAACCACGGTTTGAGCGAAACCAGCAGAGATCTCCAGGAAAGCATTACCGCCGTACAGTCAGACGAGGACACGCTGCAAAAAGCTCAGGACACGCTGCAGCGTATGCATGAATTGGCAACTTTATCCGCAGGCGCCGCCAATCAGGATTCTGACCGTACGGAGCTCGACCTTGAGTATACCCAGTACAAGTTTGAGCTCAGTAATCTCGGTACGTTATGGTTCAATGGCATTGACCCCGAAAAGGTCGACCCTCCTGCTTTTTCCGCGAGACAATCGGATAACAAACCAAGCACTACGGAAGACATTATCAATACGCTCAATATTGACGGATTAGGCGATATCGCGACAGCCGCCTCCGCGAAAGATGCGATAGCAAATATCGGCAACGCAGCTGGCAATGTTTCCGCAGCCAAAGAGAGATTGGGTGGCATACGCAGTAAACTGGAGGGCGCAATCAAAAGTAACGGCGCTGTGGAAAAACAAAAAGGCGCTGGCACAAGCAGCGCAGGTAAATCAAAGGACATAATAGCCAGTGTAAGGAAAAGCTTACTTTCCCGGTCCTCAACCGCTGATCTCGCTCATGCAAACGTCATGCCGCAAGGCGTACTGCGGCTTATAAGCTGATGAATATATTTGAAATGCCGGAGCTTCCGGTTCCGGAAGAATTGATGACGGTATTAGCCGAAAGCGGTAATGTACGCATAGAGCGCATTATCAGTTCGGGTCAGGTATCCGATTGGTACGACCAGCCGGATACGGAGTTTGTCGTCCTGCTGGAAGGCAGCGCGCGCGTTGAGTTTGAAAATAACAAGGTCGCCAATATGTCAAAAGGCGATACGCTGTTGATTAAGCCTCATGAACTGCATAGGGTGGGTTACACATCAACCGATCCCCCCTGCGTCTGGTTGTGCGTGTTTTACTAAACCTGCTTGACTATGTAACTCCACGATATGGTTTACTTCCTCAGCGCCTGTATAGGCGCTTTTTCTTTTCTGCCGCTGTTTCTCCACATAAGCATGATATTTGATCAGAATTTGACAATAATCTCAAATTATTATTGACGAAAATTCATATTGTCTATATATTAAAATCAAGTCCCCGTAAAGAAAAGATGTGGTGTTACAAATGAGTGAGGATTGTTGTGCTCCGATTAACCCTTGCTGTTGTTCGGACGACAGTTTAGCTGCCGCACAGACTGTAAAAACAGTACCAACCCTGCTTACCCCCGGCGATATTTTTGGCGCTGTGAAAGCCCGCTTGGGCATCAGGCGCATGAATTATACGGTTGAACCGGGGTTGTACGCCGTGGGCAAGCCTGACGGTAATTCCCCGGTACTCGTCAGCGCGAATTACAAGCTGACATTCGATACGCTCCGAAAAAACCTGGGCGGAATTGATTGCTGGCTTCTCATTCTCGATACTAAAGGCGTTAACGTATGGTGCGCAGCCGGGAAAGGCACATTCGGTACCGAAGAACTTATACGCCGCATTGACTCTTCGGAGCTTTCCAAGTATGTATCGCATAAAAAACTTGTCTTACCGCAACTTGGCGCGACAGGCGTAAGCGCACATGAAGTGACAAGCCGGTCGGGGTATTTCGTTAAGTATGGCCCTGTGCGGGCAAGCGATATAAAAGCTTATATCGGCGCCGGTTACAAGGCGACCAAAGAAATGCGAACGGTGGAATTTAGGTTCCGGGACAGGCTTACTCTGATACCGATGGAGCTGATACCCGCCATAAAGTACGCGTTGCCCGTTTTCGGCGTGATGTTCCTGGTCAATCAATTCGCTGCTAAACCGTTTGACAAAACTGATATTGACACCAGTGTCGGAGCGATCGTCTCGGGTACGGTGCTCACCCCAATGCTGCTTCCGCATATACCGGGTAAGGCATTTGCATGGAAAGGATGGCTTCTGGGGCTGGGATATACGGCGGGCGTCCTTGGCTTGTCAGGGAAGTTTAGAAAGGGAAACCGCTTACGCTCAATAGGCAGCCTGTTATTTTATCCCGCTATATCTTCGTATCTGGCTATGAATTTCACAGGCGCGTCAACATATACCTCACCATCGGGAGTAAATAAGGAAATGAAAAAGGCGCTGCCATTTATCGTCGGCGCGGCAGCGGCGGGCGCGGCGCTGACGTTGGGTTGCAATCTGTTTGGCAGGAGGAAAACGAAGTGATGTTAAGATACTTGAAGGATGCTACGACGCTTGCCTTTGATGATGGGAAATGCACCGGCTGCGGACGCTGTATGGAAGTCTGCCCTCATGGTGTGTTCGATATTGTCGGCGGAAAAGCGCGAATTACCGACAAAGACCTCTGTATGGAGTGCGGGGCATGCGCCATGAATTGTGCGGCAAACGCGATCACGGTCAACGCGGGCACAGGATGCGCGACAGCTATAATAATGGGTTGGATTACAGGCAAAGAACCGTCTTGCGGCTGTTCAGACGACGGGGAAAACGGCGCTTGCTGCGGATAATAATTGCAAGGAATGTAAGGAGGGTACAACAATCATGGATCAAAGCAAAGTAAACGAAGCCGTAGCTTGTTTTAACAGCGGCTTCAATTGTTCTCAGGCGATATTTTCAACATACTGCGGGGAGTTCGGCCTGGACAAAAAGGCTGCGCTGCAAATCTCGTGCGGGCTTGGCGCAGGAATGGGCAGGCTGCAGCATACATGCGGCGCTGTGTCGGGGTCTTATCTGCTCATAGGGCTGAAGTATGGCAAGTTTTTAGAAGATGATGATCCGGCTAAAGAAAAGACATATGCTGTGGTGCGGGAATTCGCAAGGTTATTTGAAGAAAGAAACGGCGCGACAAATTGCCGTGAGCTATTAGGCGTCGACCTGATAACAGGCGATAGCGAGATCGCCTCCGAGCGGGTTAAGACAGTATGCCCAAAAGCGGTACGGGACGCCGCTGAAATATTAGAGGGTCTTCTATTTTCAGACTGATTACCGATATTGGCAACTTTTTGTAATAACGGAGGAACATATGAATAAGCTACTCATCGTAGTTGATATGCAAAATGACTTTATCACCGGAACACTTGGCTCGCCGCAGGCTCAGTTGATATTACCAAATGTGAAAGCAAAAATAATGGAGTATAAACAAAGCGGCGGCAAGGTTATTTTTACCCGTGACACACACCAAGACGGCTACCTGACAACGCAGGAGGGGAAGTATCTCCCGGTGGTCCACTGTATCGAAGGGACGCAGGGGCATCTAATCGCCGACGGGCTGGATACCGATGGCTGCGAAGTGTTTGACAAGCCAAATTTCGGATCAATACAACTGGCAAAGCTCGTAGCCGGAGGCGGCTACGAAGAGATTGAGCTTTGCGGCTTATGCACGGATATCTGCGTTGTTTCAAACGCGCTTATCCTCAAAGCAATGCTGCCGGAAACAAAGATTACCGTCGACCCCCGGTGCTGCGCCGGCGTGACGGAAGAAAGCCACAATGCAGCGATACAAACAATGAAAATGTGCCACGTGGATATAGTTTGAATTATTTCGACCTGTGTAATTAGGTTGTATTATGGGTAATTTAACCATTGCACGCGATAAACCACCCCGGCGCTCCGCGCCACCCCTCCACGGGAGGGGAATTTACAGATGCGCTCCAGCCCAATTCCCCTCCTGTGGAGGGGTGCCGCCCGCAGGCGGCGGGGTGGTT
>Ga0123356_10008296_pt1 | contig 10334 bp, 6 predicted proteins | sample TergutEmb28metaG_2_FD_92546 | JGI IMG/M metagenome (GOLD analysis project Ga0123356, IMG submission 92546) | Embiratermes neotenicus P3 segment gut microbial communities from Petit-Saut dam, French Guiana - Emb289 P3 | ecosystem: Host-associated > Arthropoda: Insects > Digestive system > Gut ... | reverse complement strand
GTTTCTGCCCGGCTGTATGTTTTTGTTTTTTTCACAAGAAGCTAAATTTACAGCATGGGCATAAAAAACTAACCCAAAAACACCCAACCCTACACTTACTAGAGAATTATAGACCTATGGATTTTAAACGTTTGCGATTCATAAGGTATACTGATGATGCGCACCCAGAAGTGCTGGCCCCAAATACGGTCGGTACGCGGGCATGAGGGGGTCTGTCCCAGCAAGACAGCAAAGAAAAGTATCAACGACAAAAAGGAACAGTGTGGGTCCAAAGTTAAAGCTGATACGACTGTAATGGTTAGTTAAGCCGATAATGCGCCACTCCGAGTCCATAACACGGCTAACAGTATTGGGAGCATAGCATTCAGCAGTTATATATACGGTCGTTCCAATCGGGATAAGGTTGGGCAGAGGCTTGGAATTCGACTTCTTCAAGCCAGGGGTTTTCACGGGGAGGCTGATAGAAATGTCCATGAATACAAACGCAGCGCTCAGTCAATGTGTCATCCCCGGGGATTGCTTGAGAAACACAACCAAATTAAAGGCACTCAGCGTCGGGGGATCTCCACTATTAGCCAACATTGGAAGTTTTGAGCCCGCCCCACAAGCAAAATCGGCTGAATCCAGCACTTTTACATAATCATCTTTTAGGGGAAAAGTGTAGTTTGTGGGGGTTTTTGCACAGTTTGCAATTATAGCGACCTCTGCATCGTCGCTTTGTTTATGCACCACTATAACAGAGTCCTCGGTGTGAATGTGTTTTATTTGCCGCTTGGGTTGGGGCTGAAAAATTGGGTGTGCTCGTCTCAATTCAATCAATGCTCGATAATATGCGAGTAGTTTTTTCCCCTGCGCAGTGTTGCGAGTCTGCCAATTAAGTTTGGAGCATTCAAAGGTTTGGAGACTTTGGGGATCCGGCACTTCACCCTGCCAATGAAAAGAGGCGAACTCTTTTTTTCGTCCTGCCCTAACTGCCTCAGAGAGTTCTTTGCTTTGGTAGTCGACAAAAAACTGAAAGGGCGCCATCTCACCATACTCTTCACCCATAAACAGTAATGGAACATAGGGTGAGAGTAACACAATACCCGCCGCTAGTTTTGCCGCCTCAAACCCTAAGAGGGCAACTAAGCGATCACCTAAGAGTCGATTGCCCACTTGATCATGGTTTTGACTAAAGACAATGAATTGGTCAGCAGGTAACCAACTGTAAGATTCCCCAAGCTGTTTACGGTTGTAGTCGGATTCATCGCCAACAAAGACAAACCCCTCAGTTAAAGTCTCAACTAAATCTTGGATCTGTCCATAGCCGCCATAATAGCCTTCCTTCTCGCCTGTGAGAAGGGCAAAAACTGCATGCTGAAAATCATCTAGCCACTGTGCATCAAAACCAAACCCGCCCTCAGCTATGGGTGTAAGAACCCTAGAAAGATTGTAACCACTTTCTGCAATGAGATACGTTTTTCGACCCGCCGTTTTGGCGTATTCACGGGTTTTTTCGTTAAGCTCCACTAGAAAGTGGCGCGGGCTCTTATCAGCCATAGAGAGAACCGCATCGAGGCGTATACCATCGAGGTGGTAGTGGTTTAGCCAGTGAAGGAGGTTTTCTAGAAAATAGTTACGCACCCCCTCGCTTTGGGGACCATCAAGATTTATGTTTGTCCCCCAACGACCGATTTGGGTGTTTGGAAAGTATGGACCATAGCTGTTTAGACAGCTACCTTCAGGCCCTATATGATTATAGACACAATCCACAAACAATGCAACCCCGTGGTTGTGGCACTCATTGACTAGAGCTTTTAGATCATCAGGTTTGCCGTAGCTGTTGTGTACCGCATAAGGAAAAACACTATCATATCCCCAGTTACGCAGACCACTAAACTGCATAATAGGCATAAGTTCCACTGCATTTATACCTAATTCACAAAGCTCTCTAATCCGGCTCTGAGCGGCTCTAAGGGTACCCTCAGGGGTAAAGGCACCCACGTGCAATTCATAAAAGACCAAATCTTTGAGATCCAATCCGCGCCATCGCTGATCACTCCAACGGAAAATATCATGGTCAATAACCTGCGAGGCTCCAAAAACACCCTCGGGCTGGTAGTGTGAGGCAGGATCAGGGAGCTGGGTTTTGTCAGCTAACTCGTAGAGGTAGCGGGTATCTGCTTCTAGGCCCTCTAAGGTATGGGTCCAATATCCACCGGCAGATTTATCCATGGAAAAATACTGGTTTTCCTCCGGCAATACAAGGGTAAGTCGACGTTGATTTGGAGCCCAAACTATAAAACGACAGGACCCATCTTGAAAATCTACACCAATATACAATAGTTTATCCCCAGAATTTTCAAATTTAATGGAGCGATCGGCACTTTGTAAAACTAGGCATAGTTTTTAGCCGTTAAACTCCATTAGCATTATTATTGGAGCAACTAAATAATAATATTGTCCCAAGATAACTTTTGGATGTTTCAAAAATAATGTTGAGTTAAGGGTGAGTATCTACCAATTTTTCGCCACTCAACAAATCCTCATCCAAAAACAAGGGGTATTCCGTCCAGTATTGAATTGATTTAAAAATACTGCACCCAAACAAAGATAACATAGAAGAATCGGCGATGTTTTGTCGTTTCTTTGAATTTCGGGCGATAGCAACTACAAGTAATGGCTATATTGCTGTTTAAACATCAAAACACCGCATCGGCCACCGTATAAATAAATTTTCAATCACCATATTGATTGTATGTGTTTAGGTGCTATGGGAAACGTAAACACGCGTGTAACATTATCGTCCCATTGTCCATAAATCCCGGTGTAGGCTAAACACATACTATTGATTTTTTCTGCTTGTGACACCTTTAGAGCATTTACCAAGCACTAATACATACGGGATGAATTCTTTGAAAGAAATGGCGGGTGAATGGTGAGTGTTTGGTTGCTGATTTAGAGACTATCACCAAAATCAGCTTTAAACTTTGTCACCAGTTTTTCTTGCCAGTCAGATACTGGAGTTAGTTTTCCCATGAAGAAACGTAAAACTTTGGGTTCTTCCACAAATTTTAATCCGCCAATGAGTTTGCGGTTTTCATAGAGCCAAACGATGCGGTCGATGGCATAGTTGATTTGTGAGAGCGTAAAGACTCTGCGAGGAAGTGCCAAGCGTAAAAGTTCCATGTTAGCATAGTGCTCAGAGCCATCTGCCTCACGCTCCTCAGAGATAGTGCCGCGTTCCATACCTCTGATGCCGCCTGCAATAAATAGAGCCGCACCCAGCGCCCCTGCGGGATATTCTGACTGAGATATATGGGATACAAACGCCATGGCATTTAGGTGACAACCCAAACCACCTGCGGGTGTAACTACAGGTATGCCGCGTTGCTTTAACTCATTTACCATATATTCGATAAACAATGGCCCTTGACTTATCATATCGTAATCCATTGTTTCCTCCAAACCAACCGTGATTGCTTCAATCTCGCGAACACTCATGCCGCCATAAGTTAAGAAGCCCTCATAGAGCGGTACCAATTCACGCATTTTCATATACAGTTCATGATTATTTGTACAAATACCGCCGCCACGAGCATGACCTAATTTTCTGGCTGAGAAATAAATAATATCAGAATGATCAGCGATTTCACGGGCAATTTTTCTTATATCAGCATTTTGATAAGCTGGTTCGCGTACTTTGATGAAATACAAGTTATCTGCTAAGAGACTTGCGTCAAGCACCAAGAGGAGGTTGTGTTGTTTGCAGATTGTATAAATTTCTTTCAAGTTAGCAAGAGAGAAGGGCTGGCCACCAATGAGGTTTGTACCAGCTTCCATGCGTACAAACGCTATGTGATCTGCACCATATTTAGCAATGGCCTTTTTTAGAAGTTCAGGAGACATGTTGCCTTTGAAGGGGTTGTTACTTTCAACTATTAATGCTTCAGGGTAGTGAACCTCTAAAACGGTGCCACCTTGGAGGCATATGTGGGCTTTTGTGGTTGTGAAGTGGTAATTTGTGGGTACGACGTCGTCTTTTTTCACAAATATTTTTGAGATGATGTGTTCGCAGGCGCGACCTTGATGTGCAGGCAGGACATATTTTGTTCCAAAGATTTCTTGGAGTTTACTTTCTAGTTTAGTAAACGTTGCGCTACCGGCATAGCTGTCATCGGCAACCATCATGGCGCTAAGTTGGATATCACTCATAGCGTTTACGCCACTATCGGTTAGCATATCTAGAAATGTGTCTTTATTTCGAAGCAGAAAAGTATTGTTACCCGCCTCAGTAATGGCTTTTAACCTGTCATCAATGGGTAATAGATTTAATTTTTGCACAATACGTACTTTGTGCATTTCAAGGGGTACAGCATTACCGGTATAGAATTTTAACTCTCGCATACTGGTCTCATCTCTCTGCTATCCTGTTAGTATAATTTACATGCCTTAATATAAAAACAGATAACATTAACGGTGAATAATAATTTTGTCAAATAAGGATTGGATATGTCGGCTCCAACCAGTCGGGTACTTTGCGTTTGCTTGTTGGAACATTGGCTATATGCCCATCAGGCCATGTTCATGTTCACCTTCTTCGTTGATGTGGTGCATAACATGGATTGCTAGACCTGTTGCGGCGCCTGCGGCTAAGCCTATGAGCAGGTTGTTTAGCCACTCGTATTGTCCCAATAGGGCCAATACAACAAGGATGTCAAAGCCGATGGCGACAACAAGGTAGCCAACACACCACATTTTAACGCTCATACCGCGTGGTTTGTTAATACCTATGCCGCCCAGTAGCCCCAGCATGATTAAGAAACCGACTAATGCGTAGATTAGGTTAAAGTTAAAGTCCAATTGGTTCACCCGTGCCTTTGGATGTTTCTTGGGGGTTAATTAGGCTATGGGTAACGCTAAAACTGGTACGTATCGTTGTTTAGCAAGGTTGCTAATCTTTTTTAGGGTCACCATCAATCTCTATGCGGTTGGGTAAGCGGATGGCAAACTTTGATGTTAGGCAATGCCATAAATGGGCACAGTTACTCGACGAGCGGAAGGTAAAACTTGACCAAGCGCTGTGTGCTATTGAGAAACAAGAGTTTGATTTAGCAAAAAAAATAGTTGGACAGATTTTCTCTGGGTTTATGGGCGGCAAACAAGCCGATCCGGGTATGGGGGGTTCGTTGCTCTATCATATGGCGATGGTTACCAAGATGGAGACTGAAACGCAGGTACTCCTCGATGTGCTAAACACCAATCAACCAGATGTGTCAACTGTTCTAGCTAAAATTTATGGGGAGTTCTATGCTGATGCTCAAGAATTTGTCAAAAAATTTCTAACACTCACCTTTGATTTTAAAGAAATCGTCTCAATCAAACATCCCAGCAGTGAAGAAAAGATCAGTTTGTTTAACAAGCTAAAAGAGCAACAAAGAAATGTGGATGCCTTACTGTCAAACAAAGACCCCAAATCCGCGCAGACATTAGAGCAGTTGTTTGAGGATTGGGCCAAACAAGTTAGTTTAATGCGGCTTCTCCAAGAATATGAAACCATCCGAGGGTTACTTGTGTTATCTGAGCTTGTAGAGATGGCGGGATTAGAAACCGTGGAAGCCGCGATGGTGCAGGTGCAGGACAAGTTTGGGCAAGAAACAGTCAATATTGCTCTTGATGTGACACTAAAAGTAGGCATGCGTCGTGAAAAACTTCAATCAGTCATGTTGAGTGATCACTTCATCAATATGAACATGGGTATGGAAAATCTTGATGGTAAAATGGAGTTTCTCAACTGTCCCATCTATGGAAGTCATCGAGTTGCAGAGGAAAGATATGGGATTGACCCAAAAACGTCTGCACTGTTTTGTAAGCACTTCTGTTTTGCTCATGCCAAAGCCATGCTTGACACGGTTTTGCCGTTTCCTTTCACACTGTGGCAACCTAAACGTCTTGCCAGTGATGGGGTATGTGAATATTATCTCAAACTTGCATACTCACCCCAGGCCCAGAAAACAGCGCGGTTTGTACCGCTGGTTATGTCTTGGAATGTTACTCGGGAATGCAACCTCAAATGCAGTCACTGCTATCTAAATGCGGACGGAAAGAAACTAGATAATGAGTTATCCACCCAAGAGGGCAAGCAATTGATGGATCAAATCCAAGAGGTCAGCAATCCCCTGCTTATTCTAAGCGGCGGCGAGCCTATGTTGCGGCCCGATATTTTTGAACTCATCGAATATGGTTCTAAAAAGGGCATCAAGATGGGATTGGGAAGCAGTGGATATCTCATCGATGATGCGGAGGCAAAGAAACTCAAAACCGCGGGTATTGCAACGGTTTCTATTAGCCTTGATTCACATATCTCGGCACAGCATGATGATTTTCGTGGAGTAAATAATGCTTGGGAACGTGCAATTAATGCCTGTAAAGCGTTGCAAAAAAATAATGTATTGGTCCAAGTTAACACCACCCTTACTCATGAGAACTATAATCAAATAGATGATATCATGAGTCTAGCTGAGTCTATTGGGGTTGAGAATTTTCATCTATTCTTTTTGGTCCCCACTGGTCGAGGCACTAAACTCACCGATATCTCGCCCCAAAAATACGAAGAAATGATAACGACTACGTTTGCCAAAGTTCACCGGCACCGCTTAAATGTGCGACCCTCTTGTGCGCCACAGTTTATGCGCATCGCTCAAGGTATGAACTTGGATATGCGGCAGTGGATACGGGGCTGTATTGCAGGTATGTATTATTGCCGCATCTACCCCAACGGTGATGTAACACCTTGTCCCTATATGCCAATCAAACTAGGTAATGTGCGAGAGCAAAGCTTCAAAGACATCTGGTTTAACTCTGAGGTCTTCAAAAACCTGCGTAACCCCAACAGTCTCAAAGGTAAATGCGGCGTTTGCGAATATAAAATACAGTGCGGCGGTTGTCGAGCTCGTGCATATGGACTATCCAGCGACTTTATCGATTACTGCGGCGATCTCCACATACCATCTAAACAAACAAAGGATTATCTAACCGAAGACCCCTGGTGTGTTTATCAACCAAAAAACACCTAACCCGTTACCCTTAAAACTTATGAACAATAAGGGTAACCACCCCGATAACTCTTGATAATAGTGGTGGAGCGTTAAAAGAGAAAAGTTAAGCAGTACAGCCACATCACCCTTGTAGTAAGGGGTAATTATGATTTTGGCCGGCAACATTTAACTTAAGAAGCCCCAACATCTATGCAACACTATGAGGTCAAAAGATGCATCTGGGTAACTTTCAGAGTTTCTTTGGAACGTTTAAAGAAACATCATTAGCATGCGTCCTTGACCTGGGCGGATTACTTGCGGGGTTTATGATTGCTCTGCAACTAAATATTTTTGACAGCACCCCTTGGGCTATAGCGCTCTATCCAGCGGTAATTAGTGTAAAGGCTATCATTACTGGTTTGCTTACGGGTCGTCTAAGCACGGCACTTCACTTAGGAACGGTTTATCCCCGTTTTTTTGGCAACACTAAAAGCTTCTACAAACTCCTCAGTGCGATGATTGTTTTAACCTTGACAACAAGTGCAACCATTAGCTTAGTTGCAATGTTATTTGGGACTCTGTTTTGGGGAGTTGCCATAAGCGACCTCCCCGCTATTCTTACAGTTATGGTTGCCACTCTGTCGTTGGGACTGCTAATTACGTTGATAACAATTAAATTTACTTTTATCTCTTTCAAAAAAAGTCTAGACCCCGACACCATTGTCTACCCTGCAGTTTCTATTTTGGCCAACATTGTCATTACTTTTCTCTACATAGGGGTTCTCAATTTGTATTTCTCAGGGGGGCAGTGGGCAATCGTTATTTTTGGTTTAATCAATGTGCTCTTAGTGCTCTTTATTTTGCCCCTAAATGCCCGAGATAGAGAATTTCGAAAAATTATCAAAGAATCTCTACCTACCATTCTCTTAGTTGCTTTTCTGGTAAACATCACAGGTACCTTCCTAAAGGGCATAAGTAATATGGTGAGTGGTAATCGAGCAATCTATACAGTGTATCCCGCCATGATTGATATGATGGGTGATGCGGGGTTAATAGTGAGCTCGGCGGCTACGGTGAAACTTACGTTGGGGGTTTTATCGCCGACTCTTGGAGCGATTAAGAATCATGCAAAGAGTATTTTTAGCGCTTGGTCATCGTCGTTTGTATTTTTTGCAGTCTTGGCGGTGTTGGCACTAGCAATCAATGGTCCCTTTACGGCGGCCGCCTTGGGTAATTTGATGTTGATTCTTTTGGTTTCAAACGTGATTGCCTTTACAGCCATTGTGATAGTGCTCTTTGCCATCTCGATTTTAACGTTTAAATATGGTTTGGATCCGGACAATTTTGTCATCCCTCTTGTAAGTGCTTTAGCTGATGCTCTAACCACTATAGCGCTGTTTGTTGCATTGTTGTTGCTGTTTTAGAGGGCATAATTAAAATATGTTAGCTGAGGTATTGGTTGATTGGAGCGCTCTTTGAAAGTTGCACAAGTTCGAGAAAGTGGAGTATAAACCGATCCCTGTCCGAGAACTACTTTTAGAAATGAAAAACATCTCTGAATTAATGATAGATCTAGCCTACTCGGCAGCACTCTATAACGATAAAGATCTAGCAGAGGATGTGTTGACCTTAGAAGATCGAGTGGATAATTTGGCTTATCTGTTAGAGATGGAGATTATGCTTGCCACAAGAGACCCAAAAGATGCTGAACAATTAATTGGAGTCTCAACAGTTGCTGCCTCGGCGGATAAAATATCTGATGCCGCAGGCGATATAGCAGCCATTGTAACCCGCAACATTGGCATTCACCCAATTATAGGGGAAATTTTTGAAAAAGTAGAAGAACGCATCATGAAAGTTACTGTACAACCCAACTCGAGTTTGATTGAAAAACAAATCGGTGAACTCGACTTAGCAGCAAGTATGGGAGTAGATATAATTGCTATTCGTCGCAATCATGATTGGATACTTAACCCCAACAAACAAGAACGAGTCTACCAAGAAGATATCCTAATCACACGCGGTGCACCCTCAGGGATAGAGGAATTCAAAGATTTAGCAGAAGGCGAACTAACCACGATGGATGGGGAAAACCGGGTCAAGTTTGAGGAGATTGTTTCACAGTTTGTGGAATTAAAAGACACCTCAGAGTTGATGATGGATTTAGCATATTCCGCCTTGATGCTTAACAGCAAAGAACTAGCAGAAGAAGTTGAACGGCTCGAAGAACGTATGGATGATATGCATACAGATTTTGAGTTATTGGCTCTAACAAGTGGTTTTAAAAATGAAGAAGCCCCGGGGTTTTTGGGACTAATCCGTCTGGGGATGGCAACCGAGAAAATCGCGGATGCCGCCACAGAAATAGCAGAGGTTGTATTGCGGGGTATCGAACCGCATCCTATCTTAAAGTTAGCCATCAGAGAAGCCGAAGAAACTGTTATGCAGGCCAATGTTACACCAGATTCGCCACTGATAGGCAAGAGCTTAAAAGAGGCCCGGGTGCATGACGAAACCGGCATGTGGGTACTAGTTATAAAACGCGACAACCGATGCGTACGCCCAAGACCTGACACTAAAATACGCGCAGGAGATACCCTGGTTGCCAGCGGATACGCGGAGGGCACAGAAGCCCTAAGAAGACTAGCATCACCAACACAAGAATACGATTCCGAAGACACAGAGAACACCTAAACAAGCACCAATTTTTGCATTGTAAAGATATATAAAACGCACGTCATACGAGGGGATGCCCGCTTTTAGTGGGGAGTGTTTTTGGAGGGCTTGTTGGCGGGCTTTTGGCTGTGTGGGTTTCGTGGGAATCATGGGCGTTTGCGGTCAGGGCTATAAATAATAGGGCATTTCAAAAAAAAACAAACATTTGCTCATCAAAACCTAGACTTCAACACATAGTACTCATATTCTGCAGTTTGGGAAAAAAGTTGGTTAAATTATTTTTTCGTTTTAGTTGCGGAGAGACTTTTGGTTGTTTGGTATGTATGTGTTTAGGTGCTATGGGAAACGTAAACACCCCGTAACATTATCGCCCTATTGCCCATAAATCCCAGTGCAGGCTAAACACATACGTTGTTTGTGTTTAGTTCATCCTATTTTTTAGACGTTTGTTGAGTGACAAATTAATTCTGAGCCGTTTTGGGACAAACTGCCGAACGTGAGTATTTAGGTTTTTTTGTCATCAACCCAATTGTCGCCACTACAACCACTCCAACCATAACTCCTGCTATCACAGCCATCAAAGTATAGTTAGGCGCCCTTACCGCAGAGCTAGAGGGGTTTATGTCATCATTTGCAATTGTT
>Ga0123356_10008295_pt1 | contig 10335 bp, 10 predicted proteins | sample TergutEmb28metaG_2_FD_92546 | JGI IMG/M metagenome (GOLD analysis project Ga0123356, IMG submission 92546) | Embiratermes neotenicus P3 segment gut microbial communities from Petit-Saut dam, French Guiana - Emb289 P3 | ecosystem: Host-associated > Arthropoda: Insects > Digestive system > Gut ... | reverse complement strand
TGTAGGGGCGGGGTTCTCCCGTCCGATAATCGAAAGTCCTATTCAAGGTAAAGACAAAAACAGGGAGTTTTTTATGTTATTATGAAAGTATTTGTTGTTGCAAAGAAAAAAGACGAGGTTTATAAAACCGTCTCGAAGCTGTTCGAGATAGTCGGTGATATTGCTGATTGCGATATTGTAATCACAATCGGCGGAGACGGCACCATTCTCGGGGCGGGAATTAGCGCGGCAATCGCGAATAAGCCGCTGCTCGGGATTAATACCGGCAGACTTGGCTTCATGGCGACTCTTGAAAAAGACGAGCTTTGGAAATTAGGCGAGCTTAAAATGGGTCGGTATTCAAAAAGTCGGAGAATGTTGCTTAATGTCAACGGCACCTTGGCTTTAAACGATGTGGTTTTTCACAGAAAATCCTCAAGACTTTCAGAGTTTACTGTTTTTTCCGGTGATGTTGAGGAAACGATTGTTGAGGTTTTTAAAGTCCGTGCGGACGGGGTGATTATTTCTACGCCGACAGGCTCGACTGCCTATTCGCTTTCGGCGGGCGGCCCGATTATCGAGCCGGAGTTAGAGTGTTTTCTTGTCACCGCGCTAAGTCCGCATACTTTGTTCAACCGCCCGATAATCTTTTCTCATGACCGCCGGCTGACCGTTAAGGCGAAGGATATAACCGTCAGTATTGACGGGCAAGAGTCGGAGTTTTCTGATTATGTGGTTGTTACAAAGTCGGAGTATCACTTGGATTTGATTAATATAATCGGGCACAATTTTTACGACTCGATTCATAATAAACTAATGAAACCATTAAAGTAGGTATAAGGCATGAAACGCAAACGTCACCAAGAGATTCTTGATATAATCAAGACCAAAGACATCAAAAATCAAGATATGCTGATTGATGAATTGAAAAGCCGCGGGATTATGGTAACGCAGGCAACGGTCTCACGCGATGTGACTCAGCTTGGATTAGGAAAGTCACTGTCTGATGACGGAGTCTACCGTTATGTAGTCCCCGAGCAAATCAAAAACGCGAAGTTTAACGGGCTTTTCGCGGGGGCGGTGAAGACCATTAACGCTGCGATGAATACTGTTGTGATTAAGACATATGCGGGTATGGCTTCTGCCGTGTGTATCGCTTTGGAACTCAAGGATATTCCGCTGATTGTGGGGACAATCGCGGGGGACGATACGATATTCGTGATGACTCGCTCACAAACAGACGCGGGGGAATTGGTGGAAAAGCTGAGGAAGTTGATTTAATGCTCAAAGAACTCTACATTGAAAATCTTGCAATAATCGAAAAAGCCGTCATCACATTTGATGAACGGCTGAACGTATTTTCCGGCGAAACCGGCGCGGGAAAGTCGATTCTTATCGGCGGGATTAACGCCGTTCTCGGCGGCAGAGTTTCTAAAGACATCGTCCGCGCGGGGGCGGAAAAAGCGGTAGTCAAGGCGTTGTTGGAAGTCGGCGGGGAGGAGCTTTTATTGACTCGCGAGATTAGCTCTGCGGGAAATTCAATCGCGCGAATTAACGGCGAGACGGTCACGGCGGCGCAGTTAAAAGAGGCGGCGACAGGACTAATCGACGTTCACGGTCAGCACGAGACTCGCTTGATTACCTCGGCTGAGGTGCAGCTCGCGCTTATCGACTCTTTCGGGAATATCGAAAAGTCGGAGTATGAATCGGCATTTCGGGAGTTTTCCGAGGTGAGCAGGCGACTTAGGCAGTTTCAAAAAGACGACGCTTTCAAAAACGAGAAAATCGAGATTTTGTCGGCGAAAATCGAGGATTTGACGCCGTATAAGCTACAAAAAGGCGAAGAAGAAGCAGTCGGCATTGAGCTGAATCGCTTGAGGAATGTCGCGGCGATTTCTGAGACTCTCACAAGGGCGCACGGCGCGCTTTGCGGTGACAGTGAGCAGCTTGGCGCAGTGGATTTAATCGGGATTTCTAAGGTTTGTTTAACCGAGGCGACAAAGTATGTCCCCGAGTGCAAGTCGCTGAAAGAGCGGCTTGACAGTCTTGCGATAGAAGTTGATGATGTGAGGTTAGAGATTTCTTTACTTATGGGCGATAATGTCGATGTCAGTAGACTCCCGATTTTAGAAGAGCGCATGAGCGATTTCATGCGGCTTAAGCGAAAGTATTCCCTTGAAATAGATGAGTTGGCGGAAAAAATCGGCGAGTGGCAGTCACAGCTTGATGAATTGACACTCGGCGATGATATTCTCGCCGGATTGCTCGAGCAAAAGCGGGTTTTGGGCGATAAAGTCAAGACATTGGCGGGGGAATTAACCCGAAAGCGGCAGTTTGCTGCCGATGAGCTGTCGCAGATGATTCGCAGTGAGCTCACCGAGCTTGATATGCCGTCGATTCGTTTGGTGTTTGAACTTAGCCAAGATAAAGTCACCATTTCGGGCATGGATAGTGCGGAAATGCTGATTGCTGTAAACTCGGGCGAGGAGCCAAAGCCCATGAGTAAAATCGCGAGTGGCGGTGAGCTTTCGCGGATTATGTTAGCAATCAAGAGTGTGTTGGCAGGCTCTGACGAGGGCACTGTGCTGATATTTGACGAAATTGACTCGGGGATTTCGGGGCGCGCGGCGGCGAAAGTCGGGGCGAAGCTGAGTGAGCTTTCGCGAAGTCGGCAGGTGCTGTGCGTGACTCATTTAGCGCAGATTGCTGCGTTAGCTGACCGGCATTTGCTGATTGAAAAGTCGGAGGTTGGCGGGAGAACTTATACGCGAGTCGAGAGTGTGAGTGGCGAGGCGCGTAAGCGGGAGTTAGCGCGGATTATCAGCGGCGATGATGATGAGATGAGTTTGGCGAATGCGCAGAGGCTGATGGAGAGGCGGGGTTGAGATTGAGGTATGCAAGCGTAAGGTGCAGGGTTGACAGCGAGTATTTGGAGAAACTTCAAAGAAACGCGAAAAAGTATATAATGACAAACAATGAGTTTTATGACATAAGGAATTTTTTAGATGATACTCGTGATTATAAAACGCTTAAAGCGGGGAAGTACAGGTGTTTTATCGTTGATATAGACGAGCATTTTTGCGGTACTGAGCTTGACATTAATGACAACGAACAGGTGGTTTATTTCGTCAAAGCCTGCGATGTTACTGTTGAAGTGGATAAAAAAACATATGAATTAACACAAAGTCTTGATAAAAACAAAGTGGTTTTGCTGTTCTTTTTGTATAAGCGCAGTGCGGTTTTAAAGAGAGTGTTTGTGCCCGAAGATGACTATAATTCACGGGCGGTGACGACCTCTAATGGAGTAGAAGTCAGCCGCGGCGAGGTTGAACCCGTTAAAATCGACAGGGGTAATGTTTCGGCGGATTTTGTCGATTCGTTGAGCAGTGCGGGCAAAAACCGCTCTCTTTGTGACGAACAGCTTGATTTTTTGACCGTGAATATTAAAAGAACACAGATATATAAAGAAACGTTGTTCAGTTATATTGCCATGATAATATTGACGGCTGTGATTTTGATTCCGATTTGTTACATTCTGCCGCTTTGGGTGCTGTTTTCGAGCGGCGAGCCTGATGAAATCATCGTCGGCATTGTGTACGCCTCGCTGCTTACAGGGGGATTCGCGCTTTATTTTACGATGAATCGGCGCGGGAATAAGCCCGCGAAGTCAAAAATCGCGGCGTTGGCTCGCGGGGATTATGAGGTGTATTATTTCAGGAACGTAAAGAAAATGCGGTGCGGCGAGCGAGTCGGGCGGCGGTATGTCAGCGATTTTTATTTGGATTGTAACGGGTTGGTTTTGCAAGTAAGTGCGGCGGAGTATGATTTAGTAGAGGATTCGGTGTATTTGGTTGTGATTCATTACGGGAGGAAGACAGGGCTGGAGGTGTTGGCGGCTGCGCCCGATAAAGTCTTGACAAAGTAGGAAATGGGTGGTATAATACCATGGAGGACGGATAAAAAAGACTGCGTGACTTTCGTCACACAGCCCCATTCAATGATGTAATCCTACGCTTTTTTCGCCGCGATGTCTTTTTCCCACTCATCGAAATACTCTAACACCCGCTCCTTAGTCTGGTAGCTGATGTCGTGCAATTTCTTGCCCGGGACAACCCCCTCAGCAAGGCTGAACCCTTTCAAAAAGGCGTTCTTCATGGTCTCGAACATCTTGTCGTCATCGCCCGCAAGCGATTTCGCAAAGGTGAATATCCGCTCTGCGACCGCTTCAACTCCCCAGTAGTCATCATATTTCTCGCTTGTAGCTTCCGCCGCTTTGTACGCGTCTAACGCGAACGGGCGCGGGGTGAACTCAGAGTCGAGGATATTCGACCAGAAGTTCCCTGTTTGACCGCCGATAAGCGACTTTACATAGTCCGCGACTACTGCGTTTTTCATCGCAAGGGCAGACTGCCCCCTATATCCTTGAACATTGAGCCATTCGGCGCGGTCGGCTTTGGAATTGAAGTTCCTGTTGACGTTCATCGAATTTGAATCGAATTTATCAATGTTTTCGGAGGCAAGCGTGGTAGACTTGTGTTGAGTTTTCTCAGCTGCCGTTTTTGCGACATTGGGGTTTCCGTGGTTGTGGGTCTGTGCCGGATTGTTTACTAAACTGCTGATTGCTTCCATAATCTTATTTCCCCTTTCGTGTGATTTAAAATACATATTTCTTATCGGCAATTTTAGGAGAGACTTTAGTGTTTATGAAGAAAAATCTACCATTTATTATTACGATGTCACTGTTTGTGATTGCTTGCACTTTCATCACAATATATACGATTGATAACGAGCCGCAGTATGTCTTAGTCTCGCCGCGTGAAGCTGTAGACCGCGACGTCCCTGTGCCGCAGGAGGCGAAAATCAACATCAACACCGCTTCGGCGGAGGAATTGCAGACGCTTTCCGGAATCGGCGAGGTTCTCGCGGGGAGAATCATCGCGTATCGGGAGGAGGTCGGCGATTTTTTGTATGTCACCGAAATCATGCAGGTGTCGGGGATTGGCGAGGTGATGTTCGAGCGGATTAAGGGGTATATTTACGTGGATTAATATGCGCTTGACAAACTTCGACAGAATGTGATATAATACTATTACGGGAAAAGACGGCGATACTTAGGCATATGTACCTGACGTGGGTTTGCAGCAATCTCGATTGTTGTAAATCTGCGAAAGGAGTTTATCTTATGTGGGAAACTTTGATTGCTTTGGCGATAGGTGTACTCGCTTGTGCTGTTTGGGCAGGTATAGAAACGGTGTGGCGGGGCTCGCGGGCAAAAAAAGAACGACGCTCCCATCCAAAAGACCGTCGTTCTAATCCCCGCGAGGGTGAGTAATCACTCTCGGCAAAAGAGAGGGTAAAACCTCTCTTTTGTTTTACATAGCTTTATTATATCATGAAATATTCAAATGTCAATAGTTTTTTCTAAAAGATAAAATAAGACAGCAATACAGCGGCGATATATGTCATCACTATAATGAAAATCCACTTTGCTTTAGTCGAGCGTTTTCCGATGATTGCAGGCTCGATTAGGTCGGACTTATGCAGCGCGGTTACTATCGGCTTGAACATGACGAGCGCGATTACCGAGTTAAGCCCTGCTTTGAACAGGTTAAAGGGGACGAACACCGGCAGCAGCATCGCTGCGACCGCTTCACGCGGGAAACCGGTGTAGTATGGAACCACGATATAGTTCCACAAGGTCATAACCGTGACTACGGTGATTATGCCGACTGACAGTCCTAAGATTGCGGCGGTGAGAGTCTTGCGTTTTTGGTAGATGAAACTCGCGGGGATAACAAACGAGCAAGATGATACAATGTTCATCAAAAGTCCCCACCAGCCTGTGGTGCTGACTGACAGCATTTCAAAAAATGAGACGATTGCGGATATGGCTAATGCCGATAACGGCCCGAATAAAAATCCGCCTAAGAGGATTACTACATCTTTCGGGTCGAAGTATAACGGCGGGAAGGTTACAATCGGCGGGATTGCGGAGGTGAAAATCACCGTGACGGTGTATGCCATTGCGCAAAGCATACCTAAAGTCGTGAGTTTTTTGGTTTTGCTGTTGGTCATAGGATTGATTCCTTTCATGTAAAACGCCCTTATTCAGGGCGTTTGGTTTATTTAGATTAGAGCTATCACAGTCCCGGGATTATCCCGCGAGTTCCGCCTGCGAGTCCGAACCATTGCTGCGCTTGGTTATTCGCGGGACCGCCGCGTTGGTGATGAGGTGCGGGTGCTCCGCCGCGGTCAACGTCATTACCGATTGTTCCTGCGAATCCATACTGTCTCGGGTGGGCTCCGAAACCCGCAACCCCACCGGGCCCGATTCTGTTATCATCGGTGAAAGTGAACCCTCCCGCGGTTCCGCGAGCTATCGCTCTGGTGGCGAACTGCGAGAAGTATGACATAACCACGCGGAAATTGGTGTCGAACATAACGTAATAAAACCCGACTTGATTGGATAAATCAGAGTAATTCTCAATCTCGTCAACAAGCCTGTCTAATGCGCGGTTGTTGAGGGATAATGGTCTGCGGAATCCTAACTTGCAGTTATTACAAGTTCCCGTGCAGGCTGTAGCGCAAGAATAGCGGGCGGGACGCGGAGTGGTGGTGTAATTCATAGACGCAATTCTGTTGGCGGCAATTGCAGCAGCAGTTGCCGTGTTGGTATTATACTGGGCGGGGGTGCAGAAGAATAAATCCGACTCGGCGATTTTCCCACCCTCGTTTATCACAAGGTAAAGAAAGAAGAAGTTACCTGCGTCTCTGTTGACAATGGGGTTGCCTCCCGAGATTCTCATAGCTGTGGTGCCGCCTAAATCCAAGCGAAACTCAGACTCACTGTTGTCATCTTGCATGACATTCGTGAGAACTTGGTGCACGGCATAATAAAACGCTTGCGCTTGCGCGTTGTGTCTGTTAGCCTCACCGCGGCGATTGCTGTTGAACAAGCTCGGGACGGCAACCGCAGTCATAACGCCGATAATCGCGACCACGACAATCAACTCTACAAGCGTGAAACCCTTCTTGTTCCTCATTTTTACGAGATATGTAAACATAGGAAAATCCTCCTTATAATAATGACATATAGTCATTATACACATAATTTACATAAAAGTCAACTGTTTTAAAAAATAATTATTCTAAGTCTGTGATTGCGTCGCGGTAATATGCTGCCGTCTCGAAGTCTAACAGCTTTGCCGCCTCTTTCATGAGCGCGGTATATTTCTTGATTAATGCGTCTTTTTCTGATTTTGTGCGCTTTTTCGCGGGCTTTTCCTCTCCTGCGACTGTTCGGGTGATTTCGAGCACGCTGCGCACTTCCTTGATTATCGTCTGTGGGGTGATGTTGTTGTCGTTATTGAACTTTTCTTGAATCTCGCGGCGGCGATTGGTCTCGCGGATTGCCGCCTCCATCGAACGAGTCACCGAATCTGCGTACATGATTACCATGCCGTCAGCGTTACGCGCTGCGCGCCCGATAGTCTGGACTAACGAGGTTTCGCTGCGTAAAAATCCTTCCTTGTCGGCGTCTAAAATCGCGACTAAAGACACCTCGGGCAGGTCTAAGCCCTCGCGCAGGAGATTAATCCCGACAAGTACATCAAACTCACCGAGTCTTAAGTCGCGGATAATTTCCATGCGCTCCATGGTGTCAATATCGCAGTGCATCCACTTTACTTTTACGCCGAATTTTTCGAGATAGTAGGACAAGTCTTCCGCCATGCGCTTGGTGAGAGTCGTGACTAACACTCGCTCTTTACGCTCGATTCGCTTGTTGATTTCAGAAAGCAAATCCTCGATTTGCCCCTCGATTGGTCTTACCGAGATTTGCGGGTCTAAGAGATAGGTCGGGCGGATTACCTGTTCGACAAGCCTCGTACTTTTCTCTTTCTCGAACGGACCCGGAGTCGCCGATACGAAAATCGCTTGGTTGATTTTCTTGTAAAACTCATCAAAGTTCATGGGGCGGTTGTCGTATGCCGAGGGAAGTCGAAAGCCATAGTCGATGAGGTTGTGCTTTCTTGCGTGGTCGCCTCCGTACATTCCGCGGACTTGAGGGAGAGTCACATGACTTTCGTCTACGAACAAAAGATAGTCCTCGGGGAAGTGGTCGATTAGAGTAATCGGGGTACTTCCGGGCGGTCTTCTTGATAGAATCCGCGAGTAGTTTTCAATCCCCTTGCACATTCCGATTTCTCTGAGCATTTCGATGTCGTAGGTGGTGCGCTGAGCGATTCTCTGCGCTTCGATTAACTTGTGGTTCTCGGTGAAATACTCGATACGCTCGTGCATTTCCTGCTCGATTTCTTCTAAGGCGCTTTCGAGTCTCACTTTGTCTACGATGTAGTGAGTCGCGGGGAAGATTACCACGTGGCTCATTTGAGCGATTACGTTGCCCGAGACAACTTCTATTTCGGTGATTCGGTCGATTTCGTCGCCGAAAAACTCCACGCGAAGTGCCTTTTCGGTGGGATTATTCGCGGGGAAGATTTCGATTACATCTCCGCGCACGCGAAACTTGTTTCTGATGAAATTAATATCGTTTCGCTCGTATTGAATCTCGACTAATTTCCTCATGACATCATCGCGGGAGATTTCCATGCCCTTACGCAGTGAAACTGCGTGCTTTCGATAGTCCTCAGCCGCGCCGATACTGAAAATGCAAGAAACACTCGCGACTATTATAACATCGCGGCGTTCGGCTAATGCGAAAGTCGCCGAGTGGCGAAGCCGGTCGATTTCGTCGTTAATCGCGGAGTCTTTTTCGATAAAGGTATCAGTCCCCGGGATATACGCCTCGGGCTGGTAATAGTCATAATAGCTGACGAAGTATTCCACGGCGTTGTCGGGAAAAAACTCGCGAAACTCGCTGCAAAGCTGCGCCGCAAGAGTCTTGTTATGGGCTAAAACAAGAGTCGGGCGGTTTAACTGCGCGATTATATTCGCCATTGTGAAGGTTTTCCCGCTGCCGGTGACTCCCATGAGAGTCTGTGCATGGTCGCCGTTAATCACGCCGTTCACTAAGGAGGATACGGCGGCGGGCTGGTCGCCGGTCGGGGGGAATGGGGAGTGTAGATTGAATTTGTTCATGATTTTTCTCACCAGTTGCTCATATAGCCGCACTCTCGCATACTCGCCGTGCCGTCTCTTCCGACTATGATATGGTCGGTAAGTTCAACGTCCAACTCGGCGTACATCGTGCGCATTTTCTCGGTCGAGTCTACGTCTTTTCGTGACGGCAGACAGCTACCCGCAGGGTGATTATGAGTTATGACTAATCGGCTGCAATTGTGCTTTAATACCGAGCGGGTGATTCTCCTTACGGGAATGTCAACCTCGCCGATTTTCCCTGTGCAGATTTTCTCATGTGCGATTAACTTCAAGTCATCGGAGAGATACAAGCAGTAGATTTCCTCCTCCTTACTCCCGATGAAAAGCGATACGCAAAACTCCTTTAGGCTGTCGGCGTTGAACAGCTTTTTCAGCTCTGCTTGTGCTTGTTTTTTCAAGTATAGCTGCGAAAACATCTTCGCGTAACAAATCAACGAGGCGGCGTTATTTCCAACGCCGTCTACTGTTATCAGGTCATCGTATTCGGCGTTAAGCACGCCGTCTAACGAGCCGAATCGCTTGATTAACGCATGAGCAATCGGGTTGGTGTCACCACGCGGAACGGCATAATAAAGCAGAAACTCAAGCGGCTCATGCTCGGGAAGTCCGTCAATGCCGTTCTTGAGAAACTGCTCTTTTTTTCTCTGTCGGTGTCCGTAATGACTGTGTGTGTTGTCGCTCATTTTAAAACTTCCTTAACTGTCAATTATCAATTGTCAACTGTCAATTGACAACAGCTCCTGTGTGGGCTGAGGTTACTGTTTTAGCGTAACGCTCGAGATAGCCGCCGTAATTCGGGCGTTCGGGAGGTGTGATTGTGCGATTTGCGATTTCATCATCGCTGACCATTAACTCGATTTTTCCCGCGTTGATGTCGATTTTTATCTCATCGCCCTCTTGCACATACGCGATTAGTCCGCCTGCTGCCGCCTCGGGTGAGATGTGCCCGATTGACAATCCGCGGCTTGCTCCCGAGAATCTGCCGTCGGTGATTAACGCAACTGCACCGTCTAACCCCATTCCCGCGATTGCCGCTGTAGGGGCTAACATTTCGGGCATTCCGGGCCCGCCGCGAGGTCCCTCGTAGCGAATCGTGACTACAGAACCTGCGGAAATCTCGCCTGCGTAAATCGCATCGACTGCCGCTTGCTCAGAGTCGAAGACTTTGGCTTTGCCTGTGAAAGTCATCATGTCTTCGGTGATTGCGCCGCACTTTACAATCGCGCCCTTAGGGGC
>Ga0123356_10008294_pt1 | contig 10335 bp, 9 predicted proteins | sample TergutEmb28metaG_2_FD_92546 | JGI IMG/M metagenome (GOLD analysis project Ga0123356, IMG submission 92546) | Embiratermes neotenicus P3 segment gut microbial communities from Petit-Saut dam, French Guiana - Emb289 P3 | ecosystem: Host-associated > Arthropoda: Insects > Digestive system > Gut ... | reverse complement strand
GGCCGGCGTATTCCGGTGCTGATGGACATCGCCGGACCGAAGTTCCGTATCGGCGATGTAAAGCAACAGTCCGGCGAACGTCTCGTCGCCGGTGACAGTTTCCGCCTGACCACCAAGCCAGCGGCATTCCGCAAGGATGCAATAATGGACGCCGTCTGCCAGCCAGCTGATGTCATCGATGATCTGGTCGTGGGCACCGAGGTCGCGTGCGACGATGGCAAGCTCGCCGGCGTGGTCGAGGCGCGTCAGAAGAATAGCGTCCTCGTGCGCGTGACCCGCGCCCCGCAGAAGGGATTCAAGATGAAACCTGAGCGCGGTCTGGTATTCCCGCGTGCCGATCTCCATCTGGACCCGCTGACAGAAAAGGATCTGAAGGATCTCGATTTCGTTGCCAGGCATGCCGACCTAATCGGCTATTCCTTCGTCCAGCGCGCCGACGACATAACCAGACTGCAGGACGAACTGGCTGAGCGTCGCTCAGACTGGCGACGTCTTGGCATCATAGCGAAAATAGAGACGGCTCGGGCGGTACAGAACCTGCCCGATATCATAGTGCGTGCCGCCGGGCGGCAGCCGTTCGGTGTGATGATTGCACGCGGTGATCTCGCGTTGGCGATCGGCTTCGAGCGGCTCGCGGAGATGCAGGAGGAGCTACTGTGGTTGTGTGAAGCCGCTCATGTGCCTGTGATCTGGGCAACGCAGGTGCTGGAGGCGCTGGTGAAGTCTGGGCTGCCGACGCGCGGCGAAATGACAGATGCTGCAATGGCAGGTCGTGCCGAGTGCGTTATGCTCAACAAGGGCCCAAATGTCGGTGAGGCGATCACAGCTTTACACGGCCTACTGCAGCGCATGATGGAGCACCAGGCCAAGAAGACACCGCGTTTGCGGGCACTGCGATCGTGGTAGAAGTTGCGGTCAGGATAGCGCTGTTTTGCTGAACGCCTGTTCGGTGGCCGCCTTGCCCGTGTGCGCGAACCCGATGCCTGCAGCTCGGCAGCTCTACGGATAAAGCCGCGCAACAGGGCAGAGATCTCGGAGCGTCGCGGATAGCCAGGGCCATCTGTGATGTTTGAGCCGATGCCCGGCCGCTGCGGCCTGGCCCGGTTTCCTCCGTACCGGTCAGCCGAACCGGCCGGTGATGTATTCCTGGGTCCGTTTTTCCTTGGGCGAGGTAAACATCTGCGCTGCCGGTGCCACCTCCACCATCTCCCCGAGATAGAAGAAGGCGACCTGATCGGCGCAGCGAGCCGCCTGCTGCATGTTATGCGTGACGATCGCGATGGTGAAATCCTGTTTCAACTCATCGATCAACTCCTCCACCTTCGCGGTGCTGATCGGATCAAGCGCACTCGTCGGCTCGTCGAGCAGAATGACCTCGGATCGCACGGCGATGGTGCGAGCGATGCAGAGCCGCTGCTGCTGGCCGCCCGATAGCCCCATCGCCGAGGTCTGCAACCGGTCCTTTACCTCCCCCCACAGCGCTGCGCGTGACAGCGACCACTCGACGCGTTCGTCCATCGCCGAGCGTGACAGGCGCTCGTGCAGCTTCACGCCGAAGGCAATGTTGTCATAGATGGTCATCGGAAACGGTGTGGGCTTTTGGAACACCATGCCGACGCGCGCGCGCAGAGAGTTCAGATCCACCGACGAGCCGATAATGTTTACACCATCCATTATCACTTCACCTTCCGCCCGCTGACCCGAATAGAGGTCGTACATCCGGTTCAGCACGCGCAACAGGGTGGACTTGCCGCAGCCTGATGGCCCGATCAGGCCGGTGACCTGATGAGCCGGCAAATCAAGTCTTATCCGCTTCAAGGCCTGATTGCGGCCGTAATAGAAGTTCAGGTCGCGGATTGACAGGCGCGGCTCGTTGATGGCCGCTCCAGACCGCGGCCGGGTGCCGCCGACGCCCGCCCGACCCTGATCCTGCTGCTGATTGAGCGTTGTGCTCATGACTTTAAGTCCTGCCACGGAGAACGAGGCGGGCAATGATGTTGACAGCCAACACGCCCACGGTGATCAGCAATGCCCCGACCCAGGCGAGCTGCACCCAATCGTCGAATGCCGATCCGGCATATTGGTAGATGGTCACGGGAAGGCTTGCCATTGGCTTGCGCATATCCAACGACCAGTTGAGATTGCCCAGGCTGGTGAACAGCAGCGGTGCGGTCTCACCGGCGATGCGGGCCACCGCCAGCAGCACGCCCGTCACGATGCCGTTGAGCGCCGCGCGATAGCAGATCAGCGTGATGACCTTCCATTTTGGGGCACCAAGGCCGACCGCCGCCTCACGCAGGGTGAGTGGAACAAGGTGCAACATGTCTTCCGTCGTGCGCACCACAATGGGAATCACGAGGACCGCCAACGCCAGGCAACCGGCGATTCCGGAGAATCCCCCCATCGGCTCGACCACAAGCTGGTACACGAACAGGCCGATCAGAATCGACGGCGCCGATAACAGTACATCGGAGACAAACCGAACGACATTGGAGATGATCGAACCTTGGCTGTATTCAGCCAGGTAGGTGCCCACCAACAAGCCGATCGGCGTACCGATCAGCGTGCCAATGGCAGTCTGGATCAATGTTCCGACGATTGCATTCAGCAGCCCGCCGTTGGACCCTGGTGGCAGGGTCATGGTGGTGAATACCCTGACCGACAGTCCGCCCAGCCCACGCCAGAGCAGCGTGAAAAGGATGGATGCCAACAGAATGAGTCCGATGATGGTGGCCAGAACGCAGAACGACTTCACCAGCGAATTGGTGAGTTTCCGCCGCCGTCCGAGCGCGCGGGCAACTGCCTCATTCTTCTTGGTGGCCGGCGTGGCCTGGGTCAGTGTGGTGGCATTCATGGTCAGGTCTTTAACCGGGGACGCAGCAGCAGGCGCGAGATGGCCAGCACGATAAAAGAGATCACAAACAGGATGAACCCAAGTGCCAGCAAGGCAGACAGCTTCAGGCTGCCGGCCGGGCTTTCGGGAAATTCCAAAGCGACGAGCGAGGCGATCGTGTTGCCGGTGCCAAACAGTGTGGTCGAGATCCGATTGGCGTTGCCGATCACGAAGGTTACCGCCATGGTCTCGCCCAGCGCGCGGCCGAGGCCGAGCATAATGCCACCGACGACCGATGTCCGTGTATACGGGAGTACGATCGACCGCATGACCTCCCACGTCGTGCAACCCACACCGTACGCCGACTCCTTGTATACTGGTGGTACGGTCTCGAACACATCACGCATCGTGGCTGCGATGAACGGGATCACCATCACCGCAAGCACAAACGCTGCGGTGAAGATGCCGGTGCCGAACGGTGGTCCGGCGAACAGGTCCTGCAGCACCGGAATACCGTCAAACGCGTTTATCAAGACGGGCTGCACGTAGCTTGCCATGAGCGGAACGATCACGAAGAAGCCCCACATGCCATAGATGATCGACGGGATCGCGGCGAGCAACTCGATCGCGGTGCCGACCGGACGGCGAAGCCAGTCAGGCGCCAATTCTGTCAGATAGAAGGCGATGCCAAACGCCAGCGGGACGGCCAGCAGGAGGGCAAGTGCTGAGGTGATGAGCGTCCCATAGATTGAAACAAGGCCACCGAAATCCTGCTTCACCGGGTTCCAGGCCGCCGAGAATGGGAACCAAAAGCCGAACCGCCGGAAGGCCGCTGTGCCGCCCAGGAACAACGTGACGATGATGCTGCCCAGCAGCAACAGCACGAAACCGCCGGAGGCCCGTGCGATCGCGGCGAACACGGCGTCGCCTACAGCCCGGCGCGCCCGGTCTGAGGAGCTGATGGCAATCGCTTGTTGCACGGTTTGCAATCCATATCTTAGGCCCCCGGGAACGCCGGACGGTTCCGCCGTTCCCGGGGTGCCGGGCGGTCACATATCGCCTGGAACTTGTGCCTTCCAGGCGGCCCGGATCGCGTCATGCACGCTATTCGGGAGCGGGATGTAGGCGAGCGAGATCGCGATGTCGCTACCGTGCGTGAAGCCCCAGTCGAAGAACCGCTTTACTGCGGCGCTCTGGCTCGGGCTCTTCGGGTCGGTCGGCAGCAGCACAAACGTCGCCGATAGAATCGGCCAGCTCTCATCTCCTGGCTGATCATTGAGGTTGATTGCGAAATTCTGCACCTTCGACCAGTCGGCATTGGCGGCTGCCGCCTTGAACGCTGCCATGGTGGGCGCCACGAACTTGCCCGCTCTGTTCTTCATCAGCGCGGTGACTAGATGGTTGTTATCGGCATAGGCGCTTTCGTCATAACCGATGCCGCCTGGGATTTGTTTGACCGTCGCAGCCACGCCGTCGCTCCCTTTGGCACCGGCACCACCTGGCCACGCCACCGATGTCGACGACCCGACCTGCGACTTCCAGTCCGGACTCTGCATGCTGAGATAATCGGTGAAGACGAACGTCGTACCCGATCCATCCGCCCGGTGCACTGTCGCGATCGCAAGCGAAGGCAGCTTCAGCCCCGGGTTGATCTGCTGGATCGGTGCGGCGTTCCACTTGGTGATATTGCCGAGGTAGATATCGGCCAGTATTGGCCCGGTCAGCTTCAGCTGGTTCGGCTTGATCCCCGGTATGTTGACGATGATGTCAACGCCCCCAATCACTGTCGGGAACTGCATCAGCTTGTGCGCGGCGAGCTGGTCGGCTGCCACCGGCATGTCGGAGGCGCCGAAATCAACTGTGCGGTTGTTGATCTGATTGATCCCGGCCCCTGATCCGATCGCCTGGTAGTTCAGTTTGACATTGGTTGCCGTTTTGCCCGCCTCGCCCCATTTCCCATATATCGGGGCGGCAAAAGTCGATCCCGCCCCGGTGATCTGAGTCTGCGCATGTGCGGCGATGCTGAAACTCGCCAGCAGCAATGCCAGTGCCGCGTCTCTGACTTTCATTCCGTACCCCCTGAAGCAGGATTTTAGCGTAGCGCACGTGTGCGCCAAGCGTAAGGAGCCTAGGCGTGGCGCGCGAAGCGTGTGTTGCAGTTTGATGAAGGTTCGATGAGAGCCAGCCGGAATATCGCGCCGCCGTCGGTACGCAGAATACCGCACTTGCGGTTGCTTTCCGTGGCACGCCACACCAACGTCCGCACAAAAGGCGAACAACTCCGACGGGTTGGTGTCCGTTACTCTCCTTTACTGAACCGATTTGTCCGCTGTCTCTGGAAAGCGCAGCCGGAGCCGGCATTCGGGTGCGTCACCCATCATCGCCCGGATGCGGTGTGTCAGGTGCCACATGGTGCGGTATTGCAGCCCTAGCAGACTAGACAGCTTGAACGAGGAAATGCCCTTGCTGCTGGTCGCTATCAGGTAGGTGGCGATGATCCACGTGCAGATCGGTAGATGTGTTCTGTGCATCGGCGTTCCGGCCGTGACCGAGAACCGACGCTTGCAGGACAGGCAGGTAAATTCTCCCGGCCTCGTGGTGTCGTTGAACCGCCGATGGAGAGCGGCCAGTGTCAGCGGATCGCGTTTCATAGCTGGATCAACGTTGAAGAACGGCTTCACCGGTCGTCGTCGGCTGTTGCAGAGGGCGGCGATCGTCAGGGGCTGCCTGCCCGCGTGTTGGCCGAAGAGATCGGCCTCATGCCCGTTTTCTGGTCGTGGCAGACAGCGCCGTCCAGGCCCGATCGCATTGCGGGTTCGTCCGTTCGCCTCGGCACGATGGCGGCGGTCGCAGAGCGAGCGATCCGGCTCTTGAACCGCGCCGTCCGGCCTGCCAAAAGCCAGCGTGCGAAGCGGGGGCAAGCTTTGAAGACCAAACGCACATTGACCGACGGACAGCGCGCCTACGAGGCACGGCGCGCGGCCAAAGCCGGCATGAGCCTCGATAAGTGGCTCGACGCCAAGCAACGCCAGCAGGAAATTGAAGCGCGCGCCAAGCAAAGAGCATCGGAACCCGCCAAACCAACGAAAAAACCCGGGCTGTTCTCGCGGCTGATGGAGCGTGCGCACCGGCCATTCGGCTCCTGATGTGACGGCGGCACTGGCGGCGCACGCGGACTGGAGCGTCGATCCACGAAAACGCTGGGTGGCCGTGGCGAGGCGGGACGGTGCCGGCTGGAAGCTTGCCATGCCGGAACCGGTGGGTGACGTCACCAAGTTCATGGCGCGCCTGAGCGCGCAGGCGGATGGCGGCGCGGTGGCACTCGGCCTCGACCTGCCGATTGGCGTGCCACGCGCCTACGCCGCGCAGCGGCCGGAGACGGATTTTCTGCAATTCCTACGGGCGAGCGACAACTGGCCGGACTTCTTCCGCGTCTGCACGACCCTCGATGAGATTCAGGCGGAGCGTCCCTTCTATCCGGCGCGTGGCATCGCCGGCATGACCCGCGCCGCACACGCAGCGGCGCTGGGGTTGGGCGGTGCTTCGGGGCTCTCCCGCCTCTGCGACCGCGCCACCGTCGAACGGCCCGCCGGAGCGCCGGTGTTCTGGACGCTCGGTGCCAACCAGTCGGGCAAGGCCGCGATCGCGGCGTGGCGCGACATGCTGCTGCCGGCTCTGCTCGCCGGCGAAGACATGCCGGTGTGGCCGTTCGCCGGGGCGTTCCGTTCACTGCTCGCACCGGGCAGGGTCGCGGTCGCGGAAACATATCCGGCCGAAGCGCTGCGCCATCTCGGGATCAGGCTTGCGGGCAGTAAACGGCGGCAGACGGACCGAGCAGCGGTTGCGCCGGGCCTGCGTGCCGCGTTGGCGCGGCTCGATGTGACGCCGGATGCAACGCTGGTCCACGCTGTGGCGAATGGTTTTGGGTCGGATGCGGCCGGCGAGGATCGGTTCGACTGCGTGCTGGGCGTGCTGTGCGTCGTGAACGTGCTGGCAGGGAACCGGCCGGATCATGCGCCGGCTGATGTCTGGATCAGGCGGTGGGAGGGGTGGGTGTTGGGACAGACGAGTTTGCCGATGCCCATCGACAGCTCACTCGCCTGAATGTGACACGTCGATCCGTGGGGCTGGAGCCGCCGACAGATCGTCCCGCGCGGCGCGGAAGGGGCCTTCGCCCCTAGCACTTGTGCGGCAGCGGGGTCAGCTTGGTCAGTTTCGCATTCATGTTGAAATCGCCGAAGTCCATCTGCATGTCGTCGGCGACACCGTTCTGCCAGTACCGCATGCCGACCTGATAGCTCGGCGTCATCGTACCAGCTTTGCGATCAAAGAACGCGAGACGGACGCGTGTGCTCGGCAGATCCGACAGAAATGGCCAATCCGTCCGGAATGGCGGCTTCCAGTCGATGATGACGATTGACGTGTCTTCTGCACCGTTGTCGTCCGTCCCGTCGAACAACGGCAATGCGACGAACCTCTTACCGGCGCGCGCTGCGGCGATGATCGCTGCGGTGTGTGCCATGGGGAACAGGGTGCCTGGCGGCAATGCGATGCTAGCCGGCTTCGGCAGGGTGTAGTGCACGGTACCGGGTCCGCCCGGACGCACTAGGGCGGCCTCGCCGTCGGTCTGCGCGGTGACGGCGGTGTCTGTCGTCTGCTTCATATGAAAGCGCAGCTTGACGCCATCCTTCGATTCCCACGTGGCGTAGTCGGATACCATGTGGATGTCCTGGCCATCGGTGTTGGTGACCGTCATGTCCAGACGCTGGCGCACCGCCCAGCCATCGCAGGCGTCCAGCACCTCGTATCCCATGGTGCCGTGTGCGGCGATCACGTCGCTGTCGCGCGCATTGCCAAGTGCGAGCGTGTAGAGCGCTCGGTGCGCGGCCAGCACCGGCGAGGCGAGGTCGGCAGCTTGAGCGAAGGGGGCGGAGACGGCGAACAGGACGACTGCCAGGACGGCAGGAAGACGCATGAAAGGGCTCCGCGCGGGGGGTTTCGAGTTGCGAGCATAGGGACGCGTGTCGACGCACGCCAGCGACCAGGCCTCTTTGCAAGGCCCGGAGGGCCGGGGCAATCCCGCTCATGATGGGCGAGGTCATGACGGGCATAGCTTCGCCGCCGTCGCGCCTCGCATCGACATCAAGACCCCGTCGTCCTCGCCTTCGGCGGCAGGTCGAGGCGAAGCGAGAGTTCTTTCAACCGTTCGGGCGGCAGCGCAGCGGGAGCGCCCATCATCAGGTCTTCGCCCTGCTGATTGAGCGGGAAGACGATGACCTCGCGAATGCTCGGCTCGTCGGCGAGCAGCATAACGATACGGTCGATACCGGGGGCCGAACCGCCGTGCGGTGGCGCCCCGTAGCGAAACGCGCTCAGCATACCGCCGAAGCGGCGCTCGACTTCGTCGGCGTCGTAGCCGGCGATCTGGAACGCGCGGATCATGATGTCGGGTCGGTGATTGCGGATCGCGCCTGACGACAGCTCGATGCCGTTGCATACGATGTCATACTGGAACGCCTTGATCGTGAGTGGATCCTGCGTGTTCAGCGCCTCCATTCCGCCCTGTGGCATGCTGAACGGATTGTGGCTGAAGTCCACGCGGCCGGTTTCCTCATTGATCTCGTACATCGGGAAATCGGTGACCCAACAGAAGCGGAACGCATCGCGCTCGATCAGACCCAGTTCGTCAGCGAGACGCGTGCGTACGACGCCGGCGAATTTCGGCGTTGCGTCCTTTGCACCCGCGGCGAAGAACACCGCATCGCCCGCTTGCACGCCCGCCGCGGCACGCACCGCTTCGGCGCGGGCCGGTTCCAGGTTGCGCGCGATCGGCCCCTTCGGCCCTTCCGCGTCATAGACGATGTAGCCGAGGCCCCCGGCACCCTCAGCCCTCGCCCACTCGTTCAGCTTGTCGAAGAAGCTGCGCGGCTGCGATGCCGCGCCCGGTGCGGGGATCGCCCGCACGACGCCGCCACCCGCCGCGATGCGCGCGAACAGGCCGAAACCGGAGCCGGCGAAATGCTGCGTCACGTCGGCGATGCGCAGCGGATTGCGGAGGTCCGGCTTGTCGCTGCCGAATGCCAGCAGAGCCGTTTCATAGGGAATGCGCGGCCAGGGCGGATCGCTTACCGCGCGGCCTGCGGCGAACTCCTGGAAGACGCCGGAGAGCACAGGCTCGATCGTCTGGAAGACGTCCTCCTGCGTCACATAGCTCATTTCGAAGTCGAGCTGGTAAAACTCGCCAGGAGAACGGTCGGCGCGACTGGCCTCGTCGCGGAAGCAGGGCGCGATTTGAAAGTATCGATCGAAGCCGGCAACCATCAAAAGCTGCTTGAACTGCTGCGGCGCCTGCGGCAGCGCGTAGAACTTGCCCGGATGTAGCCGCGCTGGGACGACAAAAGCACGCGCACCCTCAGGGCTGTCGGCGGTGAGAATCGGGGTCTGGAATTCGGTGAAACCGGCCTCGATCATGCGGTGGCGGATTGAAGTGATGACGCCGGCGCGGAGCATGATGTTGCGGTGCAGCTTCTCGCGGCGCAGGTCGAGGAAACGGTATTTCAGGCGGATGTCGTCGGGGAAGCGCTCCTCCCCCGCGATCTGCATTGGCAGCACCTCGGCGTTGGACTGCACGGTAAGGGCGGTCACGCGCAGCTCCACCTCACCGGTGGGGAGTTTCGGGTTCACTGTGCCCGGCTCGCGGTGCAGCACCTGGCCGGTGACGGTGATGACGCTTTCCGGTCGCACCGCGTCGGCCGCGGCGAAGGCCGGCGAACCTGCCGGGAACACGCACTGGGTGATGCCGTAATGGTCGCGCAGGTCGATGAACAACAGGCCGCCGTGGTCGCGCTTGGCATGCACCCAGCCGGAAAGACGGGCGTCGGTACCTGCGTCGGCGGCGGAGAGCGCGCCACAGGTGTGGGTACGGTAGGGGTGCATTGCCGCGGTGTTTCCTGCGCTTGGGGAGGCGGCGGACAGAAGCGCGGCGTGTTCGGGAGAGTCAAGGCGAGCAGAGGGGGCCGGAACGGGTGCATGGCCTCGCTCGCGCAGGTAACAGCAACCGAAAGGCTGGCCGCTCCACCTCAATCGGTGCCTGGACGTCGCGCGCGGGCGGCCGGTCATGATCGGAACGAAACGGCACAGCAGGGTCTGCGGTCAGTCTTATCGGCTCACAAGTACCGGTGCCGGCGTCGCCGTCGCGCAAAATGGGCACGTTTCGTTTCGCAATCCGGCCCGTAAAGCCCGGTCCAGCCGTCCGCGGAACGGCACGACCCTCCGGGCCTACCCGTCTTCCCGCGAAACAGCACCCTGGCGATCCTCCCCGGCGCGGCGTTTCCCGCTTGCGGCGCGGCAGGTTCCGCCGGTAGGTTAGCTTGCGCGGGTAACCCCGGACGATTCCACATTATTTCCGGTTGATGACTGGCGCCGGACAGCCCGCGACCCACGCTCGGCCTTCCTCATGCTCGGGAGACCTCGCCATGTCCGCCACCCTCTCCTCGCACTCT
>Ga0123356_10008293_pt1 | contig 10337 bp, 13 predicted proteins | sample TergutEmb28metaG_2_FD_92546 | JGI IMG/M metagenome (GOLD analysis project Ga0123356, IMG submission 92546) | Embiratermes neotenicus P3 segment gut microbial communities from Petit-Saut dam, French Guiana - Emb289 P3 | ecosystem: Host-associated > Arthropoda: Insects > Digestive system > Gut ... | reverse complement strand
TTATCATACGCTTTTATTAGCGCATATTATTTTTAACGTGCCTTTTGTGATTCTTTCGGTTCTGCCAAAGCTCAGGCAGTGCGACGGGAATATATATGAAGCCGCGCTTGACTTGGGCGCAAGACCGGTATCAGCGTTTTTCAAGGTTATGCTGCCACAAATAATGCCGGGGATTATTACCGGTGCTATGCTTGCGTTTACGCTGTCTATAGACGATTTTATTGTAAGCTTTTTTACAGCCGGCGCAGGTGAAACCAATCTTTCCATATTAATTTTCTCCATGACAAGAAAAGGAATCAACCCGAAAATCAACGCGCTTTCAACAATACTGTTTGTGACGGTTCTGCTAATGCTTTATCTGATAAACCGCAGAGAATCCAAAAATATAAAACGGAGGGAAAAAGATGCAAAAAATTATTAACATCCGCAACAAAGCTTTATCATCAATCCTTGTTATCGCCACTTTATTAACCTCGGGGATTTTATTCACAGCCTGCGAGGCAAGAGTTACGATTAACGTATACAACTGGGGAGATTATTTAGATACAGACGTGCTAAAGGCTTTCACCAAGGAAACCGGCATACGCGTCAGATACAGCACCTACGCCAGAAACGAAGATATGTATGAAAGAATAAGGAGAGGCGGCTCAGGGTATGACGTTGTTTTCCCGTCTGACCATATGATTTCAAAGATGATAGAAGAAGACCTGCTTGAAAAGCTTAATTTCTCGAACATTCCTAACTTTTCCAATATAGATGAGAATTTTATCGGGCTTATGTATGACCCGCTGAACGAATACAGCGTTCCCTACATGTGGGGGACGATGGGAATACTGTATAACACGACAATGGTTGATGAAGTTGTTGACAGTTGGGATATATTATGGGATGAAAAATACGCGAATCAGATTTTCATGTATGAAAGTATGCGGGATATTATCGCTGTCGCGCAAATAAGAAACGGCTTCTCCGTAAACGACAGGGACTTAGACAACCTCCATACCGTCAGAGCAAACCTTTTTGAACAAAAACCGCTTGTTCAAGCCTATTTGGATGAAAGCATAAAAGACAAGATGATAGGGCGCGAAGGCGCGCTCGCTATGGTTTACTCCGGCGACGCTTTGTACAGCATGGAGGAAAACGACGAGCTGAGCTATGTCGTCCCGAAAGAAGGCAGTATAGTTTGGTATGATTCTATGGTTATACCAAAGGGTTCAAACAACAAAACAGAAGCGGAAATGTTTATAAATTTCCTCTGCCGTCCTGACATCGCCCTCCTGAATACCGAATATGTAGGCTACTCCACGCCGAACGCAGAGGCATTTAAGCTTTTACCGGAAGACTGGCAGGACGATGAAACATACTGGCCGTCAGAAGAAATTGTAAAAAGATGCGAAGTGCTGTTAGACCTCGGAGATTTTACGAAAGAGTACGACAGAATTTGGATGGAAGTATTGGCGACAAGATAATTAAATCTAAAAGGAGCGGAAATAAAATGGTTGATTCAAACAAGATTGAAGTTAAATCATGCAGTAAAGAAGACCTGCTCAGCATGGGCATAAACGTGGCGCAGTTACTGAGAGTAATTACCGCGATTGACGAAGATTGCAATCCCGAAGAAGCCGGCTGCAGTCTGCTTGAAGAACCGTATGAGGCTGTTGTGGCACGGCTGACGCCTGTGTTTGACGCAACTCCCGACATGTGGAGAGCCTTCATGCATGAGGACGAAATAATAGGCTACTGGAACTGCGTCGCCTTAAACAACGCTCACCAAAAGAAAATAGAAGACGGTCTTCTGCGCGAGAGCTATATAAACGTTAATAATCTTAGGGATGATATACACGGGGAAGAAATTGACGTTCTTTTCGACTCTGTCTGCCTTCACAAGGATTATCAGAGAAAAAGACTTTCCGGCGTTGTCATAAAATCTATTTATGACGCCATGAGCGCTCTGCCGTCAAAGGGAATAAAAGTTAATAAGGTTTGGGCGAGCATATGGTCAAAAGCGGGAATAAAATTCTTCAGCAAATTAGGCTTCGCCGCGCATAAAGAAAACAACCCAGATAACGCAGATATACCCGATAACGAAAAGCATTATATTTATTATGTAAACTTTAATGATATGATTGCAAACTTGGAAAATATTGTTAAGGAGCATGGCTTCGGGAGAGAGTAAATGATATACAGATATTCAAGCCAGATTAAAGATGATTTTATCGCTGATATTCTTCGTATAGACGAGTCTGTTTATGACTCGTCTGTTTTAGGTTCGGACAACAGTTTGCGATGCAGATTCAACGCTAACAGGGAATCATTTATACTTGCTTATGACGAGTCGGAAATCATAGGTTACATCGCTTTTTTTCCGATTACGAGCAGCTTGAGCCAAAAAATGATAAGCGAAAGCAAATCTTTCGACGATAATATTAAAGCTGATGAAATTCTGCCATCGTATAACGAAAGTGAAGATTTTGATATTTTTCTTATTTCCGTTGCTGTTCTTCCGGGGTATCACGGAAAAGGTATCGGCGCAGAGCTTATGAACAGATGTATTGATTTCATATTAGGCAAGAAGAGAAGCGGGAGCCGGATAAGGAATCTGTATTCTTATGCTTACACCGCGGGCGGCGAGCATGTCCTGAAAAACGCAGGGTTTACCGAAGTAAAAAGCATTGAAGATTCTGTTTATTCTGCGATAAAATTTATGCAGTATAATTTAAACGGACTTGAGGGGGAAGAATTATGATATATAAACACTCAAGCGATATAAAAGAAGACTTTATTGCGGACGTTCTTCGTATAGACGCAAAGGTGTTTAAGCCGTCTGACCAAGGCACAGAAAACAGTATACGAGAGAGATATAACGCCAATAAAGATTCTTATATTTTTGCGCTTCATAATTATGAAATCGTGGGATATGTCTGCTTTTTCCCCATAACAGAAGAATTCAGCAAGAAAATCAACAGCGAAGAAAAAGCGTTTGACGACGATATAAGAAAAGAAGACATCCGCAGCGATTATCCGACAGGCAAAGACGCTAAGTTTGACCTGTTTCTTATTTCCTGTGCTGTGTTGCCGGAATATCAGGAAAAAGGCATCGGCGTTGAATTAATGAACCGGTTTTTTTCCTTTGTATCGGATAAAATCCAAAACGGAAGCCGCATAAGAAATATGTATTCATATACATTTACAAACCCCGGCGCATGGCTTCTTGATAAGTACGCTTTTTCTGAAGTTAAGTATATTAAACAGCCCGACTCATCAACGGGCATAAGATTAATGCGCTACAGCTTCGATGATTTCAGTCAAGCAAATATGTTTCTTTTTGTTCCTTTCTTTATAGATGCAGAGATAGAAAAAAGCGACCTAGGTACTCGCAGAATCAAAACAGACCATCCTTTCATAAAGGGAATGGGAAAAACTTCGGAAGGTGAGTTTAAACGAGAGTTTTTGGATAATGAGAGCGAACTCAATAGATTTTATATTATTACAATGACGGAAGAAGAGATAAAAGAAGAAGAGGAAGAAAAAGAAAGAGAAAAACAGGAAAGAGAAAAAAAAGAAAAAGAAAAAGAAAAACAAGAAAAAGAAGCAGTTGAAGCAACAGAGGTGCTGAAAGAAGAAAAAGAAGTATCGCAAGAAGAAGAAACGAAAGATATTCCAAAGTTTGAGCCTAAAAAAGAAACATTTATAATAATAGATGAAGAAGGAAATCCATTATTTAAAGGAATGGAGTTTGAATTCGAGTTTTTTGTTTCCTGTTATAATAGTTTTTATATTGCGATTCTCAAATTCGATAGTTTAGGCATTGACCCGTCAATTCTATTAAATCAAACCTGTATGAATGAATTAAGAATTAATGACAAAATGAATAAAGAAGAAGAGGGTTTCGAGTTTCGTGAATATTTGGCAAATTCGTTAAATTTAAACTCGTCTGAAATCAAACCTGCCGGAAAAATACGTTGCATAACGTCATTAGTGCAAAAACCTACGAATATTCATATGGAATACTTATTAGCTTGCGAGAGCTATACTGAGAGCGCATATCCTGTAACTCATCGGTTAACAAGTCCTGAAATCACAAAGAGGGCGCAAATAAATTTTGCTCAGTATAACTCTAATCAGATTTACGCATCGGAGAATAATATTGTTTACATAGTTCCTGCGAATGAAGAACGTCCTACACATGAATTTTTAATTATTTTTATTATGGAATTAATTATGTTCCAGCTTTGTGCCATATACTCTGCATATAATGAAATCACTGACGCCTTAGCCTTAAATGAAGAGAAAAATAGCAAGGAAGAGAAAAAAGTTGAAAGAAGAGCCAAAAAAATTAGAAAGCAAAAACGGAAAGCACAAAAGAAAGCGGGAAAACCATTCCAAGAAGAAAGAAAGCAAAAGAAAATTAAAAAACCTTCACTCGATATAGTAGAGCGTGTAAACCGCCGCTTTTGCAACGCTGCGAAGCTTTGGGACGTTGACAACTTTACTTATCTCGCCGCAAAGCAGATTTATGAAGGAATCGCCAAGGTGTTTAATATTGAAAAGGTAAAAGATGAGCATAAGCTGAATTTCGATGTTTATGAAAAATTAGCTAAAGCCGAATCGGAAAAGAAAACCCAAACTATTATATTTATACTAACAGTATTGTCCGGATTTTCCGCGGCGCATATTCTTGTGAATTTTATTATTGAGGCATTGGTCAACCCTTCAATAATATCAGTATTAACAACATTAATAGACGGGTTGTTGATTATTTTTGCTTGTTCAATATTCTTCTTTGCTTTTCGTAAACCGATACTAAAATTAAAATCGAAAAAGAAGAAGATAGTTAAAAGAAAAATCGAAAAAATCAAAGAAAAGAAAAAGAAAACAAAAGAGAGCGAAAATTAATCGGTTGTCATTAATACGAGCCTCCCCCGCATGAAATATTGCGGGGGTTTTTTTATACCGCTGACCTTGAGAGAGGATTATGCATATAATAAGCATAACATTTTATTACAAGGAGATGATTTTATATGAAACCCGTTCTTTCGGGTTACTGGCAAACCTGGAATCTGCCCGGATACGGCAGAGTGCCGCTTACCTCTGTCCCTACATATTACACAGAAGTTATAATTGCCTTTGTCGCGCCGGATGCTCAGGGGGTGTGCAGATGGGCAGGCCCCGACGTCCCCACCCGTGCCTGCGTCCGAACCCTCCAAAACCGCGGACAGAAAGTGCTCATTTCGGTCGGCGGCGGCGGCGTAACCGTAACCCTCGATACTCCGGAAAAAGTGCGGCGCTTCACTGACAGCCTATACACAATTTGCCGCGATTTGGGCGTAGACGGTGTGGACATCGACGTTGAGGAGGGCATGATGGTTTCTGGCAGTCCTTGGAATCCCACCGGCACGGTCAAGGGCGTAATCGACGGAATCGACGCGGTTATGCACTCGTTCCCGCGCGGTTTTATGCTGACTATGGCGCCCGAAACGCTGAACCTTGTCGGAGGAATCGCCCGCTACGGCGGTCACTGGGGGAATTATCTGCCCATAATCCTGCACTTCGGCAACCGCATAACCCGCGTACACATGCAGTATTACAACTCCGGCTCAATGTACGGGCTTAATTACAGAGCTTTTGATTCGGGTACGGTGGACTTCGTGGTTTATCTGACTGAGGCGATTATTCGCGGTTTTAGAATCGCCGATACAGGCATTTATTACCCCGGGCTTCCGGCGAATAAGGTCAGCGTAGGCTTACCCGCGACCCCGCGCGCGGCGTACAACGGCTACCTCACAAACCCTCAGATTAACGAGGCGTTCCGTCGGTTGACAACAGGCTTCCGCGGTGAAAGCGAAATCTGCCAGACGCCGTATAATTGCCTTGGCGGGCTTATGACATGGAGCGTCCAGTGGGACGCCACGAACAATTACAACTTCGCCCGCAACGCGCAGAATTATGTTTTGCCGATGCTGAGATGAAAGGCTTGACAAAACCAAAAAAACGCGCTATAATGTAATTAAAAAGAGAAGCTGTCCCAAGGGACTTAAAAGGTGGAATATGCAAACTGATATTTTATTGGAAAGCGGTACCAACGAGCTTGAAATCATGGAATTTACCATTGCGAACGTTGCATTTGGGATTAACGTGGCGAAAATAACTGAGATTATGCAGTATAAGCCGATTAGACCCATGCCTAATTCTCACCCCAGTATTGAAGGTGTGTTTAAGCCCCGTGATATAATAATCACCGTGTTTAATTTGCCTAAGTACATGGGTTTTCCGGAGCGCGAAGATACTTATCGCGATATGCTTATGATTACCGGTTTTAATAACCTTCACGTTGCTTTCCATGTACATACGGTGGAGGGTATTCACCGGATTAAATGGAGCGATATTGAAAAGCCGGACAGCATTACGCACGGCAGTAACAGTATGTCCACCGGAATCGCCAGAGTAAACAAAAAACTGATTACTATTGTTGACTTTGAAAAAATTGTTTCCGATATTTGCCCCGGAACCGGTATTCAACTGTCAGAAATCGACGCGCTCGGCCCGAGAGAGCGCAGCGTAAAGCCCATTGTTACCGCTGATGACTCGGTTCTGCTGCGAAAAATGATTTATCAGGCACTGAATACAGCCGGTTATGTCAACATTAAATCCTTCACCGACGGACAGGAAACATGGGATTTCTTAGTGACTGTACGCAAAGAAGTGATGGAAAAAGGCACGCCGATTGAATCTTTGGTAGCCGCCGTAATCTCAGATATTGAGATGCCTATGATGGACGGACATCATTTACTTAAACTGATTAAGGAAGACAGAGTACTGAATAAAATCCCCGTTATTCTCTTTTCCAGCCTTATTGATGAAGCTATGCAGGTTAAAGGCGAGGAACTCGGCGCGACCGCGCAGTTGTCAAAGCCGGAAATCGGCAATTTGGTTACTACCTTGGATGAATGTATTTTATAAAAAGCTATAAAAAACCGCCCTTTTTTAAGGGCGGTTTTCAATTTTCTATAGGTAAGTGCTTCTCTGCGTTTACCATTCCGTGCATTATACGAATAATTTTAACAGTGTTATCTTCTTCGTTTGGTTTGTAGTAAATATTGTAATTATCCGCTGTTATAAGTCGTACTTCCTGCGATTTCCACGGTTCTTTATCAAATACACGACGCCGGAACGGCATATAATCAAGAGATTCTACCACGTCTAATATTCTGTCGGTTTGTCTTTATGCTGTCACAGGTTCAAGCAAAACATCAGATATATAATCAAATATATCATCTATATCTTTGTCTGCTTCCTCTGATAAATATACTGTCCATTTCATGCTTCATATCGCCTTTTCATTCTTTCTCTTACTTTTTCTACCGGAATGATTCTTCCCGCATTTATAGAATCCATACCTTTTTGCATTTCGGTGTCGAATTGCTCATCGGTAAGGTCATCAATGCATATAGGCTTTTTTATTTCCTTGTTGTAGATTCCGAGATTGAACCTTTGGAACGAAATAAACTCTTTCATCTGTTCCAATGCTTCTTCAGGCAACAATTCAATTTGCTTGATTACGAATTCTCTCGTTGACATTTTACATCGCTCCTTTCGCTCATTTTCTTTATTATAGCACGATTGCTGTTAGATGTCAATATATTCTTCCTTAGTCAACTCATAATCCGCCACCTTACTTTCCTCTTTTATTCTCACAACGCGAAAGCCTATTTTTTCATAAACATGCCTTGCCCGCAGATTATCCAAGTCAACATCAAGTATAATCCGCTCGTATCCGAGCCCCATAAACAGCTCCCCTATTAACATTCGCAGAAACCGCGTGCCGTAGCCCTTATCCCGCAGAGCAGGGTCGTGGATTTCAATGCTGATTTGCGCTGTTTTATTGCCCATGTTGTGACAGTTCATCTCGCCGGCGGATTTGCCGTCGATTTCAAGAATTAACTGCATATAATTGTCATCAGGGGTCGCCGAGCGAATTATCAGCTCATCTTTTTTTATAAGCATTGACTTTTTCCTTTTTTTTAGTTATAATATAGAAAATGCAATATTTTCCAAAGGAGCAGTTATATGAAATCTACATTTGCAATCAGCAAAACCACTTTCAGAAGCAAATCGCTTGTCACCCTCGCCGCCATACTCTGCGCGGTGGCTCTGCCGCAGGTGTTTCACGCTGTCGGCGCGATTTCGGGACTGGGGGGCAATATCGGCGCAGCCTTTCTGCCTATGCATATTCCGGTGTTCATCGCGGCTTTTTTAGCCGGCCCTGTTGTTGGAGTTTTAGCGGGTTTAATCAGCCCTCTTCTCAGCCACGGTATTTCAGGTATGCCTACAGTGGCGCTTCTGCCTTTTATGACCATTGAACTTATGGGCTTCGGGCTTATGGCGGGGTTACTGCACAAAAATAAGCTTCCGGTTATCCTGAACCTTATAATCGCACAGCTTGCAGGACGAGCGCTCAGAAGCGTGGCTGTTTTAACTGCGGTTTTCGCACTCGGAAGTCAGGCGGTTGCGCTTGATTCAATTTGGAATACTATAATAATCGGACTGCCCGGAATTATGTTACAATGGGCGCTGATTCCGCTTTTCATTTATCGTTTAAAGGGGCAGAAGAAATAAATTGACTGATTTGGAAAAAGCACGGGCGTTGCTTGAAGACGGGAGCTTCGGCAACTGTGTCCTCTATAGCAACGGCATGATTCATACAAGTAAGGGGAAAGGCATTTCCCCCATGTTAGAGTTTATAGACGCCGGCATTGACATGAAAGGCTTCTCCGCCGCCGACACGGTCGCGGGGAAAGCTTTAGCTTTGCTTTTTGCCTATGTCGGAATCAAGGAAGTCTATGCTGATGTTATGAGTAAATCAGCGGTTGAAGTTTTTGAGCGTTTTGAAATCCGCTGTGTTTACGGCGCACTTGTTGATGTAATAAAAAACCGCGCCGGTGACGGGGTTTGCCCCATGGAAGGCGCGGTTGAAAATATTAGTGAACCTGAAAAAGCTCTCGAAATCCTCAAAATAACACTTGAAAACCTGCGCAAAGCATCATTCGGTTAACTCGAATTTATACCCCACACCCCAAACGGTTTTTAAGTACCATTTGTTTGACGCTCCCTCAAGCTTGGTGCGAAGGCGCTTTACGTGTACGTCGATTGTCCGCGAGTCCCCGTAGTATTCAAAACCCCAAACATCGTCAAGAAGCTGGTCACGTGTGAAAACCTTGTTCGGATTCGACGCTAAATGAAAAAGCAGTTCAAGCTCCTTGGGCGGCGCTTCCTGAACCTTCCCGTTTATTCTCAGCTCGTAACAATTCATGTCTATGAGTAAATTATCATGCCTGATTGTTTTTTTATCCTGCTCTTTTGGTATGCTCATAGTCTTTGTGCGGCGCAGAATCGCCTTTACCCGCGCTGACACTTCTTTAACGTCAAACGGTTTGGTTATATAATCATCCGCGCCAAGCTCTAAGCCCAGCACTTTCTCAAATGTATCGTCCTTGACAGTGAGAATAACTATTGGTATGTTTGAAAATTTTCTGACTTCCTTGCAAATGTCTAATCCGTTCATATCAGGCATCATTAAGTCAAGAATCATTAAATCCGGAGGCGGCTCTTCACTGCAAAGCCCTACTGCGTCTGCCCCAAAATGCGTAACCGTGGTTTCATATCCGTCCCTTTGCAGGTTATACGAAACCATGTCACATGTGATTTTATCGTCGTCTACTATTAAAATACGTTCCATATTTATCCCCCTTTTGTTCTATTATATCGCATCTTTTGAAAAAAAGCAATACTTTATTAATACTCTGTAAACAATTCTTTAACAATTGCCGTTTTTAAATAAATTCGACATGGTTTGAGCTTTTATATTTGTATATATTTGACAAACTTTAAAAACTTTCTGTAAAACTCTTGATTTTTACTATACAAAATATTAAAATAGGTATTAGTGGTTTAGCACTCTGGTGAGATGAGTGCTAAGTCTAATAAAATAAAAACCAGAACAAGGAGGCAATTAAATGAACATCAAGCCATTATTTGACAAGGTTGTTATAAAAATGCTTGAAGCTGAAGAAACAACCAAGAGCGGGATTATTTTAGCGGGTTCCGCTAAAGAAAAACCCCAGCTCGCCGAAGTCGTGGCGGTAGGGCCGGGCGGCGTTTTTGACGGTAAGGAAATCGGCGCTATGGTTGTCAAGGTAGGCGACAAGGTGCTTATGAGCAAATATGCCGGCACCGAAGTAAAAGTAGACGGCGTTGAATACACGATTCTGCGTCAGTCCGACATTTTAGCAATTGTTGATTAATTCGTAGGGGCGAACAGTGTTCGCCCGTAAACAATC
>Ga0123356_10008292_pt1 | contig 10338 bp, 9 predicted proteins | sample TergutEmb28metaG_2_FD_92546 | JGI IMG/M metagenome (GOLD analysis project Ga0123356, IMG submission 92546) | Embiratermes neotenicus P3 segment gut microbial communities from Petit-Saut dam, French Guiana - Emb289 P3 | ecosystem: Host-associated > Arthropoda: Insects > Digestive system > Gut ... | reverse complement strand
GTCACCGCCGAAGCCATGCGCCGCCGCCGCCGCCGCGATCTCCGGACCCGTGTCCGGCAGCGTTACGAGCAGCGTCCCGGACCGCTGCGTGAGCGCGCGGCCGAGCGCGTCGTAGTCCTGGTCGCGGCGGCTGCCTCCGGCGATCAGCACGACCGGCCGCTCGCCGAACGCCTCGAGCGCGGCGATCGCGGACGTGGGCGTCGTCGAAATGCTGTCGTCGACCCACTCGACGCCGCGGGCGTCCGTGTACACGGTCTTCAGGCGGTGCGGGAGCGGCACGATGCCCTCGAGCGCCTCCGGCAGCCGCGGGATCGTCAGCCCCGTGGCGTCGATCGCGGCGATCGCTGCGGCCACGTTCTGGGCGTTGTGAAGGCCGCGCAGCGGGATCTGGTTGGCCCATGCGGGCAGCGGCCAGCCGCCGCGGTCGCCAAGCGGGCGAACCGCGGCGCGGACCCCGGGCAGATCGAAGATCCGCAGCTTGTCGGCCCGGTAGCGCTCCTCGCTGCCGTGCCAGTCGGTGTGCTCGCGAGAGAGGTTCGTCAGAACGGCCACCTCGGGACCGGTTGTGAGGTCGGCGATCTGGTAGCTCGAGAGCTCGCACACGACCCACGTCCCCGGATCGATGTCGAGCAGCTCGATCACCGGGCGTCCGATGTTGCCCGCGAGCTCGGTGGGCGTGACCTGGCTGAGCAGGTGCGCGATGATCGTCGCGGTCGTGCTCTTGCCCTTGGTGCCGGTCACGCCGATCACGTGACGGCCGCCGTGCTGCGCGAACCAGAGCCCGGTGGCCGTCGTCACGGGCTTGCCGGCGGCGATCGTCTCCTGGATCAGCGGCTTGTAGAGCGAGACGCCGGGCGAGCGCACGAGCACGTCCGCCTGCGCGATCGCGGCCCGTGCCTCGGGTTCGGGCGTGTCGTCATCGATCACCGCGCTGATCTGCGCGCCCGGCAGCCGCCGCGCGAGCTGCTCGCGCAGGGCGTTCGTCTCGCGCCCCAGTCCCCAGAGCGCGATCCGTCTGCCGTCAAGCTCCGAGAACTTCACGTACCGAGCCGATCAGCGCGTCCGGGATGTCGTGGTCGTCGCTGAGGGCGAACTGCGCATCGATCTCGGCGTCGCTCACCGGGCGGGCGGCCAGCACCTCGGCGGCGAGGCGCTGCACGACCGGGTGCCTGCTCCATTCCGGGCGCTCGCTCAGCAGACGGATCGCCGCCAGGCATTCTTCGACCTCGCCCACGCACTCGAACGGCTTCTCGCCGCCGGTCGCGGTGAGCAGCGCGAAGCCGTCGTACTGGGCCGGGTCGTCGAGCAGATCCCTGCCGAAGATCGCGGTGAGCTGCGCGGGCTCCAGGAACGGGGCCAGGATCAGGAACACGAAGCGGCACTTGTCGCAGTCGCCGCACCACGAGCTCAGGCGCTGCGCCGGGTCGATCTGGAACACGCGGTTGCAGCTCGTGAAGGCCGGGTGATACCGCGTCATCTTCGCGAAGGCGCGCGCGATGTTCAGCTCGGAGGCGGGCCGCAGGATCGAAAAGATCCGGGGCGCGCCGTCGATCTCGGCGACGGCGCCGGCGAGCAGGCGCTCGGCGCGGCGGCTCTTGGAGAACTGATGGTTGACCTCGGCTCCGTTCCAGACGAAGTTGCCCGCCGAGGCGCTGCGCTCGTTGGCGAGCGCGACGGTGTCGAAGCCCTGGGTCGCGGCGGTCAGCAGCGCGACACAGCTGACGATCGCGGTGATCGGGACGTGGCCGTTGAGCGCACCTTGGGTGTTGAGCTGGAGCAGGCGCGGGTCGATCCGGCGTGTCACGGTATGCCGCGGCAGGCCCGCGAGCTCGGCGGTCGCGCGGATCGGGCCGGCGTCGCCGACCGAGAACAGCTCGGTGTGGAGCCCGCTGCGGCGAGCGACCTCGATCGCCACGCACGAGTCCTTGCCCCCGCCGACGGGCACGAGGATGCGCTCCGGCTCGGACCTTGGGCCGGCGGCGGGAACATCGTCGCCGCGCGGGAACTGGGGGTGCGGAAGGCGATCGAGCCCGTTGACGACCGCGAACTCCCCCAGCCCCTCGGAGTACAGCGCCGCCAGCAACTGGCCGGTGGCCTGCGGCGGCGCACCGGTCTCGCAGACCAGGTGCTGCGGAATCGCGGCCTTGTAGTAGCTGACGCCGGCGACCCAGTGCAGCAGATCGAGCAGACCCTGCACGGCCTCCGGCCGCGCGAGCGGGACCGGCAGCTTGAACGTCTCCTCGAACTCGATGTCGTCGAGGGCGTATCCGAGCAGGACGGTTCCGTCGGGCAGTAGGCGGTTGTAGGTGAACTGGAAGGCGCGGATCGCCGCCGGGTCGAAGGTGGCCTGAGGTGTGGTCGACACGGGCTTTAGATTAGGGGCCTCGGTAGTCTCGCCGGTCGATGGGCAGGGACGTAACGATCATCGGGGCTGGAATCGTGGGCTGCGCGACCGCATACTTCCTCGCGTCCGCGGGCGCTTCGGTCACGGTGCTCGATCCCTCCGGTATCGCCGCGGGAGCGTCCGGCCGCAACAACGGCCTGATCGAGCACACCTATGACGTGCCGACCGTCCCGCTGTTCGAGGAGACGGTCACGTTGCTGCGCGAGGCCCTGGGCGCCGCGATGCCGGCCGCGCCGGTCGGCACGCTGCTGATCGCGGAGAGCCAGGACGAGGCCCGCGCGCTGCTGGCGCACTACTCGCAGTTCCCGGAGCTCGCGCCGCAGCTGCTGACGCCCGAGGATGCGCGGACGCAGGAGCCGCTGCTCGGCCCAGGCCTGTGGGGCTGCCTGCTCGAGACCGGCTATCCGATCCGCCCGCTCGGGGCGACGGAGGCGGTTGCGGAACGGGCCCGGCGGGCGGGCGTCGAGTTCGTGCTCGGCGAGCCGGTCGCGCTCGGCCGCCTGCGCGCCTCGGGGCGCGAGGTCGTGGTCGCCGCGGGCGCGATGAGCGGTGAGGTCCTCGCCGGGTTCATCGGGCCTGACGCCGTGACACCGCTGTGGGGCGTGATCGTCTCGATCGAGCTGCCCCGGCGCCCGCGCCACCCGATCATCGAGGGCACCGTCACCCGCGGCCTCACCAGCGGCAAGATCGAGAACGAGTCCCCGTTCACGCTGCTCGATTCGCCCAGCTACCTCGCTGTCGGCTCCACCCTGCTGCAAGGAAACGAGCCGGACGGAAGCGCGTGGTCGCGTCGCCTCCTCAATCAAGGAACTCGCTACGTTCCGTCGATTGAGAAGGCGCGGGTCCAGGACACATTGGTCTGTGCGCGGCCCAAGTCCTTCGACAACCGCCCGATCCTCGGCCGTGTCCCCGGCCAGGACCGCCTGTGGGTCGCCACGGGCCACGGTGGCCGTGGCATGTCGCTCGGCCTGGCCTCAGGGCGCCTGCTGGCCGAGGCGATCCTCGCGGGCAGCGACGCCGCGATCGCGTCAGAGCTGAGCGCCGCCCGGCTCAGCGCTCGCTAGCGGTGCTGGCCAGCGGCGCCCGCTAGCGGCGCTTGCGGTTCAACCACGGGAACAACTCGGCGTTGCGCCAGCGGTCAGACACGTACACGCCCTCATTTTCCTCTCGGCGCACCTGCCGGTAGCGCCAGCGGACCACCGGCGCGAGCAGCAGCGCCAGCACCACCAGCGTCACGTAGATCGGCGTGGTGACGGCCAGGATCAGGATCAACACCATCCCCAGGACCACCGCGTACGGCAGAAGCCACGCGAGCCCGCTCTGTTCCTTTCCCTGTCCCTCTGGCATGGCGGGAAAGCTACTGCGCCACGGCGGGAAAAGCTACCGCGCCACGGCGGGCTCGGGCTCGGGGGCGGGCTCGGGACGCAGCCGCCGCTCGATCTCGGTCCACAGCGCCGCGTAGGCGACGGCCGCGGGAGACTCGGGCGCGAACACCGCCACCGGGTTGCGCTCCTCCCCCATCATCTCGACCTCGTTGGCATTCGGGATCGCGGCGCCGAGCACCGTGACGTCCTCGATCTTGCGCAGCCGCTCCATCGTCTGCAGGTGCAGCGGCCTGGTGACGTCGGCCATCGAGAAGAAGGCGAGGATCGCGGTCTTGCCCTGGCGTCCGACCTTGCCGCGGCGGGCCAGCTCCTCGAGCTGCTCGTAGGCGCGTGAGGAGAGCGTCGCCGGGATCACCGGGACGAGCAGCGCGTCCGAGGCCTCAAAGACCGCCTCCGAGACGAGCGAGATGCTCGGCGGACAGTCGAGGAAGATGTAGTCGTAGTCATCGCGCAGCGGCGCCAGCACCTTGCCTAGGCGTGAAGCGGGCCGCTTGAACTGGTCGAGCGCGAGGTCCAGATGCCGGTAGGAGAAGTCGGCCGGCAGCAGCTCCAGGTTCTCGTGATCGGTCGCCTTGATCTGGTCGCCGGCGTGGTTGCGCTTGCGCAGCAGCCGGCGACCTCCGCCCTTGACCTTCGGGCGCACGCGGAACAGATAGGTGCTCGCGGCCTGCGGGTCGAGGTCCCAGAGCAGCGTCGGGTGGCCGCCCCTTGCCGCCAGATACGCGAGGTTCACGCTCGCCGACGTCTTCCCCACGCCGCCCTTGATGTTGTAGGTCGCGATGACCTTCGTGTCGCGCTTCGGTTTGGCCATGCCCGCCTCTCAGCTGAAAGCTTCAGCCACGAGCTTGCACTGTGCCTCGGACGCGAACTCCTCGAAGCTCGCAGCGAACTGGCCGCGCGCGGTCGCCGCGTCGGCCTCGAGCCGCACGATCAGCGCACCGATCGCCATCAGCGCATGCGCTGATTCGGTCCCACCCACTCCGCCAACCAGCTCGACGCCTATCTCCCGGAGCATCTCCGTCTGCACCTCCCGGTCCTGGTGGCGCCCGAGCACGTCCTGCAGGCCCTTCAGCGCCCGGATCATCGGCCGCACCACCTCGGGGTCGAACAGCGGCGCCGCGAACAGCTCGAGCAGGTAGCGCAGTTCCTTGCCCTTCTTGCGCAGCTCGTGGTACTGCTCGGGACGCGAATCGGTCGTGATCGCGCGTCCCATCTTCACCATCCTGCGGTGCACCTTCAGGATCCGCGCGGACGCCACCTCTGCGATCGTCCGCGGCGCGTCGGGCCGCTCGGTCTCGTCCTCCAGCACCAGCACCTGCAGGATCTCGCCCCACTCGGCATGCAGCGTTCGCGCCCGCTCGCTGCTGAGCGCCTGCTCCATGTAGGCACGCGCCCGCTGCCGCCGGGCGCTCAACAGCTCTCGCAGCGGGTCCAGGTCGGCGCGCATCGCCTCCGGCGCCAGCGCCCGCAGCTCGTCGAACTCGTGGAGGTACACGTCGAGGTCGCGGGTCGCACTGGTCTGGTCCTGGAGCCACTTGAACGAGGCCCGCACCCGCTCGAGGTCCGCCGGCGTGAACACGCGCTTCATCTCGCGCAGAACCGAGCGCGTACGGCGAATCGAGACGCGGTAATCGTGCAGGTACTCGATGTCGTCCCCGGAGAGCGTGCCCGCCAGGTTCTGGTCCTGGACCTCGCGCAGCCTCAGCAGCACGCGCGCGACGACGACATCGGCGCGCTCGCCGGCCCGCATCGGCACCCTGATGCTCGACCACTCCTCAGCCGGTGTGAACGCCTGTTGCGTGAGCAGCCACTCGATCCGCTCGCCGTCGCCCTCGTAGCCCCGCAGCGGCCGCAACTTCACCCACCAGCCGAGCCCGGGCGCCGCCTGCACCGACAGCCGGGAGACGATCTTCTCGAGGCCGTCGCGGATGACCAGATCCCCATCGGGCGCCTGCTCGACGGTGTACGCCTGCGCGAGCGCCGTCCGCGCGGCTTCGAAGGGGCTGGTGGTGCTCAGCAGGTCGCCGCGATCGCTCACGGCGTCAGCCTAACGATCACCAGGCTCACGGCGCCAGTCGTGCGAGGCGTGCGACCGCCTCGTCGATCTGGGCCTCCGTGACGATCAGCGGCGGCTCCATCCGCAGGCTCCCCGGTCCGGTGGCGTTGACCACCAGCCGCTGCTCGAGCAGCGCACGGCGCGCGAGTTCGATCGCCGAGACGTCCGGCGCCAGCTCAGCCCCGACCAGCAGCCCGCGGCCGCGCACCGACACGACGAACGGAAGCTCGGCGAGCGCGGCCGCGAAGCGCTCGCCCATCGCCACGACGTGTGCGAGCAGCTCCGGCTCGGAGCAGATCTCCAGAGCGACGAGCGCCGCCGCACAGGCCACCGGCCCGCCGGCGAAGGTCGAGCCGTGCTCCCCGGGCCGCAGCGTGTCGGCGAGCTTTTTCCCGGTCACCAGCGCGCCGATCGGCAGCCCGCCGCCGAGCGACTTGGCGCTCGTCAGGGCGTCGGGCACCACGCCGGTCTGCTCATAGGCCCAGAGCGTGCCGGTGCGCCCCATGCCCGTCTGGATCTCGTCGAAGATCAGCACCGCGCCCTCGCGGTCACACGCATCGCGCGCGGCCTGCAGCAGCTCCCGCGAGAGCGGCAGCACGCCGCTCTCGCCCTGAATCGGCTCCAGCAGCACAGCCGCCGTCTGCGGGCCGACGGCGTAGCTCACCGCCTCGGGCTCCTTCTCGCACACGAAGAACCCGGGCACGAGCGGCGCGAACGGCGCCTGCTTGGCCTCCTGCGGCGTGGCCGACAGCGCACCGTACGTGCGACCGTGGAAGGCGTCGCGCAGGACGACGATCTCGCCCCCCGGCCGGTGGCGGCGGGCGAGCTTGAGCGCCGCCTCATTGGCCTCGGCGCCGGAGTTGCAGAGGAACACCTTGCCGCCGAGCGAGCTGTGGGCGAGCGCCTCCGACAGGCGCATCGCCTGTTCGGTGTAATAGAGGTTCGAGACGTGCGTGAGCTTCGCCGCCTGCTCCTGAACCGCCGCGACCACGCGCGGATGGCAGTGTCCGACGTTCAGCACCGAGATGCCGGCCAGGAAGTCGAGGTACTCGACGTCCGCGTCGTCCCAGAGGCTCACGCCCTGGCCGCGCACGAACTGCACAGGGTTGCGGACGTACGTCGGAATCGCGTACTCGCGCTCGAGCGCCTGCAATTCCGCGAGGCTCATGCGCCCGCCTCCGGCGGGTCAGCGTGGTCGGGCACGATCATCGTGCCCTGGCCCGCGTCGGTGAACAGCTCGAGCAGCAGCGAGTGCGGCACGCGCCCGTCGACGATCACGGCGCTCGGGACCCCCTGCTCGACGGCGTGCAGGCAGGCGGCGAGTTTCGGGCGCATGCCGCCCGAAACTCGCGGCAGCGCCGTACGCAGCTCCGATGCGGTGGACTCGGCGACGAGCGTCCCGGGATCGTCCGCGTCGCGGAACCAGCCGGCGACGTCGGTCAGGAACATCGCCTTGTAGGCGCCGAGCGCGACCGCGACGGCGGCCGCTGCGTCGTCGGCGTTGATGTTGTAGGAGTTGCCCTCCTCGTCGGCGCCGACGCTGGCCACGACCGGGATGTAGTCGGCCGCGACGTGCGTGAGGACGCCGGTGTTGACGTCGTCGATCTGGCCGACGAAGCCGATGTCCTGGCCGTTTGGCGCGGCGCGGCGGCTGCAGCGGAACAGCCGCCCGTCGTCACCGCTGAGGCCGACCGCCGATTGGCCGTGGCGGTTGACCAGCAGCACGATGTCCTTGTTGACCTTGCCGACCAGCACCATCTTCGCGAGCTCGACGGTCTCCGCGTCCGAGACGCGCAGACCGTCGACGAACTCCACCGGCAGGTCCAGGCGCTGCATGTAGGAGGTGATCTCGGGGCCGCCGCCGTGCACGATCACGGGGTTGAGCCCGACGTACTTGAGCAGCGTGATGTCACGCGCGAACTCCTCCTTGAGCAGCGGGTCGGTCATCGCCGCGCCGCCGTACTTGATCACGACGGTCTTGCCGTGGAACTCGCGGATGTACGGGAGCGCCTCGAGCAGCGTGACGACGTCGCGCTGCGTCCGCACGGGCTGGTCGGCGTCGCTCACGTCGTGTACTCGGCGTTGATCGTCACGTACTCGTGGCCGAGATCGGAGAAGTAGCGCGCGGCTTCGTGCCCGTCGCCGGGCAGCACCACCTCGTACTCGACCTCGTCGCGCTGCACCGCCGCTGCCAGCGCCTCCGCGTCGTAATCGACAAATGCACCGTTCACGCAGACGACGATGTCCTCGATCGAGATGTCGACCTGCAGGGGCGCGTGCTTCCCGCCCCCCGTCCCCATCGGCAGCGCCGCACCGACCGCCTGGATGATGCGCCCCCAGTTGGGGTCCCCGCCGTACAGGGCCGTCTTCACGAGCGGTGAGTCGGCGACCGCGTGGGCGACCCGCTCGACGCCGTGCTGGTCGCCGCCCTTGACGACCACGCGTCCCACGCGCCGTGCGCCCTCGCCGTCGCGGGCGACCAGCAGCGCGATCTGGCGCAGGGCGGCGTCGAGCGCCTCGCCGAACACGCGCTCGTCGTCGGTCCGAGGTTCGATCCGCACGCCGGAGGCGCCGGAGGCCTGCAGCACAATCGTGTCGGAGGTCGAGAGCTGGCCGTCGACGCTGATCCGGTCGAACGAGCGCTTGGTGACAACCGACAGCAGCAGGTCCGCCTCGTCGGCGTCGAGTCCCGCGTCGGTCTGGATGAACACCAGCAGCGTCGCGAAGTTCGGCGAGATCATGCCGGCGCCCTTGGCCTGAATGCTGAGCCGCACCGTGCCGGCTGCGAGCGCCACGTCGAGCGTGACCTGCTTGGGGAAGGCGTCGGTCGTGCGGATCGCCTCGGCGGCCTCGGCGCCACCCTGCGCTCGGAGCTCAGGCCCGATCGCGGCGAGCCCCTCCATCACCCGCTCCAGCGGCAGCGGCACTCCGATCACGCCGGTGGAGGCGACCGCGACCTGATGATCGTCGACCCCGGCGGCCTGCGCGGCCGCCGAGCGCATCGCCCTGGCGGCGTTCATGCCGGTCGCGCCGGTCGCGGCGTTGGCGTTGCCCGAGTTGGCCACGACCGCCCGCAGCTCCCAGAGCTTTGCGTCATCACGCGTGAGCAGCGCCGGCGCCGAGAGCGCGCCGGAGCGGCTGAAGCGTGCGGCGCTGGTCGTGCCGGGGACGTCGGAGACGATCAGCGCCAGGTCCGGCACGCCGCCGGGCTTGACCCCGCAGGCTATGCCGGCCGCGCGGAAGCCCTTCGGCAGCAGGCCGTCCTCGGCCTCGGTGACCCCATCAGGAATGTCGACCCAGCGTGACTGGAAGAAGCTCATCAGCTGATCCCCGCTCCCTCCGGCAGCCCGAACATCAGGTTCAGATTCTGGACGGCCGCCGACGCGGTGCCCTTCCAGAGGTTGTCGATCGCGCCGAACACGATCACGCGGCCGGTGCGCTCGTCGCGGTGCAGCGAGATCCGGCAGATGTTGGTCTCGCGCACGGCGCGCACGCCGACCGGCTCCGCCGCCAGTTCGATGAACGGCTCGGCGTCATAAGCGTCCCGGTAGAGCGTCTCCAACTCGCCGGCGCTGACGGTCGAGTCGTTCAGCGTCACATAACAGGAGACGAGCTCGCCCTGGTCGATCGGCAGCAGATGCGGGGTGAACGTGATCCGCACCTCGCTGCCCAGTGACGCGAGCTCCTGCTCGATCTCGGGCGTGTGCCGGTGGCGCGGGACGCCGTAGGCGTTGACGTTCTCGTCGACGGTGACGAAGTGGGTCTTGTCGGTGGCGCTGCGGCCAGCCCCGGACACGCCCGACTTGGCGTCGACGACGACGTCCGCGAGCAGCCCGGCCCGCGCGAGCGGCGCCAGCGTCAGGATCGTCGCCGTCGGATAGCAGCCCGGGTTGGCGACGAGCTCGGCCTGGGCGATCTCCTCGCGGTAGCACTCGGGCAGGCCGTAGACCGCGCCCGCGATCAGCTGCGGCTCGGGGTGCGGCACGTACCATTCCTCGTAGGTCTCGACGTCGCGCAGGCGGAAGTCGGCGCTCAGGTCGACGACCTTGACCCCGCGCGTACGCAGCTGTGCGACGAACGGCGCCGAGGCCCCGTGCGGGTAGGCGACGACCGCCGCCTCGGTGTCGCCGTGGCGGTCGATGTCGGCCTCCTCGAGCACCAGCGGCACGCGGTGGTGCGGATAGACCGCATCGAGCATGCGCCCGGCGTCATCACGCGCGGTGACCCACCTCAGGTCGAAGTTCGGATGGTTGTAGAGCAGCCGCGCCGCCAGCGAGCCGGCATAGCCGGCCGCGCCGAACACGGCGACCGAATGCACGTCAGTCGCCGGCACCGTGGGTCCCCTCGTCGCCGGCCCGGATCGTCCCCTCCAGCTCGCGCGCGAGCGCATCGATGATCGCGCCCCGCTGGCGCGCCACCTCGGCGTCCGTCAGCGTGCGATCGCTGGCGCGATAGCTGAGCCGCACCGCGACCGACTTGCGCTCGGCGCCGAG
>Ga0123356_10008291_pt1 | contig 10339 bp, 5 predicted proteins | sample TergutEmb28metaG_2_FD_92546 | JGI IMG/M metagenome (GOLD analysis project Ga0123356, IMG submission 92546) | Embiratermes neotenicus P3 segment gut microbial communities from Petit-Saut dam, French Guiana - Emb289 P3 | ecosystem: Host-associated > Arthropoda: Insects > Digestive system > Gut ... | reverse complement strand
CTGCGGCAGTTGCTTGGCTACATGGCCGGCGCGCGCGGGCATTACGTCACCGCGGGCACGCCGGAGCAGATCGCCGATCTGATGGAGGACTGGTTCCGCGACGGCGCCGCGGACGGTTTCAACCTGATGCCACCGATCCTGCCGACGATGCTCGACGTGTTCGTCGCGGAAGTAGTCCCGCAACTGCAGAAACGAGGATTGTTCCGCTGCGAGTATGACACTGACACGCTGCGTGCGCATTATGGATTGCCGCGAACCGACATTCTTTTCTGACACGGGAACCACAAGCATGACCTCGATCGTTGGTACGTGGCGCCTTGTGCGCGCGGTTTCGCGCGATGCGAATGGCAAGGACTTGCCCGAACCTTATGGCGGGCAGGGCATGGGCCGCGTGATGTTCTCGGTGGACGGACGGATGATGGCAGTGGTTTGCGACGGACGGCACACGTTGCCGCCTGACGTCGCACGCGAATACAGCAGCTATTGTGGCGCCTATACGTTTGACGGCTCGCGATTGATCACACGCGTCGATGCTGCCTCCGATCCGAGCCGCATCGGCTCTGACCAGATACGTGACGTACGGTTCGAAGGCGGGTTCATGGTCTTGCGTCCGCCACCCCGTGCCTACGGCGGCTCCATGGCGCAACGCGAACTGTACTGGGAGAAAATCGCGGCGGTCTGACGTCGTCGCGAAGGATCGACAAACGGCCCGCAGCTTCAAGCCACGCGGCGCCTTCAATCGGCTGCTTTCAACTGAGCTCCCGGCGTCTGGCGTAATCGCCGCATCGGGCGGCAACGGTGGCGCCGCGGTCCATTTGTCTGCCTCGCGATATAGGTCCGGCATAGCCAGCGATGGTGAGCGCGCGGTTCATCCAGAACGGATCGCCGGTAGCGGGTCGCAAACCCGCCATGACATCGTGGCGTTAGACCAGAGGCGTGCCTTTCAACATCAGCCGATACAGAAAGCGCCGTTCGCTCATGTCATAGTCCGGGTTAGCTTGGTGCAAAACACTGCGGTTGTCCCAGATCACCATGTCGCCGGTCCGCCATTGGTGGCGGTATTCGTATCTCTTCTGCGTCGCGTGCTGCATGAGCTGATCGATCAGTGCGAGCGCTTCCTGATCCGGCATACCGAGAATCGATTCCATACGCACGGGATTGAGGAAGAGCGCCTTGCGTCCATTGTCGCGGTGGGTGTGCACGAGCGGATGCACGCCGGGGGGCGGCAGAGCACGCACACTGTCTTCGTCGATGGCACCGAGTGGGCGGGGACTGTACTTGCTAAGATAGACATGCACCGCCTTCAGGCGGTCGATACGCTGCTTCGTCGTATCTGGCAGCTCATTGTAGGCGCGATGCATGTTCACATACTGTGTATCGCCTCCGCGTGAAGGAAGTTGTACTGCGAACAGCGTGGTTGCTTTCGGTGGGGCGGGATGGTTGGAGTGATCAGTATGAAATGTTTCGCCGGGAATGATCCGGCGACCGTTCACGAATTCATCGTTGGACACAAAATAGACGTCCGGATGGCCGGGGACATGGCGCGCCTTTTTGTCATGCGGCTGCAGCACGCCGAATACCTGAGCCGCGATCTTGAAATCCTCGGGGGTGAACTCCTGATCGCGGATAATCAGCACGTGGCGGTCGACGAACGCTTGGTTTAACGCCGCATGCGTCGCGTCATCGAGCGGCTTGCGCAGGTCGACGCCGCGCACCTCGGCGCCGGTGTGTTGTGTCATCGGAGTGATGGAAACGGACATTGCACCATTCCTTTTGCCTGCCGAAGGCTAGGACTGTGTGCGAAGACCGGTCAAGCGCGTGCGGCGCGCCGCAACATTTGCAACAGCATTGAATATAAATGCTGATATTGCTGCTTTCCGATAGGTTCACAGCCGCTTGGCGATGCGCGGATGCTGGCAGCGCTGGATGACGCCGATCGTTTCGTGACGTGGCTTCATGACGCCGGAATGACCCGCCAAATCCGCAAGCGATTTGTGAAAAAAGTAGAGGCCGACGATGGGTGATTACGGATCGGGACGCAGCGGCTGGCGTCGGTGCATTGAAGCGTGCCGGGCGGTCCTCGTGGAGCTTGCCCCCTGCCGCTTTGGCCGGACGCAGCCTTTCCTCCTCTGCCCCGGCCTACCGGGCCGGCCGGGATGCTGGCGCCGCGCATCTTGTCCACATTGATCGCGACTGCGCGGGTCACCGCATCGCCCGCGCCGCGCACGCGCAGCAGGAACGCCTTGTTCGTGACCGCGATGCTCGCCGCGACAAAATACTGCAGCGCCGCTGGTCGCGCCGTTGATCGGCGGCACGCCGCGTCGTCATCGATCGTCACCGGCTCACCCTCGAGCTCAGCTAGCACGCACCACGCACGTCGCCAGTACGCACCGCGCTGACAAAGACCCTTCTCGTGCCGAGCATCTCGGAGGTGGCCTGTTTCAGGTAGGCGAGCTGCCACCGAATCATTGGCGACGCGACAGTGATGGCCGATAATCGTCGCTCAGCGAGGAGACCGCCTTCTTCAAAAACCGGCTAGCTGATTGGGAATCCGGGGATTCCCAGAGTCGGCCCTTTCGCCCCCGGCATTACAGCTTGGCGACGGGCGGGATCACGTAGGTGTTGAAAGCAGTGAGATCAGGCCAGTACATGCGCAAGGTCAGGTTGAAGGGGCCGGCGGGCACTGGCAGCCAATTCGCCTGCGGTGTCGGGGGTGGTGGCTCGGTGTTCTGAAGCTGAATGGTGACAGACCCATCTGCGTCGGGCATCAGGCTCGTCTCGCTACCGACGAGATAACGGTTGAGAGCGTTGTGGATCAGCAGGCCGTTCTGATCATAAACCGTAATGGACCAGAAGCCCTGAGGGTTGACCGGCGGTTGTTGCCCGGCGGCAAAGCGGATCTGGTAATTGCCCTGCAAACCATCCAACGGTACGCCAGTCGTGTCGCTGTCACAGAGGGCGTAGACAGCATCGTCCGAATTGTTTGCCCCGAGGCCGATCAAGGCCGCGCCGGCGCGCAACGCGAAATTGTCTCCGTACGTACCCAGACCGAGCAAGTATTGCCACCCATTGACTGTCTTGCCAACGCCCAAGAGGGCGGCGTTCATTGCTGCCAGCGCCGCGTCCACGATCTGCGCCGTCAACAGGTCCGCGTTGGCGAAAACCTCCTGGAACGCCGCCACCAGCAGCACCTGGTCCGAGGGTGGCGGGTTTGCGGCAATGACGTTCTGCATAGCTTGAAAGAATATTGGTTGCGAGAAACCCACCGCTTCGGTGGCGGGCTTTCCCGTGGGCGGGACGAATTGCGGCTCTGGATTTATGACGGGAACATTTACAGGAGGAATGAAGACAGTCCCCGGTCCCATATACTGCTCGAGCGGGATCAGCCGGTACCCACCTGTACCGTTCACGGGAACCGTGACACCAACCGCGGCGGCCAGGTCGTTGGGGCCGCGCACCAGCGTACGTCCGATGACCCAAACGGTTGGGGTTGGCGCCAGGATCACCTGCGTTATGCCCGGCGGGGGCGTTCCCGACCAGCCCGGCCCGGCGATCAGGTAATCGCCAGGACCGCTCCCCGTCGTGCGCGTACCCAACGACTCGAACTCGTTGGTGTAGGCGTCCAGCATCGCCATCATATAGAAGCGGTTCAGCACTTCGGGCAGGCTGATCACCATGGGCTGTGCGTTCAGATCGAGCCATGCGAGCGTGTAGATCGTGTCGGCATTTGGACGAATGATCGTCGTGAAATCCGCGTCCGCCAGCTGCGTCGCGTAGGCGAACTGGTTGACGGGCGCAAGGCCAATGACCCCAGTGGAGTCCGGCACTGCGGTCTGTATGCGCTCTGTTGCAAACGCAGCTACTGGTGCGTAGCCGTAAATATACGCGGTGAACAGTTTGCTGAGAATTCCGAGAGTCTGCGCTCCGATCTTCGAGGTTGAGAGCATGGCTATCATGCCTGCCCCGAACGAGGCGACCAGCGCGCGCCTTCCGATAACACCGGCCGCAGGCACTACGACTGTCTGGTCGAGACGATCAGTCATAAGAGTCCTCCGTAAACGAACCCGATTGTGGCTCATCCGAGACGACACGCAGAAACTTGCTCTCAGCGTCGGCGGGAACTCAACGGATGATAATCTCGACGCGCCGGTTCTCTGGTTCGCGAACACCGGGGCCGGTGGGCACGAGCAGGCCGGTTTGGCCGAAGCCCCGGATGGCAATAGTCCCGCGCGGCACGCCGTTGCGTATCAGCTCGGCGGCCACCGCCTCGGCGCGGCGGACCGAGAGGCGCTGGTTGTACGCCGCGCCGCCCGTGGTGTCGGTGTGGCCGTTCACGTCGATCCGCGTGTATTGCACGCGGGTCGAATTCTCCGCCGCCTCGCGGATGATCTGCCTTGCCCGATCGGTGAGTGTCGCCTTGTCCCAATCAAAGAAGACGAGATAGGAACGTGCGGCGGCAGGGGCTGGCGCGGCGACAGGCCCTGGAGGCGGCGGTGCGGAATGGCCGAGGGTCAGCCGAAGTCCGATGTCGCCCTTGACGCCCTGACGCCGCCCGCCGTCGGTGTCGCCGCCCACCGCAAATTCGTAGCCGGCCTGCGCGTAGAAGCTCAGCAGATTGCTGACCTTGGTCGTCACGCCGGCAGCGAACTCCAACTGCGTCGACTGCTGCAGCAGGGGCACTCCGGTCGTCCCGAAGGTCGTGGTCGCCGCGCCGCCCCAGTTCTGCCAGAGATTGGCGCGCGCGTAGGGCTGCCACACCATCCCGTTTGGCATGAGGATGGTGGACTGGGCGCGCAGGCCGAGCCGGCCGCTCGCGCCCGAGGTGCTGCCAAGCCCCACCGAGCCCAGCCCATCGTTGGCCGACCCGAAACTCGTATGCTGCCATAGGAGCTGCCCCTGCGGCTCCACGATGAAGCGCGGCAGGACCGCGAGCGGGATCGGATAGCCCACCTCCAGCGAGGTGATGATGCCCGACCCGTTGGTCGGCAGATCGGCGAACTCGGTGGCGGCGTTGCCGGTATAGGCGGTACCCTGCACCACCCCGTCGACATACCATCCACCGGGGCCGTAATGCGTCCAATAGGCGCCACCCGAATAGCCATAGAGGTTCACGGTGCCGGTCCGGCTCCGCACGTACCCAGTGGCGGCCGCGTTGGTGACGAGGCCGTCTACGTCCATCTCGCTGTTGCCATAGGCGAAGTAGAGACCGGCCGCGTCGCGATGGCCGGAGATGATGCTGCCGCGAAAGATATCGAACCCCGCCTGGACGCCGAACAGCCGGCCGGTGGTGCTCGGCTCGGCGAAAGCTTTGTACTGGTTGTCGATCTGCTGGCCGAAGAAACGGGCCCAGCCGGAGCGGCCCCAGCCCTCAGCGTAAGGGTCAGCATTTTCGAGGGTCAGCGTATCGCCGATGCGCTCGTGCAGCGTGCCGAGCATGGTGACCGCCATCTGCCGGGCAATCGGCTGCACCACGCCGTAGGTGGCAAGCTCGGGGCCTATGATTGGATTGAGCGAGCCGTCAGGGCCAATGAAGCTTGAGCGCAGAAACCAGTCATTAGCGACGGCGGGATCGCTGCCGGTGAGGCCGCCGCGGAACAGACGATAGTCGACGGCGCCGGGCCGGAATCTTACTCCCGGAGGCAGCGCGAAGGTGCCGGGCGCTGTCGTGCCGCCGTTAACCGCCTTGACCAGAAGTATGCCGTTTGCCGTCGTCCCGGCCCCCGTGCCGCCGACGTTCTCGATGAGCAGTAATGATGGGTCGCCGCTCGCGGCCGCACCGGAAATAACAAGCTTATCGGTCGGCGAATTGTCTGCACCAAGAAACGTGTTGAATTTTATCTCGCTGCCGGGCTGAAACGTGGCCGTGCCGCCGCTAATCGTAAAGGTACTGAACGGCGAACCCGGTGTCGTACGTCCCGCGATGTCCAACGTGGAACCACTCTCCAGCGTGAAGGCGTCCACTCGTACCGTGCCGGACACTCCACCCTGCAGGATCGAGGCAGGGGTCGTGCTGAAAGTGCTGGCCCCGTCTGTCCCCAAGGCGTCGGCCTCCGTCTCGCCATAGACCGCCCCGTGCGCTACTTCGAAGGTGCCGCCTTCAACCGTTGTGTTCGCGTAAATCTTCGAGTCGTTCTGATTTTCATGCTCGGAGCCGTCGAAGCTGACGAATCCGGAGCCGCTCTTGTTGACGATAATCCTGACGAGCCCTTCAGCGCCGTTGCTCTCAATCGGATCGAGGAACTCGATCGCGTGACCCGCGCCAGCGTTGAACGTGGCGGTTGCGCCGGAGCCCGGTTCGTTGGTCATATAGATGGCATTGGGCGCACCGTTCTGCGTGTTGCCGGAAAAGGTGATATCGCCGCCTATCCCGTTCACGTTGAGAATCGCGCCATCAAGGTAGATGGCTCCGCCCAATCCCCCGGCGGTATTGCCGGTCACGGCGATATTGCTCCTCATCGCATTCAGAGTGGTGGTGCTGCCTGCGGCGCCAAAAACAGCGCCCCCGTTGTTTCCGGCGGCGTTCGCACTGATAGCGCCATCGGTGATCGTCGCGGTGCCAAAATTGAAGATCGCGCCACCCATATTCGCGGTATTGCCGCTGAAGCTGCTGTTGGTGATCGTCGCGGCGGCTCCTGCGTCATTTGCAAACGCGCCGCCTAATCCCGGCATGCCGACACTGCCCGTGGAGTTGTTCTCGAAGCTGCTGTTGATGATCGTGATCGTCGCGGCGCCAAGATTTACTATTGCGCCGCCGCCGCCCAGGCTTGCGGTGTTACCGCTGAAGCTGCTGTTGGTGATTGTCGCGGTGGCCCCTGCATCATTTTCAAACGCGCCGCCAAAACCCGGTAAGAGGACGCTGCCCGCGGTGTTGCCGCTGAAGTTGCTGTTGGTGATTGTCACCGTGCGAGCATTCTCAATTGCGCCGCCGTCGCTGCCCGCGGCGTTGCCGCTGAAGCTGCTGTTGGTGATCGTCGCGGTGTCAAAATTTCTTACCGCGCCGCCGAACAACCCCGCGGTGTTGCCGCTGAAGCTGCTGTTGGTGATCGCAATGGCATCAAAACTCGCTATCGCGCCGCCGGCGAACGCCGCAGTGTTGCCGCTGAAGCTGCTGTTCGTGATTATCGCCGTGCCTGTATTGGCGATTGCGCCGCCGTAGAAGGCGCCCGTGCCGGTCGTGTTGTTCTCGAAGCGGCTGTTGGAAATCGATGCGATACCTAAATTGAAGATCGCACCGCCGCCGAGGCCCATGCTGTTACTATTAGGCCCGAGACCGTTAAAGGTAAACGACGGCCGCGAAGTGGGCCCGAGTACCGGCGGCAAAACTGTATTGCCGATACCGAGGAAGAACCCTCCGCCGGTGTTGCTTAAAGGAACGGAAAACAGCAGCGAACCCCCGAGGTTCGCCGAAATCACCAGGGCCTGGCCGGCCGGCACAAGAGGTTGTGAAACTATGTTAGAGACGCTGACCGGGGTGCCAAACCCATTCCTGACTGCGCTCCCGACCGCGTTGTTATAGTTGATTTGAGCCGTCGTGACGTCCCCCCCATCCTGGATGGCGCTCTGCAAAGCCGTGCTGGTGCTGACTACATTCGGGACATTGCCGACCGGCGTTGTGGACAGCGTGATGGGAGCCGGGGTCTGGGCGCGGACTGTCAGCGGCCAGGTCGGGCCGAGAGCGGCAAGGAGGAGGACCGCTGCAACCCGACGTTGTGACCGGTCACGGGGGTTGTGTGCCCTCATGCTTTCCTTGGTTCGTAAGCTCATTCCGTCGCCAGTAATAACCCGAAGAGCGCGTACCATTGCTTCTGGCCATCCCGTGCGGCGGAACGCGATCCAGCGGCATTTAGCCGCCGTACGCCCCGGTTCTGCGTTAGCGTGTGGCCTAGATCGTCAACCGTGATGCAACACACGAACGCGCTTCGGCTGGTGATTTCCAGGTCCTTCGCTCGGTGGCCAACAAACGACTGAAAGGGCAGACCAGGAAAACGTCGCGCCGTATTGCTTGCGCTGCGACGTCAATCGCTGCGCGGCCATGTTGCCATGATTTCCTAAGGTGGGGATCGGCTTTTTGGGACTTTAATGTCCCGAATTGCGGTACTCGCGCGGCGTCATCCCGTAGCGGTTTTTGAACGCACGCGTAAACTGATTGAGATCACGGAAGCCGTGCGCAGACGCGATGTCGCTGATGCTGCGTTGCGGCTGCGACTTGATCGCCACGCGGCACAAGTTGAGACGCCGGTCGAGCATCATCTTCCAGACAGACGTTCCTTCCAGCGCGAGGAGGCGATTCGCATGACGTTCGCTGATGCCGGCGGCGGCGGCGATGCTGGCGCGATCGGCGTTCGGATCGGTGAGTTGACTGTCGATCGCAGCGCGCAGTTTCAGCGTCGCGTAGCGGTTCGCCGCGCCGATCCTCGGCGTGACGCCGCTAAGACCACCCAGCATGACGGCGGTGAGGTCGATCATCTGCTCGCGCACGATCGCCGCCGCCGCCGGGCTCAGTGTCGATGGACCAATGCGAACGAGCTGACGCACCAACCCCGTCAGCAGCGCAGCGTCACCTTGCAGCCGCACCGGACGGTTTACGATCTCCTTGGTGAGGCGAATTCGCTGCCCGAGCGTGTCGCGCGGAATGCGCACGGCCATCCTTTCGGCTGGTTCGAGCGAGCGGGCGGTAAAGGGCCTGTGGCAGTCGATCAGAGACAGGCTGCTGCGGTTTTGCTCAAAGCAGCAGTCCCCGAACTCGGCGACTGTGCGACTGCCCGGCAGATACAGGACCAGATGATCTTCACCGCTGATATTGCTATTGCGCGAAATCCCAGGCGACGACCGCCAGTCGATCAAGGTGATGTCAGATATGGCCGCCGTCTGCACTTCTGCGTAAAAGTTGCCTGGCTCGAAGGTTTCGACGTTGACCCTTTGGTCGGTGATCGCGACCCATGCGTCTACCCAGTAATCAAACGCTTCGGCCTGCGGCACCTCCGCCGTCGAGAAGATCGTCTGCACTAGTCGCCAGCATTGCCGAGCGGAATGTGCCGTAGATGCACCCTCGGCTCGGCGCACGCTCCCTGCCGATGAAGAAACTCGACGGCCTGGAATGCGTCGTGCAGCGCGCGAGCGGCGAGTACGGTCTCGTACGACACGACGAGATCTCCAGCTTTCGCAGTTTGCCCCACAGGGGAAAATTATGCAACCGCAGGTGCCGGCTATGCCGGACCGGCTCGCGGCGGCGCGTCTGACAGAAGCGCGCAAGCGAGCGGGCTACAGAGCAGCCTCAAGAGGTCGCCCGCAAAGGTTAAGATCAGGCCGGTAACGTACATGCATCATGCAAGCGGCAACCGTTCGATCACACCGCAGCCGGCAAATTGTACGGTTCGTCCCGCCTGCTCCGCAGCCGATCGAGTGAAACGCCCGTCGCGGCGCGGAGCTTCGCCGCCGCGTTGCCGCCGGGCGCTCATGGACGAATGGGCGGATTACCTCGCGAAGCCAGCGGCGCAGGTCGTGCGTCCGCGCTTTGGCAAGCAGCACGCAGCGCGCGAGGTCGTGGTAGAGTTGGCTTTGCGCGCGGCCTGAATGTACTGCGCGACAGCATCGAGACCGGGCGCATGCCGTGCGCTATCGCGCTAGACCCCACCGGAGGCGCTATCCACGAGGCAACAATTGCCGAGTGTGAGCGGCTGCCTGCCGGCAAACCCGCATGTTGAGCAGGCGCTTGCACACGTCATCGGCTCGACGGTTTAGGCGGCTGAAAGCGCCGAAAAGTGGTCTTTGGAGGTGGCGGACACCGCCGTGCGTCCCGCACGCCTGGTGAGAGGAGCCGAGCGGGGCGCCCGCTGCTGCAGCGGCCGACCGCGCAATGTCCAAGACTGCGGCGCAAGAGGCGCCGGTCCGCGCTCACCCATTGTGACAGGTGCGAGAACAACGACGGGCGGGCGCTATCGGGCGGACGACAGTCAAAATGATGAAGCCCATCTCGACCACCCCTGTAACGGGCGATCGACGCGACCCAAGGCAAACGACATAGATCAGTCCGCCTGGGAAACGGCGGTGAACCGGTCTCCCGGCGGACAGAAGGCTGGCGACAGCCTGCGCAGTTTTCGGTAGAAATTGCCCACAAATGCGGCAATTTTCGCCAGCCGGCGGGGTGATCCGCACCGCCCCGACCGATTGCCGGCTGGCACGCCGCATGCAACTCTTAATCGCTGTCGTTCGGCATCTGTGACCCCGGCAGCCTTGGAAAGTGGAGGGCCCGGGTTCGCACCGGGCTGAACGCGCATGAAGAAGATCGAGGCTGTCATCAAGCCGTTCAAACTGGACGAGGTGAAGGAGGCGCTGCACG
>Ga0123356_10008290_pt1 | contig 10339 bp, 9 predicted proteins | sample TergutEmb28metaG_2_FD_92546 | JGI IMG/M metagenome (GOLD analysis project Ga0123356, IMG submission 92546) | Embiratermes neotenicus P3 segment gut microbial communities from Petit-Saut dam, French Guiana - Emb289 P3 | ecosystem: Host-associated > Arthropoda: Insects > Digestive system > Gut ... | reverse complement strand
CCTCTCCCCCTCTCCCCATCCCGCCGACTGCCACCCGACTCACCGAACCCCAACCCGACACCCCACTCCCCAACCTCCCGCTCACCGCACAAACTGCCCTCTTCGCCGACCTCATCACCGGCCGAGCCGACTTCCCACAACGACTCCTCACCACGCTCCAAACCCACATGCCCTGGCCCGGCACTCTCCACTTCACACCACCTCTCGCCCCAGCCCCCTCCACCCTCCAAGCCCCCGTCGAATTCGCCGCACATGGATCATTCGGAACACTCTCCCTCACAACCCCTCCCAACAAACCCATCCCCCCTGGCACCACCACCGCACTCACCCAAGCCGCACAATGGCTCGCCGCTTTCCTCGCCGTCGCTCGCCGTCAGGAACAACTCCGCTCACTCGCCATCACCGACGAGCTCTCCGGCGCCTACAATCGCCGCTACTTCGAAAAGTTCATGATCGGCCTGCTCGAACGCGCCCGCGAAAACCGGTTCCGCGTCACGCTCCTCATGTTCGACATCGACGACTTCAAGCAATACAACGACACTTTCGGCCACGCCGCGGGAGACGCCATCATCCGAGAACTCATCAAGCTCCTCCGCTCCTGCACCCGCCCGCACGACCTGGTCGCGCGCCTGGGCGGCGACGAATTCGCCGTCGTCTACTGGGACAACGAAGCCCCCCGCCAACCCAACTCCGACCACCCCCGCGACGCGATCGTCGCCACCGAACGCTTCCGCAAAGCCGTCAAGTCCCACGAATGGGCCGCCGCATGCAACATTCGCGGCACCCTCTCCATCTCCGGCGGCCTGGCAACCTTCCCCTGGGACGCCGACTCACTCGAATCCCTCATGGCCCGAGCCGACGAAGCACTCCTCCGCGCCAAAGCCGCTGGGAAAAACGTCATCTTCCTCCACGGAACCACCGCCACCACCGACGAAACGTTGCGTGATGAAGCGTAAAAGCTGCAAAGCTAAAAGTTGAAAAGGAGAGAGCCCCGCGATGGCAATCCGGGGCTTTGGCATGAGCTCACACCATACGCTCGCCTATCGGTCTCTCGACGTTTACCGCCGCACACGGTACGCTGCATCAGTCCTTGAAAGGAGATCGTATTGAACAAGATCGTTATCGTCAGTCTGCTCGCTTTCGTCATGTTCGTCGGTTCGGCTTTGGCTGGCAACGCCACCGTGCCCGGCGAGGTTACCACGCCGTATCCGACGATCACCAATCTTGCCGTCGAATGGGCGATCGAAGGCGATGATAATTTGAATGCGACCTGCGAGGTGAAGTATCGCGAACTTGCCTTGGGCGTGAAAGCTGCCTGGCAAAACGCGATGCCACTCCGCCGCATCCCCGCCGGCGAAAGCATCACCACCAATCCGATCTTCAAGTGGACGAATCGCCTCTCCGGCAGCATCTTCGACCTGAAGCCCGACACCGAATACGAAATCCAACTCACCCTCAAGGATCCCGACGGCGGCAATGCGGAACGAACCGTCAAGGCCCGCACGCGTCCCGTCCCCAAGGCCGCGGCAAACGCACCTGTACGGAATGTTGATCCCTCCACGATCCATAGCGTTTTGCCCGGTGAAATCGGTCTGCTCGCCGACGGCGATTACGGAAACTTCGTCGCGAAGAATGACGGTCAGCCTGGCAAGCCGATTGTTTATCGTGCTGCCGGTAAAGCGGTCAAGTTCACCAGCGTCTCGCTTATCGACCGCAAGCATGTTTATGTCGAGGGCCTCATCATCCGCCCCACCGGTCGCAACGCCGCCGTCTATCTGATCGGTGCTGAAGATTGCGTCGTACGCCGCTGCGACATCAAAGGCGTTTACGGCATCCGTGCCCACACCAGACCCGGCTGCAAAAACTGCTACTTCGCCGACAACATCGTCATAGGAACCACGCCATGGACCGTCGAAGCGATGGGCGCCAGCGGCCAAAACGTCGGCGAAGGTATTGAAATCACAGGCTCAGGCAACGTCATCTGCTACAACTACGTCAGCAACTTCCGCGACTGCATCTCCTTCATGGAAGACAACTACACCGCCGATCAGCACTGCATCGATGTATATAATAATGATATTGCGGTCGGGGCGGATGATGCGATCGAAGCCGACTTCGCCATGAGTAATTGCCGCATCCTACGAAACCGCATCGTCAACAGTTACGTCGGCCTCTCTTCCCAGCCCGGCCTGGGCGGACCGACCTATTTCATCCGAAACGTCATGTACAACCTGACGGGCGTTCCGTTCAAACTCCATCGCCGCAGCTACGGCGATGTGATCCTGCACAACACTGTCGTCAGAGCTGGTGACGGCATGGTCTGCTACTCCGGGCTTGAGTTCGACCATGCACTTTTGCTCAACAACCTCTGCATCGGCGGTCCGCCGTTCCGTGGCGGAAGCGGAAGGGTCATCAACTTCGAAGCCGCCGGCGAGCACTGCACCATCGACTACAACGCCGTCGGCTCGTGGAACATGCCCTTCAAAGGCAAGATCAACAAACGCTTCTTCAACTCCGTCGAGGAGATGCGTCAAGGCCCGCACCAGACGCACGGGATTGCCGTGGGTTTGGACGTTTTTAATGATGTTGCGTTTCCGGACAAGCCGTTGACGCTGTACGCTCCGCCTGACCTTCGTCCGAAAGCAGGCGCGGCGGTTGTGGGCGTGGGCGTTGTGATTGCGAACGTGAACGATCGCTATAATGGCAAACTCCGCCTCCACCCCACGATCGGCGCATACGAACCGGGCGAACCGCTGCCGCATTATGGGCCGCGGCCGGAAGGCGTGGACGAATCGACGAAACAATAACTGTTTAGCCGCGAGCCGATAGGCGAGCGCTCCGCAAATGATATGATGCCAGAAGAGGTTGATCATGGCAAAAACAATTCAAGCATCCCTGTGTATCGCGGAAGATGGCAGTGTTGTGATTCCGGCGAACATTTGCTCAAAGCTCAAATTCAAGGAAGGGACCGAAGTGGTGATGATGGTGGAAGGTGAGCAAGTGATTCTGATGAGTAAGAGGCGGATGGCCGCGCGAAAGCGGAAATCGGCGAAACAATAGTGCGAGTTGTGCGTCTTATATGAGGTGGGAATGCTCGCGGAGATGTTCATGGTTAAGAAGGTTTGGCTGACGGTCATCATATGTGCGATGGCGGTGGCGGTATCCCCCCCCCTATCCGCTCCGCCCTCGGTGCGGGCGGCAACTCCTGCGGATATTCCGCAGCCCAACCCGCTGATCGCCACAGGCTCTTGGAACGAGACTTTCAAGCAGCATCCGCGGCTCCTGGGGCCCCCGGAATTTCTTCGGGCTCTGGCCAAGGATCGGCCACAGGGATACCGCGAGGCCAAACAGCTCGCCAGCAAGAACTCCTCTCAGGCATATAACGTCATGGCCGCCGGCGTGGTCCATGCGGTAGAGGGCATGCCCGCTCAGCAGGCCGCGCCGTTTATCCAAAACGCAATGAGGCGAGTCGCCAAAGGCGTTACCAACGTTCACCAGGATACCTGGATTGATCTGGAGTTCGTCGCGCTGACTTACGATTTGCTCTACGATCACATTTCGCCCGGCGACCGCGCCAAAATGATCAACTGGTTCAACGGCCACATCGGCCCGTTCACGATCGACGAAGGTGCCTTCCATAACTCGACGCTGTCGAAAATTTTCTGCCTGCTCCGCATCGCCTACGCCACCCGTGGCGACAATCCGAAAGCCAAGGAGTTCCGCGACTGGGCGATCATTAAGCTCTACGAAGGAAAAATTGTTCCGGTCCTTCATCAGTTCGGCGCCGGCGGCGGATTCACGGAGTGCGGATGGTATACCCGCGGCTCAATGTTCCACCTGGTGCAGGGACTCGAACTCGCCAGGCGGTTCGAAAACTACGACGGGTTCGCCAAGGCTCCGGTCTTCTTCTACCAACGGCTCGCTTACGAGCTGCATCAGCCGTACCCCATGCCCGATACGACCTACGGTGCTGATCGCTTCGCGGTCGAGGGCGACGGCGCCAACACCTACGGCGGACAGGTCGAGTTCCCCGGGCTCATGAAAAACATACTCGCCCAATACTTCCGCGGCTCCGAGCTCGCGGCCTATACCGCTGGCCGCCTGCGGAAAGGGTCCAATGACTCAACTCGCTTCCATCATTTCCTGATCGACGAGCCGCCGGATGCGGTCAAGCCGATCGCGACGGCACCGCTTTCGCATCTGGCCGAGGGGATCGGGCGGCTCTACGCTCGCAGCGATTGGAGTAATGAAGCAACGTGGCTGCGGTTTGAGTGTGGGCCGTTCTTCATCAACCACCAGCATCTGGAAACAGGCAACTTCGAAATCTTCCGCTACGAGCCGCTGGCGACCGAGAGTGGTGAGTACATGGACTGGGGCGGCGGGCATGCGATCAATTGGCTGATCCGCACGGTTGCGCACAATTGTATTTTGGTGTATGCGCCCAACGAACAATGGCCCAAAATGCGTGATGGCAGCACCAACGTCGCCAACGATGGTGGGCAAAGGTACGCTTGGCCGGCTGGCGGAAACATCGACACGTGGAACGCCAATCGTGACGCCTACGAACGCGGAAAGATCGTCGCTTACGGAAATCGCGCCGAGTGCATGTACGTCGGGGCGGATTGCACAAAGTCGTTCAATCCGGACAAGGTTTCGCTCTGGGTCCGGCAGATCGCGTTCATTCGACCGAGTGTCATCATCGTCTTCGATCGCATCGTCAGCAAACAAGCCAATGCCCCCAAGGCCTGGCTGCTCCATTGCAAGCACGAGCCGACCATCAACGGCAACAAAGTCCACATCAAGAACGGCCGCGGCGAAATGCACGTCGAAACGCTCCTGCCCGCGGAAGCCAAGGTCAGCAAAATCCACGGCTACAAGTATCCCGACTTCGCCGGCGGAAAGGCGTTCCCCGCGCCACACAGTGCCCTGACGCCCGTGGCAGAGGGCCTTTGGCGGATGGAAGTCTCGCCGACCAAGCATGCGGAGGAGGATCTGTTCCTGCACGTGATCTCCACCGACGGCCCGATCACGTCGAAGCTCACGATGGAGCCCAACCGCGTCTCGGTCCAGATCGGACAGGTCAATGTCGCCTTCACCAACAAATGCGGCGGCGAAGTGACAATGCCGAACAAGAGCTTCAAGTTCCCCGAACGCGTCGTCAAACGCGCATGGGAATAAGCAAAACAGAGCTGCAATCGTAAGATTGCAGTGGGGGAGGGAAGATACCCGAAGGGCGTCGTCTGCAATCTTACGATTGCAGCTCTGATGTCTCATCAATGCGACCATGATATAATCTCTGATAAAGGAGTCCGACCATGACTGTCGCCGAACAAATTGAATCACGTATCGCCAGGCTCAAGCTGCCCCAGCAGCGAGCGTTGCTCACTTTTCTGGATACCATTGAGACTTCCGCTCCCCCTCAAAAGCAGGTGATCCGCAGAAAAGGTAAATCACGGGAGGCGGAGGTATCCGCCGCCATGCGAGCCATTGCCGGTATGTGGAAGGATCGAACGGATCTTCCCAAAGATTCGGTTGAAGCCGTCAAGGCGATTCGTCAACGCATGAAGTCACGAGGGCGCAAGCCACACAAAAATGGCAAACCACAAACCACACCGCCCGCTATCACCAAGCGCAAACTTCATCCTGCCCTTCGCGCCATCGCCGGTATGTGGAAGGATCGTACCGATTTGCCCAAGGACGGAGCTGCCGCTTCGATGGTCCTCCGTCGTCGTGTGATGGGGCGGAACGAGAATGACTGAAGTATTGCTCGATTCATCGATTGTGATCGACGCTACCAACAACCATCCCGACGCCCTCGATTACGTCAACGAGTTTCTGTGGACAAATGTAAATGCCGTGGCGATCCATGCTTTTACCTTTGCCGAAGTGATCGTCGGCACACACGACGCCCGCGAACTGTTTCGTCTCAAGCGATTCCTCAGACCGTTTCGTATCGAATACCCAACCGTTGACGACTGGCCAGATGCCCTGAATTTTCTCGGTCACCTTCACCTTTCGCACAAAGTCGATCTTCCTGATTGCCTCATCGCGGCTACTGCCCTTCGACTGAAGCTTCCCGTCGCCACCGTCAACGACCGCCATTTCCGCCTCTTCAAAGGACTCAAGGTGATCCGTCCGTACTGAATCCCGGAGTTCACACTTCAGCGTGCTTCGCAGAAGAGCACCTCCACATGCTCGCCAAAATTCTGAAAACCTCCTGCCTCGCTCTGCTGCTCATCATGCCGCTGGCTCTCTCCGCCGCATGGCTGCGAAGCTACTGGGTTCAGGAAGAGATCTGGTATCGATATTCTGACGATTACGCTTACTTCGGCGGCGGAACGATTTACGAAACTGTGATCGGCTCAGCGAGAGGAGCCCTTTACTACATCCATAAAGAACGACTGATCCCCTCACGCCAAGCCACAGATGGACCCGATGCCCCATTCTCTTTTCGTTGGTACGACAGAAGAAACTACACGCACTACTTCTGTGCAAATGCGGTCATTGGCAAAATCCCATGGCAGCCAGCGCCCAATTGGCGAAAAGCAGGCTTTGACTACGTCCAAGGTTATGACCGCGACTTCGGTTACGAACTCCACTGGCGACGCATCGTCATCCCCTACTGGGCTCTGATTGTGCTCTTGTCACTGCCTTTGTGGTTCTTCGCAACACACTGGCGAAACGTCCGCACCCAACACCACCGCCAAAAGAACAACCTCTGCCTCCACTGCGGCTACGACCTCCGCGCCCACCGCCCCGGCGACAAATGCCCCGAGTGCGGCACACAGATTCCTCAACCCAATCCTGCTATAATCGGGAACGAAAGGAGCCGCCCATGACCACCGCCAGTGTCACCAAAATGACCGCCAGCCAATACTTCATGCTTGGTGAAGATCCGCCCGGCTTGCGACTTGAACTTGTTGACGGAAGAATCGTCAACAGCACAGGCCCAATCACCGCCAGTCAATACCTCATGCTCGGCGAAGATCCGCCGGGTGTGCGTCTTGAACTTGTAAATGGAGAAATTGTCGTGAGTCCAAGCCCATCGTCCCATCATTCCTACATCGACACCCAGTTGCGCTACATCCTCGTCAACCACATCAAACAGCACGACCTTGGCATCATCCTCGGCGACGTCGATACAATCTTTAACAAGCTCAACGTCCGCCGCCCGGACATCCTTTTCGTCGCCAAGTCGCGTCTGCATCTGATCAAAGGGCACGGTGTTCCGATCGCTCCGGACCTTTGCGTCGAAATTCTTTCGCCGTCCAGCGCCACCACCGACCAAACCGAGAAGATGGACCTCTACGCTCGCTCCGGCGTTCCGTACTATTGGATCATCGACCCTCAAGGCCGAACCTTCACCGCTTATGAACTCTCCGGCAAGGAATATGTCCGCCGGGCTTTCGGTCGCGATAAGGCCATCGTGAAAGCCGCCCCCTTCCCAGCCTGTGAAATCCCACTCGCGGAACTATGGTCGCCGCTCGAGTAAAACTCGGCATGCATCCTTCCCCTCCGAAAAAACCTCTTCACCAATTCGCTGCCATCGGCATTGTGCTGACGATGGTGATTGTTTTGGCACAGATTGCAGTGTTTGCCTTTGGTTGTCTTTTTGATGCGCTTGTGGAACGGCACATAAAGCAACACATGATGTGGTTGATGGGCCTTCCCAGTTTCATGACAGAAGTTTTATTATGCCTTGTCGCAGGACTCGCCATGGGAACCGTCATGCTGATGCCAACGTGGATTTTCGTGGCGCGTTGGCGAAAGGCCCACGACCGCTACCAACGCTGGAAGACCAACCACTGCATCGCGTGCGGCTACGACCTTCGCGCCCACAAGCCCGGCGATAAATGCCCGGAATGCGGCACGCTCATCCCCGAGCAAAGCCAAACAGAGCTGCGAGCGTAAGCTCGTCAAGGGGGATGGGGGTGAGTATGCCGGAAAAATTAGCAGATTATTTTGCGAGCTCTGTTCCGTTCTGCCCAACAATCCGCGGCCTTACCAGCACAACCAACCGCCAGCTCGGCGAGTTCTCGTCCAGCGGTTCCATCGGGATTTCGCCCACAAAACTTCGCGGCTGGGGTAAACCTCGCTTGATTGTCATGTCGCCCATCACCAGTACGTGGCCGTCCTGCACGTTGCATGTCGCGGTCATCTCCGCTTCGTGCAGCACCGGTCTTTGAATCACAAACTTGTCCGGCGGCGTCTCCGAAAGCCACATCTCCATCTTCAACAATTCACGCAACACAGGCGTGACTTTCAGTGTCACGGCTTTGTGGTCGGCGGATATTCTCCCGTGAAGGTTCAAGACCAGGCCGCAGTCGAGGTCTTGCATGCCGTAAATTGGCGTGGGGCGGACCAAATCTTTTCTTTTCACCTCGCCCTTGCGGCCGAAGTAAGTTAGTTGGTTTGTCAGCCAGGTGTATCCGTGCTGGCCGTGGCGCAGCGTGACTTTCGGAATATCCACCGTGATGGTCATTTTTGAATCATGGATCACATTGAAGAGTTCCTTGAGCTGCTCAAGATCAATCGTTTTGGTCATCGCTTTGCCGTCTTTGGCTTTGGGCAGGTTCAATTTTTCAAAGGTCGCTTCGTCCACGAGTTGCAGGCGTATCTCGACCGCAATTTGCGGCAGCCGTGTTTCGCGGAGCTGCTGGAGCAGGTTGTAAATGGCGGTTTGATTTTCCTGGGTCTGGTTGATGACGAGCATACCGTGGAGTTCGCGGATGGTGCCGAACTTTCCGCCCTGGCTCGTCCATGTATGCGAGGCGACGGTCGTTTCGATCACTTCGATGATAGCCTTTGCGATCATGTCGGGCGTTTGCGCCGCAGCCGCAGCCTCGGGGGTTTCTCCGAATGGAGGCCGCTTGGGTACCGTCAGCAAGTCGCGGATGTCGAAGGCATAAAGGACCTCGCCTTTCCCGGATGCAAGACCGTTCTTGATGGTTTCCAGAGCTTTCATCCTCGCGGCTTGCGTCATGGCTTGAGCGGTTGGAAGCATGGCGGGATTCGTTGGTTGCTGAATACGAGGCCGCACTAAAAACAGTGCGAGATGTTTGCCGACGCGTCCGCCATTGAAACACAGCGTACCGCCATCCGGCAACGACATCGTATCTTTCAGGGTTTCCATCTTGCTGTTGGTAATAAGATGTCTCAGTTGAAGCACCACGTAACGATAATCCGCGGAGATCGTGGGCGTCATGGTCATGAGGTACCAAAGCGCATGCGGTGCCTCCGGTATATTCCGGCTACTGAAACGTACCTCTTGACCATCCGCAACAGTCATACGCGGGTGGTCAAAGATCTGGGAGCGTTCATCGGCCTGTACGGCTCGGATAAGCAAATTCAAGGTCCAGTTGTCGAGTATGGCAGGATAATCAATCTGGGGTAGGGATGGGCCCCAGTCGAATCCCAATTGATCGAAGAAATTGTCGGAGACCAGCATGACGCGAGAATCGAAGCTGATGGTGTATTGGTTCTCCGTGTCGATGGCCGCCTGAGTCGTGGCCGGCACGGGTTGTGATTCGACAACTGGCGTGGGAGGCGTGGTCAACGCATGATGCTTGCACGCCACGAGGGGCAACAGCACAGCGATCACAATCGCCGACATGATCGTTGTGAGTTGCCGATTCATGCCTGTTCTCCTTCGCGCCGGTCTTTTCGCCAGTCGAGCTATTGTACATTGATTTTACTCGCATCGTCATGTGATTTATCATGGCGGGCTATGCTTGCTAAAGTTCATGCGTTTGTTTTGCAGGGCATCGATGCTCGGCGATGTGAGGTCGAGGTCGATCATGCGGAGAAAGCGGAAGGGGGCAAGCCGACGATTGTGGGGCTGCCGGATACGTCGGTGAAGGAATGTGTCGATCGGATTCGGGCGGCGTTGTTCAACTGCGGATACGGTTGGCCGATGGGACGGCTGGTCATCAACCTCGCCCCGGCTGATCTGAAAAAAGAAGGCAACGCCCTCGAACTACCGATCGCGCTGGGGATTCTTGGGGTTTGCCGGGCGTTGACGACAGAGCGGCATAAGCGGTTTCTGGTGGCGGGTGAGCTGGCGCTCGATGGGCGGGTTCGACCAGTGAAAGGGGCGCTGTCGATGGCGATGTTGGCGAGGGTGTTGGGGATGGAGGGAGTGATTGTGCCGGAGGATAATGCGGCGGAGGCGGCGGTGGTGCCGGGCGTGAAGGTTTATCCGGTCGGATCGGTTTCGGAAATGGTGGGGTTTCTGAACGGTGTGCTTGATCTTGAAAGCTTCAGGGTGGATGAGGCGTCGATCGATCCTGCGACGGCGGCGGCGGGGATGGATTTTGTGGAGGTTCGTGGGCAGGAGTTG
>Ga0123356_10008289_pt1 | contig 10340 bp, 10 predicted proteins | sample TergutEmb28metaG_2_FD_92546 | JGI IMG/M metagenome (GOLD analysis project Ga0123356, IMG submission 92546) | Embiratermes neotenicus P3 segment gut microbial communities from Petit-Saut dam, French Guiana - Emb289 P3 | ecosystem: Host-associated > Arthropoda: Insects > Digestive system > Gut ... | reverse complement strand
CCCCGAGCTGCGCCGCCTTTGGCGGCTTGCACGGGGTTATTCACATTTAACGCCTTCGGCGTTGTGAGGCTATAGAAGTTTTCAAAATGAATATTAGGCATTTATATAATTTTAGTAAATAACGAACTTGAACATCTTAATTGTATTTTGTTTTTGAACTTTTAGAAAATATGCTCCTGAAACCAAATTTATTTCACGAATATCATTTGAAGAAGTGATTTGGAAACTGTTCACTATCTGTCCATTAATGTTAAAAAGCGTACCATAACAGCCTTCAAGGTTTTCCAAGTGCAATCTCCCTTGCGCATAGTAGGCGCGCGCATTGGGAAGCATCTCTGTTTTTACGCCCAGCACATCAATATCAATTCCTTGAATATGAAAATCTTCTGCGCCCATAATTTCGGTGGATGTTTCGCCCCACAATCCACAATATTGGTTTACGCCGGTATATACTTTTACGAAATGGATGCCGGGCAAATCTACTTTATTTCCCTGTGCATCAACCGCCCAGCCAATATCAAAATTGGAGCGGATGTTATCGTTCGGATGATTGTCGGCGTATCCCCAAGGGTAAGCGTATTGTATAAATAGCCCATTGCCCGTTTCATCCACTCCATTGTTTGCCAGTTTAGTTCCTTCATACACTAAAGTTCCCTCATTAATCCACTGGGGGTAATAGTGTTGCTGGTGAAAAAGAATACGTGCCACATAACCTGTAGCGCCTCGATTGTCTGTCCATTTTATATAGCTGGTATCTGTAAGAAAAGAAAAAGTTGGGTGTGGAGTCGGAACTTTATCAGGATCCGGTTTATAGTAAGTAATTTCGTAATTTTTAATGGTTTGCGGTTTGTAATATTCGCTTCCTGCAAGTTCGTACCAAGGGTCGTCGGGAATGCCATTGCCATTGGCATCGTAAGAAACCATCACAATTCCGGGCTCGGAAGATCCGGCGGCAAGGGCGGGATTGCTGTAATATGCATTGCCCCATATCTTAAAGTCGTACTTTCCGGGTCTGTTTTCTACCAAGTGGTCAAACCCAAAGACAATGTATCCGCCGTAAGCGCCAAGCGTTACCAATCCTTTTTCATCTCCCGCAATCGCTTCTTCCACTTTTAGAATCATATCTTCGTGGGTATCGCCGGTTTCATATTCGGGCAGCTTATTTACCCATTGCCCGGGCGCCGGACGATACTCGAAAACTTTGTGGATGTACGGCGATTGCGCTTGAATTGAGACGCAAAAGGGGATTAATAGGATCTGTAAAAGGAGGAGTTTTCTCATGTTTTTATTTTTTTGTTTTTTTCATAATCATTTCTAAAATTTCCCAATAAAAGCAAAATGCCCCGGTATATCCCCAGTCCGCACATCCCATTTCCGCTTCCCTTCTTTATCAAAACAATAAAGCGCCCCCGGCGTAACATAATTCCTGGCATCTGTTACATAAATATCTTTGGTCAACGGATTTACAGTAATACCATAAGGCATTCTAATCTCAGCATCACTCCCATCCGTAATAAATTTATTTGAGATAATCTGCTTTGAAACCACATCCACCACCCCATAATTAATTTCATTACTCATGGTTACATTACTCCACTTTACCCCAATAACATACAGTTTGTCATCATCCAAATAAAAATTGGAAGCGACGATGTTGACAGAATCAATGAGTTGGTCGGTTTTTGAATCCATACAATATAATTTAGACGACGTCTGGTAATAATCTCCACGCGTGTTAACCCAAATATTTCCATGCTTATCTGCACAAACGCGGTTAAGGTTGGCTGCCACCGTGATGCGTTTCGTTTCTTTAAAAGAAGCCACCTCAATGACCGATACGGTGTTTTCATAATTAGGCGACAAATAGCCGCCCGAGTTGGCAACGTAGATTTTCCCGTTTGCAATCGCCAACCCGTCAGGCTGAAAACCTACCAAACATTGATCTACAATTTGCAAAGAAGCCGTGTCTATTTTGGCTACATAGCCAATTTGTTGGTGGTTAGGATTCGACTGAACAGGCCCTGCATAAGAAGTAACGTATGCAAAACCACTATGAAATTTAATATAACGACCGTTTGGAATCTCAATTTGCCCGATGCGCTTGGCTGTTTGCGCATCCATTACCTCAATTTTGTTGGAACGATTGATTACGGCGTACAACTTGCTTCCGTAAATGGCGAGGTCGTTGCCTACATCTCCTAATTCTTTTGGAACAGAAGGGTTTGCATCGGCATAAATATTCCGGGTGTAAGTACCCTTTTCGTAATCGAAATAATCGAGGGTGGATTTGTTGTTGCCCATGTTTCCTTCGTTTAACAGGTAAAAGCCTTGTATAGAGGTAAATTCGGGGTTTGTTATGGGCTCTTCTTCGGGGAAGGGGATTTCGATTTCTTTCCTACAACTTAGCACACAGATGACACAGATGAAGCAGATAAACGCAGATTTTATTAATCTGTGTAAATCTGTGTCATCTGTGTGCTTAAAAAATTTCACTATCATATCTCAAATTTTAATATTACCCTAAAATTAGTCCCCGGCATCGGATAATTCAACACCACTTCATACTGCTGGTTAAAGATATTATTAATTTCCGCCGAAATCTTAAAATTCCATTTTTTAAAACAAAACGTTTTGCCGAGCGATAAATCATGCGTGTACCACGGCTGCTCATAATTTGCCCGGATATTGGATGAGCTGTGGTACCGTTCCCCTACATAGATAAAACAGTAATTTAACTCGTATGTTTTGTAAGAAAATTTCAGAACAAATGAGCCGCTATGCCATGGAATATAAGGAATTTGCCCGCCCCACGTTCCAAAAACAGGGTCATGATCCGTAGGGTCTGAAAAATCCTGCGCTTTTTGGTACGTATAATTCAGATGTGTTTGCAAACGAATATCATGCGGGAATTTCCAATTAAACTGCGCCATGGCATCTATACCGCGTATTTTCACAAAACCAATATTCATCATCATCCAGCGAAATTGCCCGCTGCCTTTGGGAACAGCTATTATTTTGTCTGTTATTTCATTATAATAAACATCTGTTTTGAGTGTTAAATTTTCTAAAATTCCTTTCTTAAAAGGCTTTGTGTATTGCAATCCTAAATTATATTGTGTAGCGCGTTCGGGTTGAAGTGCGGTATTGCCTATATCGGTGTAATACAAATCGTTAAAAGTAGGCATTCTGAAACCGCGTTTATAGAAAGCTCTGATATGAAACTCCTCTTTTCTAACCGGTTTACAAGATATAAAAAGTGCGGGCGTAAATTCTTGATGATTAGAGTTTGATGAGATTGGCGCTTTCACTTTATCATGAATGAAAGTTCCCACTACACTTGCCTGCGTTTTGATGCGCCAAATGTTGAATGCCGTAGCCAGCGCAACTAAAGTGGTGTAACGTTCCGGTTGTGCAAAATTTCGCATACTTGCCTGCAATGTATTCCATTGAAAATCGGTAGCCAACGAGAGCTCCCAGCTTTTATAGACTTTTACTTTGTTGGCAAAACAGGCGAAAATTTCCTGTTGCGTGAAATGGTTGTCAATGTGCATCAACGTGGTATCGGGGTTGAGGTAACGCAGATAGTTGTTGGCATATTTGAAGCGGGCTAACAGTTCGTAGCGGCGGTGGATGGGCGCAGTTAACGAGGTTTGGGTAAAGAAATTCCTGTCCCACTGCCGTTGCGCGTTTTTCCAAACATTGTTCACGATAGCGCCCGGGATGCCTCTTTCGGAATTGTAGAAATAGACTTTAGCATTCCAAATTATTTTTGAGGCAGTGCCAAACAGTCCGCTTTCTAATCTAAAAGCTTGAATATCTCCATTTTGGCGTATGGCTGTGGTGTCCCATGCCACAGTGCCATCGGGAAAAACGCGGCGGTATCGAAATTTGTATTTACCTGTGGCGTAAAGATATTCTGCGTTGAATGTGGTGGAAATGGGGCGCGTTTCGTTTTGTTGTTCCCAAAGAATAGACGGATTTACCAACCCAAAAGACCCCGTGCGAAATAGCGCCCTGACATTGGATTTCTTATCTCCCTCAAATGTTGGGCGCCGTGTTTGAAGGTAGATCGCTCCGGCAGAAGCAAAATCTGTGGCAGGCTGAAAGATTTCTGTTCTTTGCCCATTGTATAATGCGATTTCTTCCATGTTATCTAAGGAAAATTTGCCCAAATCAATTTGTCCGTTTTGGGCGTTCCCTAATTGGATGCCATCGTAAAAAACACCTACATGGTTGGTGCCCATGCTGCGGATATCCACCGTTTTGAGTCCGCCGATTCCACCGAAGTCTTTGATTTGGATGCCGGAGAAATAGCGGATAGCGTCGGCAATGGAGAGGCTGCTGAGGCGTTGCAATTCTTCGCCGGATAATCTTTGTGCGGGGATGACCTCGTTGCGTTGGGTGGTGGTGATGATTACTTCGTTTATTTCGTGTACTTTAGTGGTGTCTGATTGTGCGTAAAGCGAGAAAGGCACACAGATGACACAGATGACACAGATTTTCGCAGATTTTAATAGACTCATAACACAACGCTTTGTTCCTCGAAAGGGTTGATAATTGTTTTTGCGTTGGCAGGTCTCCTGACTTATCCCCGTTTTGGGCAGCCTTCCCAAGAATTTGTCCTTTTCTCCTTTCTCCTTTTCTTCTTTCTCCTCTTGTCCTTTCTCCCTTCTCAGTGGCTCATGTTTTGCCCAAACGTTGCATAGGATTTACAGTAGCGGGTCTGTTCAGGATTTGCACCTGATTCCCTCTTCGTCGGATATATTGAATGGTATATCTGAAACCAATGCGGGGGCAAAAATAATAAAATAAGGATATGAGAAGTTATAATTTTTATATAAACTACCCCGTCTCGCTTTGCGAGACAGCCCTTCAAAATTTGAAGGGGATTTAGTATCTGTACTGGTCCGGCTTATAGGGGCCTTCGATGGGAACGCCTATGTAATCGGCTTGTTCTTGAGTAAGTTTTGTTAGTTTTACGCCGATTTTTTCTAAATGGAGGCGGGCAACTTCTTCGTCTAAATGTTTGGGCAGGTTATAAACGTCAATCTTGTAATCGTTTTTCCATAGATCTAATTGCGCCATGGTTTGGTTGGTAAAAGAGTTGCTCATTACGAAGCTGGGGTGTCCGGTAGCGCATCCCAAATTTACCAAACGTCCTTCAGCTAAAATGAAAATAGATTTACCATCGGGGAAAATATATTCATCTACTTGAGGTTTTACGTTGCGTTTTTTAATTTGAGGCAATCTTTCAAAGGCTTCTACCTGAATTTCATTATCAAAGTGCCCGATGTTGCAAACAATGGATTGGTCTTTCATGTTCAACATGTGTTCGGCGGTAATCACGTCTTTATTTCCGGTAGTGGTTACGTAGATATTTCCTTCATGTAGCGTATCTTCAATGGGGCTTACTTCAAAACCTTCCATAGCGGCCTGTAGTGCGCAAATCGGGTCAATTTCGGTAACGATGACACGTGCGCCGTACGATTTCATGGATTGCGCGCAGCCTTTGCCCACATCGCCGTAGCCGCACACGACCACCACTTTGCCTGCAATCATCACATCGGTAGCGCGTTTAATGCCATCTGCCAACGATTCGCGACAACCGTATTTGTTATCGAATTTCGATTTGGTAACCGAATCGTTTACATTGATTGCCGGAATAAGCAGTTCGCCGGCTTCCATCATTTGATACAGGCGATGCACGCCGGTGGTTGTTTCTTCCGATACGCCACGCAATTCTTTTACGGTGTTGTGCCAACGTTGCGAGTTTTCTTTTAATAGTTGTTTTAACGTCTCTAAAACCACGGATTCTTCTGTAGATTCCGGTTTTTTATTTAAAACAGAAGCATCATTTTCAGCTTTATAACCCAAATGGATTAGGAGCGTTGCATCGCCACCGTCATCTACAATTAAATTTGGACCTTTTTCGCCGGGGAATGCTAATGCCTGATTGGTGCACCACCAGTATTCTTCCAATGTTTCTCCTTTCCACGCAAAAACCGCAACGTCTTTTGCAGCAACAGCCGCAGCAGCGTGGTCTTGCGTAGAGAAAATATTGCAGCTGCACCAGCGCACCTCTGCGCCCAAATGCGTGAGCGTTTCAATTAACACGGCCGTTTGAATGGTCATGTGTAGCGAGCCGGTAATGCGTGCGCCTTTCAATGGCTTCGTATCGCCGTACTTTTCGCGAAGCGCCATTAATCCGGGCATCTCTTTTTCTGCAATTTCAATTTCTTTTCTTCCCCAGTCGGACAAACTCATGTCGGCAACTTTAAATTTTAGGTGGTAATCAGTCATAGGTTATTTAAGATTTAAGATTTAAGATTTAAGATTTAAGATTTAAGATTTAAGATTTAAGATTTAAGATTTAAGGATAAAGGGGGAGGGGGGTTATTTATTTACAATCAATTCTTGAGTGGATTGGAGTTTGCCTTTTTTATCGTAGGTTTCAGATTTAACTGTGCCTACTCGTTTGGCATACCATGTTATGGTAGTATTTTCGTTTTTAATGCCCATAGCTGTAACGTTAATTCGCTGCGAAATTTTGTAGCAGTTGAAGGTACCTGCTTCTACGGTAATATCTTCTATCGCCAAACATTTTCCTTCGGTCATGGTAGCTGTGCAGTTTACGAAACCGATACTCACTTTTGTGCTTGCGTCTTCAAGGGTTTGCCCAACAGTGAGGTTGCTCGGAATTCTCATCACTTTTCCACTCGCCTGCACATCGTCAAGTCCTTCCATGGCAGCAAACATTCCTTTCATATCCAAATACATAATGTCGTCTTTAACAACAACGCGGAAATTGATGATGAGTGGGGCTTCCGTATTGGTGGGGTTTCCTTTTTCATCAAGCACTTCACTTTCATAATGAATGGCAAAAGCATTTTTTTCGCCGGTAATCTCTTTAATGGTGTTACGAATTTGCGAGGTAATTTTGCCTTTGGTATCTTTATTAGCCAATACTTGTACCGCGCCTTTTTTCAGGGCAAAGAAAGCAAATTCGCTTTCCGACGGCGTGTAAGGCATGTTGCCAACTTCGGGAATCTCGCTGGAAATGTCAGCCACTTGTGCATTAGCTTCTTCCTGTGCCTTCCGGGCTTCCTCAATTTCTTTGACTAATTGGTCAAAATCAATTTCCGCTTCTGGCTCACTTTTTTCAAGTTCGTTGGTTAAGGCTTCTTCAACTTTTTTTTCTACATGTTTTTCCACAGCATTTTCAGCGCCACGTTGCACTGCCCGTCTAATACCGCCAAATTGGGCTTGAGCATTTCCATACGCAAATATAAGCGCAAGGCTCACAATAAGTAGTTTTACATTTTTCATTTTCTTTTTTTTAAAAATATTAAGGTGTTATTCTATAATCACTTCAAAAACTCTTGCGCTTTCATCACCTTTTCCAGCACCTTTGCAAAATGTTCATTATCGGTTTTTTTATAACGGCGTTCTGTAAAAATTCTTGCAAGATTGGGCAAATTATTTTCTGCGAACAGCCGGAATGTGTTTTCATGCGCTTCTTTGTCGGCGTAGAGCCAATCAATGCTCTCTCGGGTATAATCGTTGTACGTTTCGTAATGTACCAATGCTTCCAAGGGAAGTTTGTCGGTAAGTTCCGGCTTCTCATCAGGATGTCCGAATGCAATACACGCTACCGGCACAGTATGTTTGGGAAGCCGGAATGCTTCAATGAATTTGTCGGCATTGTAAGTAATCGTGCCCAACCAGCAAATGCCCAGCCCTAAAGACTCAGCAGCTACGCAGGCGTTTTGCGCAGCAATAATGGCGTCAATTACCGCCCAGTGATAACTTTGCAGGTTGGAATAGGCATCTGTTGCAGCATCTCTGTATTTACAATATAAATTAAAGCGGTTGAAATCGGCAACAAACGTGAGAATTACCGGCGCATTGGTGGCAATAGGTTGGTTAAAATGAAAGGGCGCCATCTCTTGCATCTTCTCTTTGTCTTTGGTAACGATAATGCTGTATAATTGCATGTTGCCCATGGTGGATCCGTTGCAGGCGGCTTTCAAAATAAAATCTAAAGATTGTTCGTCAATTTCTTCGGGGGTAAATTTCCGGATGCTTCGGTGTTGGAGCATGGTTTTGAGGGTGGTGTTCATCATGAATAAATTTTTAAATGATTTTTCCCTGATATAGTTGATGTATGGGAAAGATTAAATCCCAATTTTTTCCCCAAACAACGTTTCCATCTTCAATATTAAAATCTTTAAATTTTTCAATATTCTTGTATTTATTGTATTGAGGGTGTGAATGTGTGCTGAAAAAATCTGAAAAATCCACATTTTGCGAAGTATTATCGCTAAATAGCAACTTGATGGTGTAACCTTTAAGATAATTAGCTTTTTTTACTGTAATTGCAGTTTCCATAACTATATTTTTTTTGTAATCTTGGAATTTCTTATTCTTTTCTTTAATACAAAGAAATTAACCCACTTATTTATTATATTATCAATGTACTTACGAATAAAATCTTCTGCAATGGTTTTATCTTTATCGGACAATTCATTCATTCTTTTTTTTCTGCATCGTATTGTTTTTAGTTTTCCATCTTCCATTATGATTTCAAAAATAGATTCGCATCCTGATTTTCTTACATGAACATGAACTGGTTCATGTTCATCTGAATAAAAGAAAAATATAAATCCGAAGTATTCGTAAATTTTTGGCATCTATTTTATGATTTAACGCTGCAAAAATAAAATAAATTCCTTTTTTTCTTAGTATAGAAAATTAAAACACTATTTTTGCGTCCATTAATCTATTAACCACTAAAACTATGTTCGAAAGTTTAAGCTCCAAATTAGATCGCGCGTTTAAGGTATTAAAAGGGCACGGCTACATTACCGAAATTAATGTGGCGGAAACGATGAAAGAAGTTCGGAAAGCCCTGTTAGATGCGGATGTTAACTATAAAATAGCGAAAGAGTTTACCGATGAGGTGAAGAAAAAGGCGTTGGGACAAAACGTTTTAAAGGCAGTTTCGCCCAGCCAGCTCATGGTAAAAATCACGTACGATGAGCTGATTGAACTCATGGGACGTGAAGCCACAGATATTAATGTAAAATCAAACCCTTCAATTATTTTGATGGCCGGCTTGCAAGGCTCCGGTAAAACCACCCATGCGGCAAAGTTGGCAAAAATGCTGAAAACCAAGCGCGGCAAAAAGCCGTTGTTAGTTGCCTGCGATGTGTATCGTCCCGCCGCGATTGACCAATTAAAAGTGCTCGGCGAACAGGTTGAAGTAGATGTTTTTACAGATGAAAACTCTAAAAAACCTGTGGATATTGCCAGGCGCGCTGTGCAACATGCCAAAGATTGGGGATTTAATGTGGTAATTATTGATACTGCAGGGCGTCTTGCCATTGACCAGGAAATGATGGACGAAATCGGCAACATCAAAAATGCCGTTAACCCACATGAAATATTGTTTGTGGTAGATGCCATGACCGGTCAGGATGCCGTAAATACGGCAAAAGCATTCAACGACAAACTCAATTTCGACGGCGTTATCCTTACCAAAATGGATGGCGATACGAGAGGTGGTGCTGCTTTAACCATTAAAGCGGTGGTCAACAAGCCCATAAAATTCATCGGGGTAGGAGAAAAAATGGACGCTTTGGATGTATTTCACCCCGATCGTTTGGCGGAACGAATCCTCGGCATGGGCGACATCCGCTCGTTTGTGGAAAAAGCGCAAGAACAATTCGACGAAGATGAAGCGCTGAAACTGCAACGCAAATTAGCGAAAAACCAATTCGATTTTAACGACTTTTTAGCCCAAATTGCGCAAATTAAAAAAATGGGAAATATCAAAGATATGATGAGCATGATTCCGGGCGTTGGAAAAACCATAAAAGACATGGATATCGACGACAACGCATTTAAAGGCGTAGAAGCGATCATTTTATCCATGACGCCCTATGAACGCACCCACCCTGATGTATTGAACGGAAGTCGCAAAAAACGAATCGCCAACGGCAGCGGCACCGACATTCAGGAGGTAAACAAACTGATGAAGCAATTTGATGATATGCGCAAAATGATGCGGATGGTTTCCGGCGGAAAAGCGAAAGGATTAATGAATATGCTGACTGCACCCGGACAACGGTAGCCACTTTAATTGCTTTTAATCCTCTTTTTTGATAAGGGCTAATGCTTTTCGGGGGTGATCTGTTTGCGTTACGTTTGCGTTTGGGATATACGAAGTAACCAAATCGGCAATGAAATCTCTTGCAGGTTTTTCGTCGTCAACAATTAAAATTTTGTGCATAAAACGATTCTTCTATACGGTACAATTTTTAAGTTGCAAAATTAGATTT
>Ga0123356_10008288_pt1 | contig 10340 bp, 6 predicted proteins | sample TergutEmb28metaG_2_FD_92546 | JGI IMG/M metagenome (GOLD analysis project Ga0123356, IMG submission 92546) | Embiratermes neotenicus P3 segment gut microbial communities from Petit-Saut dam, French Guiana - Emb289 P3 | ecosystem: Host-associated > Arthropoda: Insects > Digestive system > Gut ... | reverse complement strand
ATTGATGAAGCTCTTCATGCCAAAGAAATCGGGCTTGATTTGGTAATTACGGATCATCATGAATGCAGAGATGTTTTACCCGATGCATGTGCCGTTGTCGATCCGAAACGCCATGATTGCAAGTATCCGTTTAAGTCTCTTGCAGGGGTCGGTGTTGCTTTCAAATTAATTTGCGCATTGGAAAATGATTATTTGTCGGATGAAATTTTTAATGATTATATTGAATTGGTCGCAACGGGAACTGTTGCTGATGTTATGCCTGTTATCGGTGAAAACCGCGAATTGATAAAACGCGGACTTCATATTTTAAACAATGACCCGAGACCGGGCATTCGTCAATTATTGAATGAAGTGAATGTTGAACCCGGAAAAATAACCGCTTCAACGATCGGATTTACACTTGCACCGAGATTAAATGCGGCGGGACGAATGGGGCAAACAGATTTATCCGTTGATTTATTATTGACAGAATGTCCGGATGAATCCGAAAGACTTGCGATCGAGCTTTGTCGTTTAAACACTGAGCGCCGTAATTTAGAGCAAAAAATATATGATGAAGCTGTTTTGATGTTACCCGAATCCGGTCCCGACGGACCTGTTATTCTTGCTCGTCACGGTTGGTATCAAGGTGTGACCGGGATCGTAGCTGCGAAAATGGCTGAGAAATACAGGTTGCCGGTGATAATCATAAGTATTGATGATGAAGGGATCGGGCGCGGTTCATGCCGCAGTTACGGATCTTTTGCGATTTATGATGCATTATGTATGTGTGAGGATATCCTCGATAATTACGGCGGGCATGAAATGGCTGCCGGTGTGACGGTAGCGGAAGAAAAAATAAATGAATTGCGACAACGTATTTCCGTGTTTTATTCGGAGTGTGCGACCGGAACGCCCTCAACAGGTTTGAAAATCGATTTCGAAGTTGAAAAGCCGGAATTACTCACCATTCAAAATATTGAAGCATTGGAGCATTTGGAACCGTTCGGTAACGGCAACCCCGCTCCGTGTTTATGTATGACCGGAACTGTGGTTTCTTCCGCACAATCGATCGGGGCAGGTAAGCATTCAAAATTGAAGGTTGAAAAAGACGGAAAATATTTGGATTGCATATTTTTTACAGTTCCCGTTGAAGATTTGGGAGTCAAAGAAGGCGATCTTGCCGATATCGCTTTTGAACCGCAGGTCAATGAATTCAGGGGCCGAAGCAATGTGCAATTGCAATTGTTTGATATTAAAGCAAGTAATGCTTGATTTATAAAGATACAAAGGATTCAAAGGGTATAAATGATAAGTGCCGTAGAAAAATATCATGATTTGGAAGCAACAGTTCTTGAATATATGCCCGGTGCGAATGTCGAACGTATCAGGGGTGCATTTGAGTATGCCCGCAAATCACACGGCACGCAATTACGCAAAGACGGTAATGAATTCATAACACATCCTCTGGCGGCTGCAGAAATAGTCGCCGAAATCGGTATGGATGAAGATTCAATTTGTGCCGCTTTATTGCATGATTGTATTGAAGATACTGATGTTACCAATGCGGATATAGAAAAGTTGTTCGGCAAAGATGTCGCTGACATTGTTGAAGGTGTAACTAAACTTTCAAGAGTCACTTATACCAGTGTTGAAGAAGAGCAAATGGAGAATCTGCGTAAAATGCTCTTTGCCATGGCTCAGGATATCCGGGTTATATTGATCAAGCTTGCCGACAGACTTCATAATATGCGTACATTGCAATTCATGCCGGAGGAAAAGCAAAGAGAAATATCTCTCGAAACCATGGAAATGTATGCACCCATTGCTCACAGGCTCGGTATGCAACGAATGAAATGGGAGCTTGAAGATTTATCCATTCGATATCTTGATCCCAACGCCTGCAACGAAATAATCGATGAATTGAAGCAACGTCATATCGAAGATGAAACGTTTTTAGACACGGTGCGTAACCGTTTGACCGAACGATTAAGTGAACATAATATTTCATGCCAAGTTTCCGGACGTGTCAAACATATCTACAGTATTTACAGGAAAATGTTCAGTGAAAATAAGCTGCTTTCCGAAGTATTGGATTTACATGCTTTTCGTGTCATTGTCAATGATATCGCCGATTGTTATAATGTTTTGGGGCATATCCACGAATTATATCGTCCGATCCCGGGTTGTTTCAAAGATTATATAGGGACTCCGAAACCGAATATGTATCAAAGTTTGCACACCAATGTCATAGGCAGTGAAGGTGTGCCTTTTGAAGTTCAAATCCGTACTTGGGAAATGCATCAGACGGCTGAATACGGGATCGCGGCGCATTGGAAATACAAAGAAGGCAAGGGCGGCAGAGTCGCTGATGAAGAAAAATTTGCTTGGGTCAGGCGTCTTTTGGAATCACAGCAGGATAGTGATGCACAGGAGTTTATGCATGCTCTCAAAGTGGATATGTTTGCCGATGAAGTTTTTGTATTTACACCGCGTGGTGATGTTATCAATCTTCCTTTCGGTTCGACACCGATAGATTTTGCTTACAGTATCCATTCCGAAGTCGGCAACAGGATGACGGGTGCAATGGTCAACGGTCGACTGGTGCCTTATTCACATGTTTTAAGCAACGGTGATATAGTAAAGATAACAACGTCGAATTCCGCAAAGGGTCCGAGTCGGGATTGGCTTGAGATTATCAAAAGTCCCGAAGCTCGTAATAAGATCCGTCAGTGGTTTAAGAAAGAGAAGCGTGAAGAAAATGTCATTCACGGGAAGCTTGCGTTTGAAGCTGAGCTTCGTCATGCGAATATTACTCTTGCCGATGCTATGCAGGATGATGTCTTACCGAAAATTTTATCTCGTGCTTCATTCGGTTCTTTGGAAGAAATGTATGCCGCTATCGGTTACGGCGGTATTTCTGCGCAAAAGGTCGTTAATAAGGTTCGAGATGAATTGCGTGTTGCGGCAAAGACAAAGAAAACAGAGCCTCCGCAAACTCCGGCCGAACCTAAAGACAGTATCACACAAAAACGTCTGCGCGGTGTGATGGTTGAAGGTTTGGATAATTGTTTGGTCAAGTTTGCCCGTTGCTGTACTCCGATACCCGGTGATGCGATCGTCGGGTTTATAACCAGAGGTTTCGGTGTTTCTGTTCATCGTCAGGACTGTCATAATTATATAAAATCTTTAAAAGAGCTTGAAGAAGAGGGTCGTTGGGTTCGTGTTTCATGGGCTGATACAGAGGGTAGCTTGTATTCGACGACCATTGATGTCAAGGTCATAGATCGTACGGGTATTGTTGTGGATGTTGCTTCTGTTTTGAACTCTTTGAATGTTAAAATAGCTGCTTTTAATGCGAGAGCTGCCAGCGGCGGTGTGACTGATATAACAATTGTTGTTGAGGTTAGAAATAGGGATGAATTAGTTTCGGCGATGGCAAGGCTGATGGGTGTTTCGGGAGTTACTGATGTAAGAAGATCGGATGGGTGATTATAATGCGAGCGGTTGTTACGAGGGTTGGGAGTGGTTCTGTTGAGATTGCCGGGGAGGTTGTCGGGAGTATCGGTAGGGGGTTTTTGGTGCTTTTGGGGATCAGGGTCGGTGATGTTGAGGCGGATGTTGTTAAGCTTGCTAATAAGGTTTGTAATTTGAGGGTTTTTTCTGATGATGACGGGAAGATGAATCTTGATCTTGAAGCTGTCGGCGGAAGTATTTTGGTTATTTCTCAATTTACTTTGTATGCCGATTGCAAGAGCAGAAGGCCGGGGTTTACGGATGCCGCTCGTCCGGATGTTGCGATCCCGTTATATGAATTATTTATTAAAACTTGCAAAGATGCGGGATTTAAAGTTGAAACCGGTGAGTTTGGTGCGATGATGAATGTCAGTTCCGTCAACGAAGGGCCGGTTACTATATTACTTGACACGGAGTCTTTATAACGTGGATGAATTTGATAATGATAAAGATGATATGATCGAAGGGGTGATCGGTAATATCGTTTTCACCAATGCTGAAAACGGTTATACTGTTTTGCGTCTTGATACGATCGACGGTATTGTAACTGCTGCCGGTACTGTTCCGGGGGTATCGCAAGGTGAACGTCTTGTTTTGTCGGGTTCATGGATGACGCATCCGCAATACGGCGATCAATTTAAAATAGAGTCTTTTGAAATCAAACCTCCGTCAGGTGCCGATGATATGTTCAGGTATCTTGCCTCGGGAGCGGTAAAAAACATAGGTCCCGCAAAAGCACGGGATATCATCGATCAGTTTGGCAGCGAAGCTCTTCATATAATTGAAAATGACCCTGATAAATTGACCGCTGTCAGGGGAATTTCGCTTCGCAGCGCAAGAAAGATCGGTGAAGATTTCAGGCGTCGGGCCGGTTTACGCAGACTGATCGATTTTTTAACGAAATATAACATAAAACCGTTGATCGCAACACGCATATATAAAGATTACGGTGATGATTCACTTGATGCCGTTCGGGATAATCCTTATTTGATTTCCGCCGAACTTTACGGTGCGGAATTCTTTGAAGCTGATACGATCGCAATCGATTTGGGTTTTTCCGGTGATTGTATTGAGCGTTTATCCGCCGCATTGATATTTACTCTTTCACATAATTTGGGAAACGGGCATACTTTTATACCGAAAAATAAATTGATTGCCGCTGTTATTGATTTGATCGGGGTTGATTCTGAGGTTATAATTGAGGCACTTGATGCGCTTTGTGAATACGGAGATATTGTTGTTGACGAAGTTGCCGGTGTTGAAGGTTGTTATCTTAAACATATGTTTGAATCCGAGTTTTACACGGCAACGCGTCTTTCCGAAATGGCAGGTGCCGGTTTCGGCGATCCGATTTCCGATACCAAGCTGAATAATGCAATTCGTAAAATTGAACAAGAGCATGATATCCGGTATGCGAAAATGCAAGTTGATGCTCTTCATTTGGCTGCAAACAGTAATATCGTTGCTCTGACAGGCGGTCCCGGGACGGGTAAAACTACGACTGTTCGCGGCATTCTTATGCTTTTTGATGCGCTTGGTTTGAAAACTTCATTATGTGCACCGACAGGGCGTGCGGCTAAAAGACTTTCTGAATTAAGCGGATGCGAAGCTGCTACCATTCATCGTTTACTCGGGGCAAATATTGATGATGACGGGCGTCATATGTTCGATCATGATGAAGATAATCTTTTACCGGCTGATGCGATCATCGTTGATGAATCTTCAATGATCGATATTTTATTAATGAGTGCTTTGCTTAAAGCAATGAAGAGCGGCTGCAGATTGATAATGGTCGGTGATGCGGATCAACTTCCTTCCGTGGGTCCCGGTAATATGTTTGCGGATGTTATTAAAAGTGAAGCTGTTCCCGTAATTGCTTTGACTGAAATTTTCAGACAGGCTGCGGACAGCGGTATAATAAAATGCTCTCACAATGTTAATAAAGGAGTTATGCCCGATCTCAGCGAGAAATTTACCGATTTGTTTTTCATGCGGAGGCAAACCGAAGAGCAGCTTGCGGAAACCGTAGCTGAATTGTGCAGCAAACGATTGCCGGATAACATGGGTATCGATCCTTCACAAATCCAAGTCCTTTCTCCTACACGAAAGCGTGCATCAGGAACCGCTGCTCTTAATGTATTGCTTCGCGAAAAATTGAATCCGCAAAGTCCGGGAAAAAATGAAAAACAATCCGGCGATCATCTGTTCAGAACAGGTGATAAAGTGATGCAAATAAGGAACAATTATGATATAATATGGGAAAGTCCCGATAAAAAAACATCGGGAACGGGGATATTCAACGGAGATATCGGAGTGATCTTAAATATAGATCATGATAAAGAAACCATGATCGTCGATTTTGATGATAAATTGGTCACATATATTTTCGAAAAACTCCCCGAACTTGAACCCGCATATGCAATGACTGTTCACAAATCACAAGGCAGTGAATATCAAGCCGTCGTTTTGGCAATGACTTCCGCCGCTCCCGTGCTTCTGTCCAGAAGTGTTCTTTATACGGCAATGACACGTGCAAAAAATTTATTAGTCATAGTCGGAAATCCGGAAGTTATGGACAAAATGGTTCGTAATGATAAACGTCAAAGGAGATACAGCGGGCTCAGAGCAAGATTAGCCGGAGAGAGATAATGGGTTTTTTATCATCATTGCTTGATATTTTTTTTCCTCCGAAATGTGTGTTTTGTTCGCAATTATTAAATAAAAATGATGACGGTATATGCAGTAAATGCATTGAATCATTACCATATGCCGATAATCACGGTAAACAATCCGGAGATGTTTTTGACATTTGTATTTCTCCGTTGTATTATACAGGAGTTGTTCGACGTTCTGTTTTAAGGTATAAATTCCACGGTGCTTCTCATTATGCAGGCACATACGGTGAATTTTTAGCTGATTGCATAAGAGAAATACCGGATTTTAAATTTGATATAATAACTTGGGTACCTTTGAGCAAAAAAAGAGAACGATCGCGCGGTTATGATCAGGCAATGCTTATTGCTAAGACCACTGCTTCGGTTTTGGATGAAACGGCGATCGAAACATTGATAAAACATAAAAATGTACGTGCACAATCAGAGCTCGGAGATAAAAAAGAACGCAGCGCCAATATCCGCGGAGCGTTTATCGTGACAAATGCAGAAATGATCGCAGGTAAGAATATTTTATTAATCGATGATGTTGTGACCACCGGTACAACATTGGAAGAATGCACAAGAGTTCTTCTTGAAGCGGGAGCTGCCGAAGTTTTTTGTGCCGCTCTTGCAAGAGGCGAGTAAACGAGGTTTGTAATATTGATACTTGGCAGAGATATCGGAATAGACTTGGGGACCACTTCGGTTTTGCTTTCAACACGCGGTAAGGGTGTTATAATGCGCGAACCCGCTGTTGTCGCCATGGATAAAAATACCGGACGTTTGCTTAATGTCGGTATGGCTGCGCAACGTATGCTGGGAAGAACCCCGGGTAACATAGTTGCCATTCGCCCGATGCATGAAGGTGCGATTTCCGACTATGATATGACGGAGCGTATGCTTAAAGAATTTGTGCGGAAAGCTTTAGCGTTTTCAATGATCAAGCCTCGGATAATAATTTCTGTACCGTCGGGGATAACCGAAGTTGAAGAACGTGCTGTCATTGACGCCGGAGTCGCTGCGGGAGCACGCAAAGTGTATCTCATGGAGGCTCCTTTGGCTGCCGCGATCGGTGCGGGGCTTGATATCACAAAACCCGATGGTCACATGGTCATTGACATCGGCGGCGGAACGACTGATATTGCAGTGCTGTCCATATCGGGTGTCGTTGAATCCGAGTCGTTGAAAGCCGGCGGTGAAGCTTTTGATAATGAATTGATCAAATATATAAAACGCAAACACAATGTTTTGATCGGTGAAAATACAGCCGAAGAATTGAAAAAAAGTATCGGCTGCGTCTTCCCCCGCCCGGAAACAGTGGCTGTAGAAGTAAAAGGTCGTTGCTTACTGACAGGTTTACCGCGTGTAGTAGCCATCAGTTCAACAGACGTACTTGAAGCCTTCGAAGAAGTAACCGAACGCATAGTCGAAGCAGTCCACAATGTATTGGAAGCAACTCCCCCGGAACTTGTTGCTGACATCTCCCAAAACGGCATAGTCCTGACAGGCGGCAACTGCCAACTTTGGGGCTTCGACAAACTCATCTCAAGCCGCACAAGCATCGCAACTTACACGGCAGATGATGCTGATCTGTGTGTTTCAAACGGCCTCGGCAAGGCTTTGAATTGGGTCGGAGACATGACAGAAGGCACAATAAATATAGCAAGAAAAAAACAAATGAGAGTCTAAATAGTCCGATACGACAAGTCGTATTCAAATAAGATATTTTTTTAGGAGGGTTTTCTAAGGAATGGCAAAGAAGCAGTTTAAGTCGGAGTCTAAAAGGTTGCTCGATCTTATGATCAATTCTATTTATACTCATAAGGAGATTTTTCTTCGTGAGTTGATATCGAATGCGTCGGATGCGATCGATAAATTGTGTTATATATCGCTTACTGATGATAAAGTCGATATGACGAGGGATGATTTTAAGATAAATATCGTTGCGGATAAGGATGCTCGGACACTTACGATCAGTGATAACGGTGTCGGTATGACGGCTGATGAGCTTGAGTCCAATCTTGGTGTTATCGCCAGGAGCGGTTCGTTAAAGTTTAAAAATGACATGGAAGAAGAAGCTGAGGATATCGATATCATCGGGCAGTTCGGTGTCGGGTTTTATTCGGCTTTCATGGTTGCCGCTAAGGTTACGGTTATTTCCCGTGCTTACGGATATAATGAAGCCAATAAATGGGTATCGTCCGGTTCTGACGGTTACAACATTACTGCGTGTGAAAAAGATTCGCCGGGAACGGAAATTATTATTGAGCTCAAAGAAGATGCAGAGGAAGAGGATTACAAGCAATATCTTGATGAATATACTTTGACGAGGATCATTAAAAAGTATTCCGATTATGTCAGATGGCCTATCATCATGGATGTTACCAAGAGTCGTCAGGTTGAAACGGATGAAACGGATGATGACGGAAATAAAAAGAAGACTTGGGAAGATTATACAGAGACCGAAGTCATAAACAGTCGTGTTCCTATTTGGCAACGTGCCAAGAGTGATGTGACGGATGAAGAATGTGCTGATTTTTATAAAGAAAAATTCCACGATCAAACCGATCCGGTAGCTGTTTTAAGAGTTTCTGCCGAAGGATTGGTCAGTTATAATGCCATGCTTTTTATCCCGGGTGCAGCACCTTATGATTATTTCACACGTGAATTTAAAGCGGGATTACAGCTTTATTCATCAGGTATTATGATCATGGAGCATTGCAGTGATTTATTATCCGAACATTTCCGTTTTGTTCGCGGTGTTGTTGATTCACAGGATTTTTCGTTGAATATTTCAAGAGAAATGCTTCAGCATGATCGTCAATTGAAGGTCATTAAAACCAATATCGAAAAAAGGGTAAAGTCCGAACTTAAAAAACTTATGGAAAACGATATTGAAAAGTATGAAACCTTCTATAAAGCGTTCGGTATACAGTTGAAATACGGTATCGCCAACGGTTTCGGCATGAATAAAGACCTGCTTGCCGATCTTATCATGTTCTATTCATCGAAGGCGGAAAAATTGATACCAATTGCTGAATATGTTAAGAATATGCCGGAGGATCAAAAATACATTTATTATGCAAGCGGCGAGAATATAACTTTGTTGGAAAAACTGCCGCAAGCGGAGCAGATTCGCGATAAAGGTTATGAAATATTCTATTTGACGGATGAAATTGATGAATTCGTGATCCGTATGCTCGGTAAGTTTGAAGAAAAAGATTTCCGCTCTGTAATTGACGGGGATTTGGAACTTGACAGCGAAGAAGATAAGAAAGAAATCGAACAGCAAGAGGCTGATAACAAAGAGCTTTTGGATTTTGTCCGTGATTCGCTCGACGGTAAAGTTGCCGCTGTTCGTTTATCGCAAAAACTGAAAACACATCCGGTTTGTCTTGCGGCGCAAGGTGAAATAAGCCTCGAAATGGAACGTTATTTCAAATCTATGCAAGGCAGACAAGACGGCGGTATGTTCGGTGAAATGAAGGCTGAACGTGTCCTTGAACTTAATGCTTCACATCCGTCATTTGAAGCATTAAAAAAAGCATTCGATGATGATAAAGAAAAAGCCGGTAAATATGCAAATCTGCTTTACGGTCAAGCTCTTTTGACCGCCGGTGTCCCTCTTGAAGATCCCAACGAATTTTCGGATTTGATCAGCACATTATTATTCGCGTAGGCAGCAAAGCTGTCTGAGATTAATTAAGGTATGGGGAATGATATGAGAAAATTTTTGTCTCTTCCGCAGGAAAAACAGAACAGGATCGTTGATGCCGCAATGAATTTGTTTGGCGAAGTCGGGTATAAAAAGGCGTATATAAGCGAAATCGCCGCGGCTTCGGGGATATCGAAAGCTCTCATATTCCATTACTTTAACAGCAAAAAGGGTCTTTATTCGTATTTGGTTTATAATACCGGCAAAGTCGTTATGACTGAAGCACAACACGAAAGAGACACAGCCGGAAAAGATTTTTTTGACAGGGTAATCACAACCGTTAAGTTCAGGCTAACCATAAAAAGTCGTTACCCCGCAATGAATGTATTCATGGAAAGTGTTTATAATGAAAATAATCCGGAAGTTGCCTCGGATATAGAGAGACTTCTTGCAATAGCGCAGGATATGCATGCTAAAGTTGTTTTTACCGATGATGAAAAAAGAACATTAAAAAATGATGTAGACCCCGACTTGTT
>Ga0123356_10008287_pt1 | contig 10341 bp, 5 predicted proteins | sample TergutEmb28metaG_2_FD_92546 | JGI IMG/M metagenome (GOLD analysis project Ga0123356, IMG submission 92546) | Embiratermes neotenicus P3 segment gut microbial communities from Petit-Saut dam, French Guiana - Emb289 P3 | ecosystem: Host-associated > Arthropoda: Insects > Digestive system > Gut ... | reverse complement strand
TAATTTGACGCAACCGGGAAGATTAACCCTTAATGTTACCGGTGGAACTTTGAATTCTTGGGTGTGGATAAGATGGCTTAATGCTGATAGTGTTGTTATTCGCAATGATGACCGTAGTTTGTCAAGCCAATACAGTCAATTTGTGGATTTAGAAATAGGCACTTATTATATAGCGATAGTCCGACAATCTGGTAACACAGGAACATATACTCTAACAGGAACTTTTACCGCTGCAAATAACAATGAGGTAGAGCCAAATAATGATAGGTCAACTGCGCAGTTATTAACATCAGGTCAGACCGTGAGGGGTTTTTTAAGTCATCAAGATGATATTGATATGTATAGATATGAATTAACACAATCTGGTAATCTGACAGTTAATATTACTGGTGGAACTTTGAATTCTTGGGTGTGGATAAGGTGGTTTGATGTTAATGGTACTCAAATACACAATGACGATCGTACTTTATCGAGTTCATACAGTCGAACAGCAAGCTTAGCTGCAGGCACTTATTATATAGCGGTAGTCCGGCAATCTGGTAACACCGGAACATATAATCTAACCGGAACAATAGTCTTTCCCAACGCACAACCGCCTAACATTACCACACAACCAGTTGGTAGCAGAGTAGCGTTAAACGGAACTCGCGCCATATCAGTAACGGCAACTTCAACTGACGGCGGTGTTCTCAGTTATCAATGGTACCGTAATACAAGCGCAAGTACTACAGGCGCTACGCTAATCAGCGGTGCAACAGGTTCGTCATACTCTGTGCCTACGACTACGGCAGGAACAACTCATTATTATGTAATAGTAACAAACACTCGCGACAACGCTACAGGAAATAGAACGGCAACTCGAACAAGTGATTTTGCCGCTGTAACGGTAGTTGGTCAGCCGATAATAAGTACACAGCCTACAAATCAAAGTATACAATTCGGAAACGCACCGACAGCAGCATTTGGAATTGCGGTTAGTGCAAACGGCGCGACTTCACTTACTTATCAATGGCAAATTAGTACAAACAACGGTACTACTTGGAGTAATGTGACAGACGGTTCAGGCGGCACTACCGCAAATTACATCACTCCAACTTTGACAACAGCAATGAGCGGTCGTCAATATCGCTGTATTGTTACGAACGATGTAAACGGACAGACAATATCAAATTCTGCTACACTAACGGTATATTCTGCGCCAACAATAACTACACAGTCGCAACCTCGAACCGTCGTAGTCGGTAACACGGCGCTATTCAATATCGCAGCAAATGTAAACGGCGCTACTTCGCTTACCTATCAATGGCAGCGCAGTACAAACGGTACTACTTGGACTAGTGTGACAGACGGTACGGGCGGTACTACCGTAAATTACACAACCCCTGCGACAACAACGGCAATGAACGGTTATGTTTACCGCTGTGTTGTTAGAAATAATTTTAATCAGGAAACAATATCAAATTCCGCTATGTTAACGGTAATAAACCCACCGACAATCAGTGTACAGCCGACAAGCGATACCGTAACTGTAAGTGTTGGTGGAACTCGTACCATATCTGTAGAAGCAACAGTACCGACAGGCGGTGCGATTAGTTATCAGTGGTTTAGCAATACGAGTGCGAATACGACAAGCGGCACAGCAATCAGCGGTGCAACATCTTCGAGTCTTAGCGTACCTACGTCCACAGTCGGTGTATTCCATCGTTATGTAGTAATCACGAATACACAAAGCAGCGGGACGGCAACAGTTACGAGTATTTTGTCAACTACAACGGTAAATCCGGGAGCGCCAGTGATAATGACGCAGCCGACAGACCGCTCGGTAGCGCTTGGTGAAACTTGTAACATATCAGTAACGGCACAATTGCCGCCAACAAGCGGTTTGTTAAGTTATCAGTGGTTCCGCAACACTACCGCAAGCATTACAGGCGGAACATTTGTCGGGACAAATTCATCGTCTTATAGTGTACCTACATCTGCGCGGGGGTCTTATTATTTTTATGTGGTAATTACAAATACACAGAATAGCCGAATTGCAACTGTTACGAGCAACCCAATTACGGTGACGGTAAACCCCACAATTACCGCACAGCCGACAGATCAAATCATAGAATTGGGACAGACGGCTGAATTTACAGTTGCAACCGAGTTAAACGGTGCGAGTTCTCTGATATATCAATGGCAGCTCAACACAAACGGTACTACTTGGAGTAATGTGGCAGACGGTGCTGGCGGTACTTCCGCAAGCTACACAACCCCCACTGGAACAATGGCAATGAACGGCCATAGTTACCGTTGTATTGTTACGAATAATTTTGGCGGGGCTGATACATCCGCTGTCGTTACGCTGACGGTAAACTCAATACCTCCAACCATCACCGTACAGCCGACAAATCAAACCATACTATACGGAGAGACGGCTGAATTCACAGTTGAAGCCGATTTAAACGGTGCGAATTCATTGTCCTATCAATGGCAGGTCAGCACAGATAACGGCATTTCTTTTAGCGATGTATTACACGGCACAACATACACAACCCCAACGGCGATAATAGAAATGAGCGGCTATTTTTACCGTTGTATTGTTACAAACGATTACGGTTTGTCTGATACGTCAGATATCGCTACGCTGACGGTAAACCCTGCGCAGCCGACCATTACCGCGCAGCCGTCAAATCAAACGATACAATACGGAGAGACTGCTGAATTTACAATCGCTACTACGTTAAACGGCGGAACATCTCTGATTTATCAATGGCAAGTCAGCACAGATGACGGCGTTTCTTTCAGCGATGTATCGGACGGTACGGGCGGTGATTTAGCAACATACACAACCCCAGTGGCAACAATGGCTATTAATAGCAACCGTTATCGTTGTATTGTTACGGACGATAACGATTTGTCTGATACATCCAATGTCGCTACGCTAACGGTAAACCCTGCGCCGCCAACAATAAACACACATCCGTCAGATCAAACAATACAATTCGGACAGACGGCTGATTTCACTGTTGAAGCCGATCTAAACGGCGCGAGTTCTCTGACTTATCAATGGCAGGTCAGAACAAATGTGACCGGCAGTATTACTGTTAGGGATACTATCTTCCGTGAGAATTTTGAAGGTACGAACTCATTTACGATAGTAAATGGTTCACAGACCAACCAGTGGCACGTGGGAACAACTACAAGATATTCAGGTACAAGGTCTGCCTATATTTCCAATACCAACGGAAGCACAAATAATTACAATATTAACGCTGCAAGCGTAGTACACATGTTTCGCAATGTGACGTTTCCGACATCAACAGTTCCATGTACCCTTAGCTTTTGGTGGAAATCAAATGGAGAAAATACTACACAGGACTATGATTTTTTAAGAGTGTATCTAACTGAAACGTCTGTTACGCCTGTCGCGGGTACTCAGTTGACATCATTCAACAGTACTACTTTAGGTACGTATAAGTGGAATAGTAATCTTTGGACGCAAGTACGCATTGTCATTCCCGCATCGAATAACGGAACTACAAGACGGTTAGTTTTCAGTTGGGTCAATGATGCTTCGGTTGGTACTCAACCTCCTGTTGCTGTGGACGAAATAATGATTACAAGAACGACCACTCAAACAGTTTCTACTTCTTTCAGTGATATTTCGGACGGTACTTCCGCAGCTTTCACAACTCCAACAGCGACAATGTCAATGAACGGCTATAGTTACCGTTGCATTGTTACGAATGATTTGGGTCAGTCTGATACATCGAATATTGCCACGCTGACAGTAAATCTGGCTCCGCCGATCATAACTGCACATCCATCAGATACAACTTTGCAAGTTGGTCAGTCAGCACGGTTTACAGTCGCCGCTGAATTAAACGGCGCGAGTTCCTTAACTTATCAGTGGCAAGTTAGCACAAATAGCGGTACATCTTTTGACAATGTGTGGAATGGTTCAGGCAGTACTACCGTAACGTACACCGCTCCTACAGCGACAGCAGCAATGAACGGCTATCTTTACCGTTGTATTGTTACAAACAATTTCGGTTTGTCAGATACAACCAATTCTGCAGCACTTGCGGTTATCTATATTGTAACTTACAACATCAACGGCGGAACTGGAACAATACCCGCCGCGCAAACAGTAAATGCCGGTAATAGTGTATGGCTTGCAAATGGAAGTGAGATTTCGAGAGGCAACTTTACTTTCGACGGTTGGAATATTGAATCGGACGGTACGGGAACTAACCGCAATGCCGGTACATGGTTTACGCCAACTGGCAATATAACTTTGTATGCGCGATGGACTCCCATTACCTATATCATAACTTACAACATAAATGGCGGAACCGGAATAACGCCTACTGCACAGACGGTCAATGCCGGAAACAGTGTAACACTTCCAAGCGGTAGCGGTTTTTCAAGATATCAGTCTACTCTTGGCGGTTGGAATACAAATTCGTCCGGCACGGGAACCAATCACAATGCCGGATCTTCATTTACGCCAACGGATAATATAACCCTGTTTGCAAAATGGGATGTTGTAATATCTGTTTTGTCACCCGACCGCGTTATTCCGCAGACAAGACCGGACACGAACGAAACTGTTACCTCTATAAACCAATTGACCGGCGAGTTCACAGCAGGCCCGAATCCTGTTGCACGGTCGTTGAAATCTGTCACATTCTTCCGTCAGGGCAAGCGGGTACAGAGTGCAACGCTAACTATTTTTGATGCGTCCGGTAACGTCATCAACAAAATACGTATTACCGACAATGTGATTAACACACAGGAACGGCGTGAGGTTGGTTCTTGGGATTTAAAAGATTCTAAAGGCCGCTCTGTAACAGAGGGTACGTATTTGGTAAGGGGCGTAGTTATTACGTCAGATGGGAAGCGAGAGCGTATTTCGCTTTTGGTGGGCGTGAGATAAAATTTTATGAACGAAAAAATAGAAATGAATGTCAAGCAACCTATTTGACGTTATTAAAATGAAAGATTTTTTTAAAGAATATATATGTTGGTTAATCATTGTATTCATTACGCCATTTGTGATACCATACATTTGGTTCACACATGGCGAATTTATTCCAATAGATGAGATTGATAAAGGGAGTTTATTTTCTTTTTACGGTGGTTTTTTGGCATTTTATGGGACGTTTTTTCTCGGTATGGTTGCTATTTGGCAAAATAAACAGGCAAACGAACAAAACAAACGTATGTTAAATATTGAAAATAGCAGACACAGTTGTAATATCGTTTTAGAAAATAGTGACTCCACATTAAAACACATTAGGTTGTCAAACGAAAAGGACGTTTATGATAATCAGCAACGCGATATGCGTTTCACCATTATAAATCATGGTGATGCTATTCTAAAAAACATTAAAATTATTTTCCCTGATGGCATAATTTTTTTTAGCCATATAATCCTTGCTAAAGGAGATAAAAAAAATGTTGTTATTGCGATACCAAAAGATTTAAATTGTCAAGAAAAAACAGAACTGTTTTTTACAAGTTGCAATAATGTAATTACATTTGGTAACGTAAAAATATTATTAATTGGAGAAAATCTGGCAGAAATAAAGCACTATCACTTTTATGGATTACAATGAGGCAAAAAATGAGTTCATCAAGACCTTATTTTGGCAAAATTTTCGATTTCAATGATGCACCTGCTAAAAAGCTACACAATTCTTCTTACCTTGAAGAATTAACCGGATTACTTCGTCGCGTAGCAGCAAAAATTAACGATGAAAAAGACTATTTTTTTGATAATGATTTTTTTGTGAATCATCCAGATGAACCCAATTGTAATTACGATGAATTTATCAAAGAATTTAAAAGTACGTTTTTATACAGTTCAGGAAATAAAATCCACATAATACGTGGTCGTTCCGGTATCGGCAAAACATTGTTTTTTGAAAAAGGCGTTCAAGCATTAATTTATAATAGAGCTGAATGTAAGGGTAAGTATATCAAGTTAGGTGTTGATTTTAGAAATATAGATCAAAAGCAACAAATTAACTATTATGAAAAAATGATATATGAAAAACTTAGCAATAATGCAATAGACGCAATAGGAAATCTGTGTATTTATGATGAATCTCCAAAACTTAGCGAAAGATATAATTACTTTCATGAGCGTAATCGTGTCACAAATAATGATTATTTGTTTCCTGTTATGTATTTTTGTCAAACAATTTATTCCAACTATAAAAGACCGTGCGTTATCATTTTTGACAACATAGATTTGTCTTGTGTGGAAACACAAAGGAATGTTTTTCAAGCCACAGTAAATGTTTGTAAAACTATGGGTGATCTTATGATGAGGCAAGGCTGTGATGAACAGTATCGTGTGTTTTTTGCAATGCGTCCAGAAACTTTTTATCGTGGCGGAGATATTAATTCGGGTGAATATATCAATTTCCCATTGCCTAATATTTTAAAAATAACCTTGGCAAAAATTAAAAAAGTTCTTTTAGAAACAGCAAATGAATTTGATAATGATGGAAATCTAAAATGTGGAGTAAAATTTTATAATATTGTCAATGGTGAAGACGTGAACGCGAGTTCATTTTCTGATATAGCGTATTATTTCGTCCTAATATTTGAACATTATTTATTAGACTTGTGGCAAGGCGGAATTATTGGAAGGTTAGGTGGAAGTGAGAAATTTCATTGTAATATTGTTAATTATAATATCCGAAAATTTTTGGCTTTTTTAGCTAATACATTAAGTAATGGTGGGTTTAAGCCTCTTACAAGAGAATTTAATGAAAAACCAAGTCATTATAATGTATTTGACTATATAGAAATGATAATCCGTGGACGATGGATAGTTTATCCCGGCAACAAACATATTGATGGCGAAGGATGTAATGGAGCACCCATTATTTTTAATTTATTTGATACGAGCTTGTGCCACAATACACAAGATGACAAAATTAAACATTTCATGCTGAACATTCGGATTTTACAATATTTTAGATTTCATAGTGATTGTGAAAAAATAGATTACACCGATTTAAACAATTGTCTTAGTGATTTTTATGATCCCGATCACATAAAGAGGGCAACAAAAAAATTGGTTTATGTGGGAATTATTTATTCATTTTTTGAAGGTGATACTGTTGCGAGCAAAAAAAATTATAGTGACGTAACAATTGAAAACCATGTTGAATTACAATTGGGGCCGGCAGGTGAGTTCTATATTGATACTATGATTTATGAGTTTGAATACTTGTATCAAATGGCATTATCTTCACTTATGCCCGATAAATATGTCAACGAACTAAAACACAGTTACACGTATGAAAAAGAATTAACAGTGCTTCATTTTTTAGAGGGCATTTTTGAGATATTGAAAATTAATGTCGATAAATACATGGAAGATGGTACATTGGAGAATTTCAAACGTTTTTTCTGTCAGGATAACCCTATTTGTAAACCATACAGAAATATGTTAAAAGCATTTATTACTGTAATAAACAATAAAATCCAAAAAGCAGAGAAAATAGGAACTCCCAAACTTAATAAACTTAGGAGAATATTAGATGAAACCGAAGAATTAGAACAAGTAACCAATGAATTTTTATCACAATTAGAAAAGTAAAACTGTTATAATGATATTAACAAATAAATGTTTTACACTTTCACTTAATTACATAATCAATAGTCACGTTCAATGAAAAAATTATTCTTTTTATTAATTACACATAAGTCCGCTGTTAATATAGTCATTACATCATTAGCATCATTACTATTGGGTTTGTTTTTTGCGTTTATTTATACATATCGTTTTTCGATTACATTCTTAATTTTATTTATTTTGTTCAGCATATTAGGTACAATTATTAATGTGGGCACATCTATATACTATGACAGAATGAAAATAGCATGGAAAATATTACCTATTATTTTTTCCGAGTTGAAATTGAATAAAGAGACAAGTCGGATTACGGTACACTGCATAAAAAAAGCAAATAAAGAGCAATATGTACAATTAACACCTTATTATCCTGTCGGTGGGGGACAAGGTAGAGAGTTTCCGTTTACGCAAGGTATTACTGGTAAAACTTTCCGAACTAAACGAGTAAGCTGTTATTCTATTCCTGAAGGAAAATCTTTAGAAGATGATCATTTAGAACGTTGGAATTTTAAAAAACGTGAAGTTAAACAGTTAAAACAAGATAGGAAATCATACTTCGCATACCCTATTGGAAGTTTTGGTGACTATGCAGATATTGTAATTTATGCAGATTCATCAGACCCTAATTGTTTTTGTGAAAATGGAGAAACGTATATAAATGCAATAGAAAAATTTGATACTTTATTTGTTCATATCATTTCATCAATCTTTGAAATAGAAGAAAATAATTAACCTTGGGGACGGGGCTTCAAAAGCTACATTAACTTTAGAAACACTATTGCGCATATTTCATTACTTTGAAAATTAGGCTTTTTAAGGAATCCTTAAATATTGACTGATTTAATAATCTCAATTCGATACTAAATTTATGGTAAATAAGAAACGTCCGTCTCACAGATACAAGAAAACACAAAAAAAGAATGCCGTTTCATAGCGGTTTGGGGATTGCGGCCTATTTCATTATTTTACTGAAATCAACATGTCTGTAAAATTCGCTGTCCTTGCTTATTTCTATCTCTTCAATGTCAAAAACTTTTTGACCTGTTTTTTTCCGTACAATCTCTTCGACGTCAGACTTCAATACTTTCAGGTCATTTGTAATAATCTCATATACAATAGCTAAGTTTGTTCCGGTATAGTCATGTACAATTCTATTTCGGACGTCTTTAATTTGCTGCCATTGTATATTTGGATACTCCTGTTTCAAGCTTTCGGTTATTTTTGAAACATTTTCTCCGATGTTTGCCAGTAATGTTAATGAGGCATTCAGGTTCATCTGATCATTTAATTCAAATAATTTTTTAGCGCTGCTTACATTTTCAGTATATCTCCAAATTTTTCCGATATATTCCAGAATATTTAACAGATGCAACAAGTCATTTTTCTCATTGGGTAACATATTTCATATCTCTCTTGGCACGGTGCAGTATAATCGGGTTTGCATATTCCTTTAACATAATGTCAACATCTCTCTCAGCGATTTTTTCAAGGTCTTTTTGCAGGCCAATCAAATCTTTGAGGTCATAATCATCCGCGTCAATATAAAAATCAATGTCGTTCGCCTTCTCGCCGCGGGCAAATGACCCAAAAACGCCAATTTTGCTCAAATTGTGCTTTTTAAGTATATTTTCAGTTTTTATGGCCTCTTCCAAGGCGTTTATGGTTTCGATGCTCATACGTCTAATATACAATATGGCTTTAAATTTATTAAGGTTTTTATGGGATTGACCGGCAAATCTCGTGCCTGATGTTTTGAAAGTACTTCGCAACCAATTGTGTGAAGCCGATTCCGACACGTGTTTATTGAGCCGCAAGGCAATTACCTTGGGGGTTTCAAAAGCTACATTAACTTTAGGGACACTATTGCGCTGATCCTAAAATGGCTCACGCACAACTTGTGACCCGAAACTTACTTTTTCTACTCCAAATCTCACCAAACTCCACATCCCGCATTTCCACCCAAACTATAGCTTAGAATAGTTTAGAATACCTTAGAATAGAAGAGTATAATATTTGACAAAAAACAGATGATTTTGTCAGTAAAAGTCACTTATTACTGATATTATATTTTTTACATCTATTTCAAAAGTGGCAGTGAATTACATCTAATTGTCACGAAAAAAGGAGGGTTTTGATACAGAGTTGTTTTTATTTCACTAATTCCTCAACATTAAAAACACAATTAAAGCAACTCCCACCAATTAAATATTTAGCAAGAATAAACAGCGTAAATTATATTACTTTTTAGAGACTGCGCACAGGAATTAAGATATCTCAGACAGGGACTGCGATTAGTGATGTTACTGTATACAAAAAAGGCGATGATTGACGTTGCCAATGTCGAACAGATTCTACGTGATATTTTTCCGTGACGGTGGGCTCCCACCTATATCAGATTCTCCATTATAAAATCACGCCGCTCAGGAGTATTTTTACCCATGTAAAACTCAAGGGTTTCTGAAATACTTTTTACCGCCTTTATATTTACTTCTATAAGCCGCATCTTGTCGCCAATGAACTGCCCGAACTCTTTTGGCGATATTTCTCCAAGACCTTTAAAGCGTGTTATCTCAGGATCACGAATCGCCTTCACAGCGGCGTCTCTCTCTTTTTCGCTGTAACAGTAGCGCGTCTCGTTTTTATTGCGCACGCGAAAAAGCGGGGTCTCAAGGATATAAATGTGTCCCGCTACTACAAGG
>Ga0123356_10008286_pt1 | contig 10341 bp, 6 predicted proteins | sample TergutEmb28metaG_2_FD_92546 | JGI IMG/M metagenome (GOLD analysis project Ga0123356, IMG submission 92546) | Embiratermes neotenicus P3 segment gut microbial communities from Petit-Saut dam, French Guiana - Emb289 P3 | ecosystem: Host-associated > Arthropoda: Insects > Digestive system > Gut ... | reverse complement strand
GTGTTTTTTTGGTTACTTTTTTGTCACACAAAAAAGTGACTCGCCGGTAGGCGAAACCTGCAGCGGCCGCGCAGCGGAAATGCCCGGGCCGCAGGCCCAGCACCAATAACCCCCCCCGGGGGGTAAAAAAACCGTTTTAGAAACGGCCGGGCCGCAGGCCCAAGAAACAACCCCTTTATGGCCCTTTGAACTAAACCGAAACTAACAAAATAAAAAAATTTGCGCTACGAAGGGGTTTATGACGCGCCCCCTCTCCACAACCCACCCTGCCGACGAGGCCGATGTTGCCCTTGAGGTTGAAAAGAGAGTCCAACTCCAAAAACCCCCCCTCTATAAAGTCCTCATCCACAATGACAACTATACCACCATGGAGTTTGTCATCCACGTCCTCATGGAAGTCTTCCATAAACCCGAAAACGAAGCCGTTGAAACCATGTGGAAAGTACATATGGAAGGCATAGGCGTGGCCGGCATCTACCCCAGAGAAATTGCCGAAACCAAAATGTCCCAGGCCCAAACCCTGGCCGTCGCACAGGAGTTTCCCCTGCGCTTCAGCATGGAGCCCGCTCAGGAAGAAAGCTAGCCATGTCCTCCCCCATCATCAGCAAAGAGTTGCAAGCAGGCATACGCCAGGCGCAGGAGTTGGCCAAGGCCATGCACCATGAATACCTTACGCTGGAGCACCTGCTGCTGGCTTTGCTTTCTGCTCCCGGCTGCACAGAAGCGCTGCGCGCCTGCGGCGTCCAAATGTCCAGACTCTCCAAACGCCTGACGGCCTTCCTCGAAGAGTCCGTGGAGCAACTGCCCCCCCACTCCAAGAGAGAGCCTCAACATACCATCGGCGTGGAGCGCGTCTTGCAACGCGCCGCCTTGCATGCCCTCTCCGCGGAGCAGAAATATATGGACGGCATGGACGTTATTATTGCCATGTTTAGAGAGGAGGACTCCTTTGCACTCTATTCCCTTGAGGAGGAGGGGCTAACGCGCCTCACCCTCCTCAACTATGTCTCCCATGGTATTTCCCCTGAGTCCCCCCCCTCCATGGAGGGCGAAGAAGAGGAGCCCGAAAACCCCTCCAAGTCCCCCCTGGAAAGCTATTGCGTGGACTTGCTCGCCGAGGCCAAAGCCCGCCGCGTGGACCCTCTCATCGGCCGCAGCAAGGAGCTGAACCGCACCATGCAGGTGCTGTGCCGCAGGAAAAAAAACAACCCCATTTTTATAGGCGAGCCCGGCGTCGGCAAAACGGCCATTGCCGAAGGCCTTGCCAGAAAAATTGCCGAAGCAGAAGTCCCCGAAGCCCTCAAAGAAGCCCCCGTCTTTTCCTTGGACATGGGGGCTTTGCTGGCGGGCACCAAATTCCGCGGACAGTTTGAAGAGAGACTCAAAGCCGTTATTGCCGCGCTGCTGGCCAAACCCAACGCCATTTTGTTTATTGACGAAATACATACACTGGTAGGGGCGGGCTCCGTCCAAGGGGGGATGATGGATGCGTCTAATTTGCTTAAACCTGCGCTTAACCAGGGCAAGCTAAGGTGTATTGGGGCTACCACTTATCAGGAATATAAAAACGCTTTTGAGCGCGACAAAGCCCTCTCCAGGCGCTTTCAACCCATTGAGGTGGCCGAGCCCTCTGTGGAAGAAACCATCGCTATTCTCAAAGGCCTGCTCCCCCAATATGAAGCCCACCACGGCGTCACCTATGAGGCTGCGGCCGTTGAAGCAGCGGCCAAACTTTCGGCCCTGCATATTAACGACAGGTTTCTGCCCGACAAAGCCATTGACGTTTTGGACGAGGCCGGCGCCAGAGAAAAATTGAAAAGCCCCCAAAGCCGCGCTACCACCCTCTCTACCCAACACATTGAAGCCGTTGTAGCCGAAATGGCCAAAATTCCCCCGCAAACCGTCGCCCGCGACGAAGCCCAAAAACTGCGCGAGTTGGAAGACACCTTGCGCAAAACCATTTTCGGACAGGACGCAGCCATTGGCGCCCTCACCTCCTCCATTAAACTGGCGCGCTCCGGCCTGCGTGCCCCCAACAAGCCGGTGGGCTGCTTTTTGTTTTCAGGCCCCACGGGCGTCGGCAAAACCGAGCTTTCCAAACAATTGGCGCAGGCGTTGGGGGTGGAGTTTCTGCGTTTTGACATGTCGGAATATTCTGAGCGCCATACGGTTTCCAGACTCATTGGCGCACCTCCGGGTTATGTGGGGTTCGATCAAGGAGGCTTGCTGACGGACGCCATACGCAAACACCCGCACGCCGTTTTGGTATTGGACGAAATAGAAAAAGCGCACGCGGAACTTTTTAACCTGCTGCTTCAGGTGATGGACCATGCGACGCTGACGGACAACAACGGCCGCAAAGCCGACTTCCGCAACATTGTCCTCATTATGACAACCAACGCGGGCGCCCAGGAAGCGCAGCACAAGTCCCTGGGGTTTGGCCCCCAAAGCGCGCACAATGCGCAGCTTGCCAAAAAAGCCATTGAGCATATTTTCTCGCCCGAGTTTAGAAACCGCTTGGACGCTTGGCTGGCTTTCTCCATGCTGTCCATGGACGCCATCCTCAAAATTGTCGACAAAGAGTTGGCCCAACTCAATGTCCGGCTGTGCGAAAAAAATGTCCGCCTCCGCCTGAGTGAAGCCGCACGTCAGCACCTGGCCAAAGTGGGCTACCAACCCGAATTCGGCGCAAGGCCGCTTGCGCGTTTGGTGGAGCAACAACTCAAACGCCCCCTTGCCGAGGCCATTTTGTTTGGAGAACTTCAAGGTGGCGGGGAGGCTATGGGCGAGTTGGAGGGTGAGGGGGATAAAGTGGAAATAAAGCTGTGCTTCCACCCTGCCAAAGCTGCTGAGGCCGCCTCCTAATATGGCTCTGCCACGCACCTACTTTCTCCTACTCCCTTTGTAGCCATAACCACTCTGCAGAGGGTGAAAAAAGGAACCGGGCATGTAGGGAAAAGACGCCTTTTGAATGTCGATGGAGGATGGAAACTGAAGGTGGCTGGTGAAGGCAGCTGTCTTGTATAGGAAGACACACAGGTATAAGCTGTTAGTGAATAATGGAGCTTTGTGGGAGCTTTCCTTGAGGGCCGGTGTTTGGCATGGCGTGGAGATGATGTCGAACTAAAACCAGAAAAGATTTTCTAACCAGGTGAGCGTTAGCGCAACGTTGAGCCGGACAAAGTTGCAAGAGGTTTATATGAGAACCCTATTTCTGTTGTTTTCTTTGTTGTTGTTGTTTGTGGGGTGCGACTGTGAAGGTGTGAAAGACGGGTGCAAAAACAATGCAGACTGCAAGGATGGGAAAGTCTGCGTGGGAGATGTTTGTCAGACGCCGGACGACACCTGCAAACCTGCCTGCCTGGAAGGACAGGCTTGCGTTGATGGTGAGTGCTGCGTCGACAACGTCTGTCAACCACCGGTGGAGCCCGTTAAGTGCACGAGCGATAAAGAATGCTTTGAAGGGAAACGCTGCCTCCAAGGGGAATGTCTGAACGTACCCGAACAGTGCCCAGATGAGGAATGCCCCAGAGGCATGTTCTGCGTAAGCAGCACTTGTCAAATACCGAACCCGGGCGGATGCAGCTCCGCTTGCACGGGCACTCAGGTCTGCGTGAATGGCACTTGTCAAGCGACGGAGTTTCGTACTCCCAACCTCAATCCGCTTGACCCGGAAAGTGACACAAGCGACGTCGACTGTGATGGAATTCCAGATTGGTTGGAAAACGAAATAGGGACAAACCCTCTCAACCCCGACACCGACGGTGACGGCATTTGGGACGGAGTAGAGCTTGGCTATACCTCTTCGCCGGACCCGAAGTGCACAGATCATTTCCCTCGATTGTCGAACTGTCCGAAGGAGAGAATCCGAAAAACCAACCCCCTCCTCAAAGACACCGACTGTGATGGGCTTTCAGATGGTGACGAAGACGCCAACAGGAATGGCTGTTTTGACCCGGGCGAGACCGACCCCCTCAACCCCGACACCGACGGTGACGGCCTTTGGGATGGTGTGGAAAAAGGCGTGACAAGGGCCATGGCCTTGGCGATGGATCCTCAGCACGCGCTGAATTGCCCCAATGCCCGCTATGCCGGCATTCGTGAAGACGGCAGCGCTTGCACGCCCAACCCAACGAACCCTCTCAACCCTGACAGTGACGGCGACGGCATGTTGGACGGAGTGGAGGACGCGAACCTAAATGGTTGTTTCGAGCCCGAGTTGGATGAGACGAACCCGAATGTAGCTGACGCTTTCGACAAAGTGGTGGTGGATGCCTGCTCTGCAAAAAATTTGGTTCCCGTTGACATTCAACGAAATCGTCTTGCGCAAATAGCACTGGGTTTGCCCATGGGTTTTGCCAACAGCTATGTCACCATTCAGCGTGGCAACACCCCTGGCCTCATGGGTGTTGACGCGGCGAGGAATGTGGCCTTTGTGGCCTGGCGACACATGGGTGCCGCTGTGGCCGATCTCAACGCCTTGCAGTCTCTGGCCAACACTCAAGCAAGCAGCCTGGGCAGTAACAATGCAAGCACAAATAGTTTCACCTCTTGGGATGCGCCTCCAAACACAAACCCGATGAATCCGCCACCCGCCAATGCGTGGGACGTGGCTTTCACGCTTTCAGGCAACATGAGTCCGTCAGGCCGTGTCAATGCCATCGCCGAAACGCTCTTGGGTGCAGGAAATGGCAGCCTGCCGGCAGGCGGCAGCGGAAACACGCAACATGTCCGTGCTCAATATGTGCTGCGCGACAATGGCGAAGTCATTGTGGTGATGGCCGTTGCACTTGACAACGACAATGTGAATGGAAGCCCTGCCTTCTTCGGTTTGAATGACGTGGCCGGCGGCGCTGCCTTGGCGAACTATTTTGACCGGACTGTTGTGCAATGCGAGCGCGCCACAGCTGTTCGTGGAGCCGTAGACTTCCTCTTTGTTGTGGACGACTCTTCCTCCATGTCAACTTCGCAAAACCAGCTGGCTCAGGCCGGTGCCGCTATGGCGGCGGCCTTAGCACGCAGCACTTTGGATTGGCGCGTGGCTCTGGTGACATCTTCCTATCACAACACGGCAGACAGCACTGCAAACACCAGCACGATTCGTGGCTTTACGAATGATGTAGCTCTGTTCCAAGCCTGGCTGACTCAAAACAGCACCTGCAGACGAAGAGACACAGGCGCAACATGTGATAATGCGACACGGAGTTGCGCATGTGGAATCAACGCAACTGCAGCCCAAAATCCGTCTGCCCCAACCTGCTCCTATGCGTCCGGCAATGGCAATGGAGCCAACCATGGCTGTTGGGTGGATGTCGACAGTGGTGGCGCGGGTACAAGGGGAGAAGGCATGTTGGGTGCAGCACGCCTGGCAGTCATTGATATGAGCAATGCTCGACTAGGCACTCCACTGGGCGATCGCATTGGCTTCCGAGGTGATGCCGACGTTATTGTGGTTATATTAAGTGACACGACCGACCAAACCTCTGCCTTAAATGCTTCGAACGAAAACAGCAATTTTTGGGAAGAAATCCAACATTTCCTCGACTTTTTCCAAGGAATTGACACGCGGGCAAGGACAGCGTCCGTTGCAACAGCCAGTTGCCAAACAATTTCCAGTACCGCCAGCTGCAACAATGACAGGGATTGTGATCCTCAAAACAATATATTAGGAGTTGTTACTTGCGGTGCCAACAACCGGTGCACAGTGGTCGATCATGGCGTATGCGCCGCCTGTACTGGCGTCCGTCAGGTCTGCTTTAGAAACAATGCCAATGTCAATTACGCCCCTGTGGCTGCTGTTCGCCCCGGAGTCACCATTCAGGTAAATGCCGTTTATTGTCCGGCAGGCCAAGGCTGCGGCGATAATATCGACGCTCCTGCTTCTCCTAACCCCGCACGCATCCAAGCCGTTGTTGAGGCCACAAACGGTACTTCGTCGTCCATCCGCGGTGGGGAGGCCAGTATTCAAAACACCATGAGAGCGGTTGTGGAAAATGCCATTGGCAGCCGAGGTGTGGTGACGCAAAAACCGCTCATCGGCGCTTCGCTGCGCGTGGCCATTGAAAACCCCATGGGTGCATGCGACGGCTCCAATGTTCCGCGCAGCCGACAAGATGGCTTTGACTATAACGGCATCTACCAAACCGTCAGCTTCTTTGGGGATTGCCGCCCAGCGAGAGAAAGCCGCGTGGCCATTTCCTATCGTGCCTGGGAACGCTCCGACAGAGAGCCTTTGCCTTGTGAAGAGGACAGGTATTTTGACCAAAAAACGCTGGAGTGCAGCGGCAGGCGCACCTGCGACAGCGCAAGCAATACTTGTGTTTGTCCGCTTCCCGAGAATTGTGGTGGGTGCCCGGCAGACCAGGAATGCCACACCGACATAAAGGCATGCGGGTGTTTTGACAAGGCTCCAGAGCCTCCCAAACTCAACTGAGGTTGGCTGGTTTGAAGTGAAAGGCGAAAACAGGCTCGGTGAAACCGGGCCTGTTTTTTTGTCTTTTTGGAGGAAGTTATTTTTTTGCGCTATTTGTTTTCAAACTTTGGCTTGTCTTGAGTTAGGTTGCCGCCCATGAATTATCAACCCACCATCGGCCTTGAAGTCCACGCGCAACTCCTGTCTCAAAGCAAATTGTTTTGCGGAGCCTCGACGCGTTTTGGGCAGGAGCCCAATGCCAACGTCCACCCTCTGTGCATGGCCATCCCCGGTACCCTGCCAAAACTCAATGCGGCCGTTGTCGACATGGCCATCCGCACGGGCCTTGCCCTCAATTGCACCATCAACCTGGAAAGCCATTGGGACAGGAAACACTATTTCTATCCGGACTTGCCTTCGGGCTTCCAGGTGACGCAAAGCGAGTTGCCCATTTGTGAATATGGCAAATTGGACATTCCCACCTCAGCAGGAGAGCGCTCCATTCGCATCCGCCGCATTCACATGGAGGAGGACGCGGGAAAACTCATGCACGACGCTCAAAGCGGAGAGTCCTTGGTGGACTTAAACCGAGCAGGCATACCTCTGCTGGAAATTGTCAGCTATCCGGACCTTAAAACCGCGGAGGAAGCTACCACCTATTTGCGTACCCTTAGGGATATTCTCGTTTATATCGGCGTTAACGACGGCAACCTTGAAGAAGGCTCCTTCCGCTGCGATGCCAACGTTTCCATTGCCCCCAAGGACGCTACCACCCTGGGTACCCGTGTGGAGATTAAGAACATTAACTCCTTCCGCTATGTACAAAAAGCCATTGAATATGAAATTGCACGACAGGTTTCCGTCTTGGAAAACGGCGGCAAACTGGTGCAGGAGACACGCCTTTGGGATGCGGAAAAAAACGAGACGCGCTCCATGCGCTCCAAGGAGAATGCTCAGGACTACCGCTATTTCCCTGAGCCTAACTTGCCGCCCCTGTTTGTTTCAGAAAGCCAAGTGGAAGCTGTGCGAAAAACTTTGCCGGAATTGCCCAAGGCCAAATGCCGCCGCTATGTCGAAAGCCTGGGGCTTCCGGAATATGACGCTTCCGTGCTGACTGCGGAGCGCGAGTTGGCCGAATATTTTGAAACTTGCCTCACACACTATGCCGACGCTAAAAAACTCTCCAACTGGGTAATGGGGGAACTTCTGCGTATGATGAAGGAAGAGGTGCTGGGGTTTTCCGCCTTGCGGTTTTCGCCGGAGCAGTTTGCCCGTTTGCTGAAGGCCGTGGACGCAGGAAAAATTTCTTTGAATGCGGCCAAAGAAGTGTTTGCCGAAATGTTTCGCACAGGCGATGAGCCCGAGCGGATTGTTGAGGCCAAAGGCCTGGCCCAAGTTTCAGACACAGGCGCCATAGAAACAGCCATTGCGGCGGTGCTTGTGGCCCACACCGGCGAAGTGGAGAAATACCGCGCGGGCAAAAAACAGGTTTTTGGGTTTTTGGTGGGCCAAGTCATGAAAACCATGCAAGGCAAGGCAAACCCCGCTGTCGTCAACAACTTGCTGCGTAAAGTTTTAGACAGCTAGGGTGGTTTTAGCTTCCGTCCTTATATTTGGGGGGGGAGTTGATATTTAGGGGGGAGTTGGTTTTGGAACTTAGCAAGCTGGTGAGGGGGGGTCATTTTGGGGGCTTGCGAGCTGGGGGCGCGGGGGTTTATGCCCACATAAACCCCCTCGCCCCCGTCCAATCAGCTAAGGAGACACTTGACTGCCCCCCTCCCCTAGACGGCTATATAGACTTTAACCCCTAGGTGGGTTTCAACAGGCGCATGCTTTTAATGAGTCGTTTGGCCCTTCTCCACGCCACTTTGCGGCGCTGCTCGGCATCCTTAACATTGCAATAGCCCTCTGTTTCCATAACATTGTCCATGTATTTTTGAATGTCTTCGGCCTTACTCTGAATTTCCATCAGTTGAGTTGCTACAAAACCCCCAGAGGGCCGTCGCTGGGTTTCAATCCACAAAAGCGCCAGCTGCGAAATGACGCAAAGGGCCAAAATACAGTCTGCGAAACTGATGGAAGCGCAAAGCTCCTGGAATTTGGTTTGGGCATATTTTCTTTGCGCCTCGTTTTCTTCGTCTTGTGTGTCCACGGCAACCCCCATTGCTTGAGGCAAAACGACAACAAACTTGCCGCTGCTGGTTGGAGACCGGCCAACCCGGAGCCCCAAAAAGTGACGGCCCAAACAGGTTGACAATCCGGTAGAGTTGAAAAACCGGCGACCATACGGTCCCCGCTCAGGCCGCCAGAAAACTGGAGGCACACAAACGAGAAGCCGCAGGCCGACGGCACTACAGGGGTACTTCTCGTTCTTCAACTCTAACTCGGGTTGTCACGCCCGGCTGCACTCTCGTACAGCGTAGGGGATTAAGCCTTTCTTTTGCGAAGGTGTCAAGGGAGGGTTTTAGCTGAAGGTGGGAGCGTTCCGCTTTGTTTGTGAAGGGCTCATTCAAGACAGGAGAGAGGTTTTTTAGCCATGGGGTTGCATCCACTTCCTGAACTTTTGTCTCAAAATGAGACGCTTCCACACCCCCAATAAAGGCCTAAGTTACTTATTTTATTATTAGAATACATTGGCATACAATATGCATCAATGTAAGCTGTCATTCTGAGGATATAGGGGAAAAATGCGTATGAAAATAATGAAACCGGGGAAAAAAGTGTGCCTCAAAAGAAGGGGAGGCTTCATTTTTGGCTTGGCTTTGGTTTGGGTTATGTCGTTTTCGGCATGCGGAAACGACAACAATAACAATAATATTATTAATGACAATAACAACAATATTGACAGCGTCGACAATGACAACAATATCGCAAAGCTTGAATTGTCTGTGCCTTTAACAACGGACTCGGACAACCATTCATTTGAGGTTCAGTCTAACAGCTACGCTCCAATTCTTCCGATAAATCCTATCGTTGGCGGCACAACTGTGTCTCTCGAAGAACAGAAGCGTCTGAGTCTTGCGAGCGGTGCTGTGGGTACTTCAGACGTGAGATATACCTATCTGGACGGGTATAACAATAAAGTTTTCTATGCCAATATCAACGGCACGGCTTATTTCGAGGGGGATATCGTCCTTGGCTCCACGGAAGAGATGGAGGCCATCAAAGCCGAAGTCGAACGTCTTCCGTCCATAGACTTGCCGGCATTCAGAATTTCACGGGCCATCGTTATCAACCAGAAAGGCGGCTACCGCCTTTGGCCAAATAACACCATCCATTATCGCATCGATCCTCATTTTCTAAATCCACAGAGAATCACCGATGCCATCGAGCACATTCATGCAAACACAAACCTGCGACTTGTCCTGCGAACCAACCAAGCCAACTACGTAACGTTCAAAAATGGCAACGGGTGCTCTGCGCCCGTTGGCATGCAAAATGGCGAGAAGTTTATAACGCTTCAAGACGACGCCAACGGCGTATGCGATTGGCCTAGAATTGTTCATGAAATCGGCCATGCAGCAGGGTTGTGGCACGAGCAAAGCCGCAGCGACCGGGATGATTATATCATCATACATTGGGATAACATTGAAGCGGATGCAGAGCACAATTTCCAAAAGCGTGACAATGTCGGCATGGATTTCGGGCCTTATGACTATGGCTCGCTCATGCACTATGGAGCGAGGGATTTTGCCAGGGATAGAACGAGAAATACAATAACCCCCAAGAATTCTTCTGCAACCATCGGTCAACGCAACAGTCTCAGTGCTGGCGACATCGCCGCTATCAATGCGTTATATCCACCACCACCCCCACAGCCTCCCCACCCCTCCTCCGCTTGGCTTCCAGCTATTTTGGAACTCATTCTCGATTAAACCTTTCACTCGGACAAGAAGATGAAGTTTAACCTTAACACTAACACTAACACT
>Ga0123356_10008285_pt1 | contig 10342 bp, 7 predicted proteins | sample TergutEmb28metaG_2_FD_92546 | JGI IMG/M metagenome (GOLD analysis project Ga0123356, IMG submission 92546) | Embiratermes neotenicus P3 segment gut microbial communities from Petit-Saut dam, French Guiana - Emb289 P3 | ecosystem: Host-associated > Arthropoda: Insects > Digestive system > Gut ... | reverse complement strand
GTACCACGTTCCGGCCCTTGGGGCCGAGGGTTACCTTCACGGCGTCGGCAAGCTGGTTCATGCCGCGCTCGAGGCCGCGCCTGGCGTCCTCGTCAAACGCGATCATCTTCGCTGCCATTGGTTCCAGTCCTCCGTGGCGTACGTGCGGACCGGCCGACGCCCGCGACGGACGGCACACCGGACGGCAGGCCTTTCCCGCCGCCAGGCGATGCCTCATCGCCCGATCCCGCCGTTTGGCGTATTGCCCGCACTCGCCTCAGGTGCGTGACCGTCGGCTCGTGCGTTTGCACTCGCACTAGGAGAGTGCCAAGGCCATGTTTAGCACTCTCATATGGAGAGTGCAAACACTGGGTCCGCGTACAGGGCATTTGCCGCACCGCCTCGATATCGGGTGGGCGGCCCCGGCGAGCGCGTAAAGTTGACACGCACGCGCACGGGACAGGCCGGGAACCCGCCCGGCCGATTCGAGAGGGTCGGCTACTAAACCGCCATGAAAGCTCTGGTCCTATCTGGCGGCTCAGGCACACGCCTGCGCCCCATCACGCACACCTCAGCCAAGCAGCTGGTCCCGGTGGCGAACAAGCCGGTGCTTTTCTACGGCCTTGAGGCGATCGCCGACGCGGGGATCACCGATGTCGGGATCGTCGTCGGCGACACCGCCCCCGCGATTGAAGCGGCGGTCGGCGACGGGTCCAGGTTCGGCATCTCCGCCACCTACATCAGGCAGCAGGCGCCCCTCGGCCTGGCGCACGCGGTGCTCATCGCGCGCGAGTTCCTCGGCGAGGACGACTTTGTCATGTACCTCGGCGACAACTTCATCGTCGGCGGGATCAACGACCTAGTCGAAGAGTTCGGACGGGCGCGGCCGGAGGCCCAGATCATGCTCACCCGGGTGAGCGACCCCCGTTCGTTCGGTGTCGCGGAACTTGATCGCGCCGGGCGGGTACTGCGCCTCGAAGAGAAGCCGCGGGAGCCCAAGAGCGACCTCGCCCTAGTCGGGGTCTATCTGTTCACCCCGGCGATTCATAAAGCGGTCAGCAACCTCAAGCCATCATGGCGAGGGGAACTGGAGATCACCGAGGCCATCCAGTGGCTGCTCGACAACGGCCACACGGTCAGCTCGACCACCATCACCGGGTACTGGAAGGACACCGGTAACGTCACCGACATGCTCGAGGTGAACCGGCTGGTGCTCGAGGGCATGGACCCCCGGCTCGACGGTCAGGTAGCCGACGACTGCGAGATCATCGGCCGGGTCGTCGTCGAGCGCGGCGCCGAGGTCGCCGGTTCCCGGATCGTCGGACCGGCGATCATCGGCGCTGGCAGCAAGATCACTGGCTCCTATGTCGGGCCGTTCACCGCGATCGACGAGGACTGCCTGGTCGACGACAGCGAAATCGAGTACTCGATCGTGTTGTCGCGGGCATCCATCCGCGGCGTCCGCCGGATCGAGGCCTCGCTCATCGGCCACGACGCGGAAGTTACTCCCGCGCCCCGGGTTCCGCGGGCGCACCGGCTCGTGCTCGGCGACCACAGTAAGGTGCAGATTTCGTCATGAGGATCCTGGTTACCGGCGGCGCGGGCTTCATCGGCTCGCATTACGTCCGCACCGTGCTAGCTGGCGGTTACGGAGGCTACGAGGACGCCGCGGTGACGGTGTACGACAAGCTCACCTACGCGGGCAACCTCGCCAACCTCGCGCCGGTCGCGGACAGTCCGGGGTACACCTTCGTGCAAGGCGACATCTGCAACTCTGACCTGCTGCGCGAGGTCCTGCCCGGACACGATGCGGTGGTCAACTTCGCCGCCGAGTCGCACGTCGACCGGTCGATCGCCGGCGCGGCCGAGTTCGTCACCTCCAACGTGACTGGCGTGCAAGTGCTGCTCGACGCGTGCCGGACGGCCGGCATCTCACGGGTCGTGCACGTGTCAACCGACGAGGTGTACGGCTCGATCGCTGAGGGGGCCTGGACGGAAGCCTCCCCGCTCGACCCGAACTCGCCGTATTCGGCGGCCAAGGCCGGCGGCGACATGATCGCCCTCGCCTACGCGCGCACGCATGGCGTCAACGTCTCCATCACCCGGTGCTGCAACAACTACGGGCCTTACCAGTACCCGGAGAAGGTCATCCCGCTGTTCACCACGAACCTGCTCGACGGCAAGCCGGTGCCGCTGTACGGCGACGGGCTGAACGTCCGGGGCTGGATCCACGTGGAAGACCACTGCCGCGGCATCCAGCTTGTCCTGGAACGCGGTGCGGCAGGCAAGGTCTACAACATCAACGGCGACGTCGAGCTGTCCAACCGCGAGCTGACCGCGGCCATCCTCGACAAGTGCGGCGCTTCCTGGGACGACGTGGTACGCGTGACGGACCGCAAGGGCCACGACCGCCGCTACTGTCTCAACGACTCGCTGCTCCGCTCGATGGGATACGCGCCGCAGGTACCGTTCAGCGACGGACTCAAGGCCACCATCGAGTGGTACGCGGCCAACCGCGAGTGGTGGGAGCCGCTGCATCGCCCGGCCCCGCCTGAGCGGCCCGAGCCCGAGCGGCCCGCGCCGGGGCGTCAGGTGCCATGACCCGCTGGCTGGTCACCGGGGCCGGCGGCCAGCTTGGCCGTGACCTGACCGCGCTGCTCATGGCGGAAGGCGCCGCGTGCACCGCGCTTACCCGGGCCGACCTGGACATCACGAAGGCGGCTGTGGTGGCGGCTGCGATCGCGGCCGCCAAGCCCGACGTCGTCGTGAACTGCGCCGCGTGGACCGCGGTCGACGCCGCGGAAACCCACGAGGACGAGGCCCTGGCCATCAACGGCGCGGGTGCCGCGCACATCGCGGCCGCCTGCGCCGCGGCCGGCGTGGCCATGGTTCAGGTGTCCACCGACTACGTCTTCGACGGCCGCGCCTCTTCTCCTTACCCGGAAGACTCCGCCGCCGGCCCGCGCAGCGCCTACGGCCGTACCAAGCTGGAAGGCGAGCGGGCGGTGCTCGCGACACTGCCGGACACCGCCTACATCGTCCGCACCGCGTGGCTGTACGGCGCTCACGGCAAGAACTTCGTGCACACGATGCTCCGGCTGGCCCGCAACGGCACGTCCCCCGGCGTGGTCGACGACCAGCGCGGCCAGCCAACCTGGACGCACGACGTCGCAGCCCAGGTCTACGCGCTGATCGGCGCGGGCGCCCCTCCCGGGATCTACCACGCGACCAGCTCAGGCGAGACGACGTGGTACGGGCTGGCGGACGAAATCTTCAGGCTGTACCGCGAATCGGCGGCAAGAGACGAGGATTCCGAACGAACCGTGGCTCCGCGCCCCATCACCACCGCTGAATACCCGCTGCCGGCGCCGCGCCCGGCCTACAGCGTCCTCGGCCATCAGGCCTGGCACGCCGCAGGCCTCAAGCCCATCGGAGACTGGCGGGACGCGCTGCACCGCGCCTTTCCCGCGATCCTCGAGGCCGCTCCCCCCGCCTAGTTCTCAGCGATGGGGGCGGGCGTCAGCGTCTCGTTGTGCCGCCCCTGCTGGAGGTGCTGCCCGTGCCGGAGGCGCGGACCGCGAAACGCGGCGGCGCCGGCCACGAGCAGGTCGCTCGCGGTGGTGACCACGCGGGAGACGAGCGCCACCGCGGTCGCCGGCCCGGCGCCGATCATCGGGCTGAGCGCTGCGATAAGCAGCACCTCACGGACGCCGATGCCGGCCGAGGCGAAGACCACCAGGAAGCCAGCGCACCACGCGAACGCGTACCCGCCGAGCGCGAGCAGCGCCGCCCGCCCCACCGGGGCGCCGAGCGCGACGGTGAGGATCCAGATCTGCAGGCCGGTGCAGATCCATGCCGCGAACGCCCAGGCAAGCGCGTGCGCGAGCACACGGCCGGTCAGCGGCTCGTCGAGCCCAGGCCGCCGGGCCAGCTTGAATGCCAGTCGCAGCAGTGAGTTGAGCACCCGGGGGTGCAGGCAGGCGATGAGCACCGGGGCAGCGAGGAACACCCACAGGTACTGCGTGGAGTGCGCGGCGAACGGCAGCGTGACAAAAGCCGTGACAAGGCCGGTGAGCAGTGAGATAAGCAGCGTGAGGATGGCCGCGCTGCCCGACTTGGCGCGCGGGACCTTGTACGCGGTGCCTAGTTCCATCTGCATGAGGACCGGCCACACCGACCCCGGCAAGTACTTGCCGAGTTGCCCGATGAAGAAGATCCGCCCAGCCGCGTTCAGCGGTAGCGGGGAGCCGAGCCCGGTAAGCAGCACCTGCCACGTACGCAGGCTGGCGAACTGGTAGAGGAGCAGCGCGCCAAGCGCGGCAACGCAGGCAAGCGGGCCGATGCGGTCAAGCGCGTGGTGGATGTCGTTCCACTGCTTGTAGATCTCGTAACCGCCGATGCCGACGCACAGGACAACAAAAGCCAGCTTGGCCATCCGGCCGCCGGCAATCCGCTTGACCACGTCAAGCACGGCACGCTTGCCGCCCGGTGCCTGACGCGCGTGCCGGCCAGCGGGCAGCCCCCCGCCGGGGCCGCTCGTTTCTGCATCGGTCATTGGCGAGTCCTCCGGACTTCCGACGTCAGCGTGAAAGGGCTGATTGAACCGGCCTCGCCGACTAGGGTACGAGCATCATGCGTATCACGGTTTTCGGTACCTACGACACCTCCATGCATCCGAGGATCGCGACCATCGCCGAGGGGCTGGCGGCCCGCGGGGTGGACGTCGCGGAGTGCAACGCCCCGCTTGGGCTGGACACGGCGGCCCGGGTTGAGATGCTCGCCAAGCCATGGAAGGCGGGCGGCCTGGCGGCCCGGCTGGCCGGGCGCTGGCTGACGCTGGCTCGCGCGGCGCGCCGGATGGACCGCCCTGATGCGGTCGTGGTCGGCTACCTTGGCCACTTCGACGTGCACCTGGCCCGGCTGCTCTACCGGCCCCCGTTCCGGCACCGCCGGGTCCCGATCGTGCTTGACCACCTGGTGAGCGCGAGCGGCACTGCGAAGGACCGCAGGCTGGACGGCGGGCCGAGGCAGCAGTTGCTGCGGCTCATCGACTCCGCCGCGCTGCGTGCCGCCGACGTTGTGCTGGTGGACACCGGGGAGCACCGCCAGGCGCTGCCTGAGCGGTACCAGCCGAAGGCCGTGGTGGTCAACGTCGGGGCGCCCGAGCCGTGGCACGCGGCTGGCCTGCGGGCCACTGAGGGTACCGGAGGACCACTGCGGGTGGTGTTCTTCGGCCTGTTCACCCCGTTGCAGGGAACGCCGGTGATCGGCGAAGCGCTCGGCCGGATCGCCGGGGCGCCCATCGAGGTCACCATGATCGGCCACGGTCAGGACGAGGTGGCGGCCAAGCGGGCGGCTGCGGGCAACCCGGCCGTGCGCTGGCTTGACTGGGTGCCCGCCGCCGAACTGCCCGCCGTGGTCGCGGCGCACGACGTGTGCCTCGGCATCTTCGGCACCGGCGAGAAGGCGCTCCGGGTTGTGCCGAACAAGGTGTACCAAGGCGCCGCCGCCGGGTGCGCGATCGTCACGTCCGACACCGCGCCGCAGCGCCGGGTGCTCGGCGATGCCGCTATCCTCGTGCCGCCCGGGGACGCCGGCGCGCTGGCTACCGCCCTGCTCCGGCTGGCCAGCGACCGCGACGCGCTGCTGAAACTGCGGCACGCGGCACGCCAGCTCGCCGCCGAGCGGTTCACGCCGGAGCAGGTCGTCCAGCCGCTCGTGGAGCGGCTCGGCTAGCACGCCAGCGCCTATTCGGGCCTTGACCGGACGATCAGGTCCGCGAGCAACGCCATGGACGCGATGATGAGACCGGTCACGAAAATGAGCACAGTGTCCACCGCCACCTTGAACGGGTGGGCGGAGACGTCGTAGATGCCCTTCACCACGCCAGCGCCGAGCAGGAACAGCGCGAGCGGCATGAGGACCTTCAGCGGGTTGAAGTACATCACCATGCGCAGCACCTGCAGGATGTACCGGTAGGCGTCCTTGACGAACTTGAACTTCGACTTGCCTGCTCGCTTGGAGTACTCGATCGGCAGGAAGTACAGCTCGTGCTGGTTCGCTAGGAACGCGACCGTGATGGTGGTGACGCAGGAGAACCCGGGCGGCAGCAGCCGCAGGTACGGCAGTGACACCGAGCGGCGGAAAGCCCGCAGGCCGGAGTTGAGGTCGGGGATCTTCGCCCCGGTGAGCCGCTCGGCGAGCTTCCTGATGAACCACTTGGCCGGCACCCGCAGTGCCTTGTACGTGCCCTGCTCGCTGGTCCGGGCCCCGACGACCTGATCGATGGTCGGGTCCTTCTCGAGAATCTGGACGAGTTCCGGGATCCGCTCGTTGGGGTAGCTCATGTCGGCGTCGGTCCACACCACGATCTCGCCCCGGGCCCGCTCGCTGCCGAGCCGGCGCACCACGCCGGAGCCGCCGTTGCGATGGAAGTGCACGATCTCCATGTTCGGGAAGCGCGGTGCCGCCTCATAGAGCTTGGCCAGCGTCCCGTCCGTCGAGGCATCGTCGACGCAGACCAGCTCGTAGGAGTAGCCGCTGGCGTCCATCGCGGCGGAGATCCGCTCGATCTCGGCGACGACGTGGCCCTCCTCGTTGTAGCAGGGCAGCACAATCGTGACGTACGGCGCGGCGCTGGGCGCGTCCCACTGCTGGTCCCGCATCGAGTTGTATCCAATGCTCACCGTGCGGGCTCCCAACTGTAAGCAGTGATGCGGGCCGGCGTGGGGCTATTCGGCGTTCCGAAGACGAGGTGCTCGTCGACGGTCGTGTACAGCATCATGATCCTTTTCACCAGGCCGTTCCCGAGGGGCGCTAGCTCCTTGGCGGAGAAAGCGAGAGCGAACGGATGCCTTCCAGTGTGTTCGATGTGGCGCACCACTGATGCCAAATTGCCCGATGTCAGGTTGGTGACGCCCGCGACAGGCACCCCGCACATCCCGCGGATGGTCTGGCCGAATTCGTTCATCATCGGCTGATTGACGATCAGAACCGACGAGTTGGCGGGGATGGCAGCGCAGAGCTGTTCAACCGCGGCGACCTCACCGGCGTAGGTGCGCTTGAACGCCAGCCCGTCAGCGACCAGGCGCACACCAGATGGAGCGTGCTTGAAGCCGATGCCGAAGTTGTCGATCGCGGGCGGCAGGAAGATGGCGAGCCCCAGGCACGCAATCAGCAACGTGCGAGGGAGCCGCTCCAGAGCGGGCGGCACATGCGCCATCCGGACGGCGCGCGACTTCCTGGCAAGCCAGGCGGCCAGCCAGACCGAGAACAGGATGAGGCCGGGCAGAACGCCGGGAACGAGCCTGCGGCTCGCCCACGGCTGGTGCGGGACGATGGCCGGCCGGAGCAGGAACTCGACGATCGTCCAGGAGAGCACGAGGAGCGGGAGCACCCAGACCCGTGCCTGCCCCTGGATGCACCGGCGGGACAGCACCGCGGCGGCGATGGTGGCGAAGACCAGGATCGGCGCGCCGGTGTACCAGTAGACCCAGTGCAGGCTGAGCGGAGCGTCCTGCAGAGCTGCCCAGTTCCGCTCTACGTAGGGCCTGATCACGAACGCGCCCATGACGACGAACGGCAAGATGGTCGCGGCCAGGATGACCCGCGGATGCCGCAGCGGCACCGCCCGGGGATGCCTGCGGAGCCAGCCGACGGCCGCGACCGTGACCAGCGTCAAGAGCGCGAAGGCCGCCACCATCGGTTTGACCGACGACATGTTGGTGTCCAGGTACGGGCGGCTCAGGACAATGCCGTCCAGCGTTCCGTACAGCAGGCCGATGACAGTGCCGGCGACCAGCGGTACCACCTGCCGCCGCCGGGTGAGAACCAGCATGCCGCAGTAGGGGACCAGCAGCAGGATGTCGCTCGGTCCGTCTAGCCGCACGAGCAGCGTGAGGCCGAACGCGAGGCCCGCTATGAAGGCGAGCACATGCGTAGCACTCCTGGCGTGTGCCCGCCAGTGCGTCCGGAACCGGCCCGCGTCCACGTCACCGCGGTCGGTCCGCTGAGCGTCGATCCAGAGCGACAACGCGCCCAGGAACACGACCTGTGCGAGCGGCTCACTGAAAGTAGAACGGCTCGTGTACTGCTGCGGGATCGTGACCGCGAGAGTCAGCGCCGCGAGCGGCGCCCATCGCGGTCCGATGAGCCTTGCGGCCAGGCCACCGAACATGAACACCGCTGCCGCCCCGAGCACCGGTCCCCACAGCAGCGCGACCCGGACGCCGCCCGCCCAGAAACCGAGCGACAGGACCATCGGCAGGCCCGCCATGAACTGCGGCACGATGGAGTTGCCGACCTGGTAGAACGCGGAACTGGCGAAGGAGATGCCGGGGGCGCCGCCAAACGCCTGCGCGTTCGCCGGGATCGGCAGCGACCCGTGCCGCGCGATCCAGATGCCGAACTGCATGTACGACGCCGGGTCGAGGACCACGATGATGTCATGGGCGTGATAGATCGTCTGCTGTATGCCGAAGGCGAGCGCGATCACCAACACCGCGATCAGCGTCCAGGCCGGCGTCCTGGTCACCCGGCCATCGCTCGCGGTGCCGTAGTCGGGCGCCCCCGCCACCGACGGGATCCGGCGCCATGCCACCGGCACGACAATCGCGGTGAGCAGCAGCCACGCCGCGATCACGGGAACGGGCTTGAACCACCCGAGCAGCAACAGCGGAAAGCTGGTCAGCAGGAACGACACGGTAAGCAGGGCCGGCAGCACCGTGAGCCGCCCGAACAGCAGGCCAGCCGGGTCGGCGGCCTCGTTCGTTCGCCGCCCCAGGCCGGCCGGCACCGCAGGCAGCTTGCTGTCAATCGTCACTGGAGGAACCCATCTTCTCTGGGTGGACCCTACACCCGTAATGGTGCGTTCCCGACGAGTCCGATTGTGGCAGCACTGTCGGTTCCACGAGGCATTTCGCTCCTAATTCCCGCAGCTAGATGCCGTTGGGAGGCTCCGAATGAGCCATTATCAGCCTAGCGCTTCTACCTGCTCCATCAGCCAGCGCCTAGGGGCGTAAGCGGAGGCGATATCGGCGATCGCGGTGCTCCTGCGGCGCCGTTCGCTGGTCGTCATCGATAGCCCAGCGTGCATCGCCTCGGCGGTGGCTGTGACGTCGTACGGGTTGATGAGCAGCGCTTCCGGGCCGATAAGCGAGGCCGCGCCCGCCTCCCGCGACAAAACCAGTGCGCAACCGCGCTCGCTCAGGATTGGCCCCTCCTCGGCGACCAGGTTCATCCCGTCCCTGATCGGGTTCACCAAAAGCACGTCGGCGAGTTCACACGCGGCAAGGGAGCGCGGATAGTCATCCCGCACATCGAGGACAAGCGGCGACCACTCGCGCGTGGCGAACTCCTCGCTAATCTCCGCGGCGAGTTCGTGTACCTTCGCCGTGTAGGCCTGGTATTCCGGGAGACCGGAGCGGGACGGGTAAGCGAACGCGAGGTGGGTCACCCGGCCGCGCCACTGCGGCCGGGTCCGCAGCAGCTCGCGGTAGGCGGTCAGACCGCGCACGATGTTCTTGGAAAGCTCGGTGCGGTCTATCCGCACGATCAGCTGGCGGCCCTGCCCGATGCCCGCGAGGGTATCGGCCTGCGCTCGGACATCGGCCGCGCGAGCTCGCGCCCGCAGTTCGACCGCGTCAACGCCAAGCGGGTGCACCGCCACCTGGGTTACCCGGCCCCGGTAGCTGACCTCGCCCGCGCCCGCCCCGTCCCTGGTTACCTTCGCACCGAGCACGGTCTCACAGCAGTCCAGGAACGCGTCGGCCCAGCGGCTGTCCAGGAACCCGGCGTGGTCGGCGCCCAGCATGCCGTCCAGGATCGCCGTCGCCGCGTCGTCGGGCAGCAGCCGGTAGTACGCGGGCGGCGCCCAGGGGGTGTGCTCGAAGTGCGCGATCCGCACCGCAGGATTCCGGTCGCGCAGCATCCGCGGCGCGAGCGCCAGGTGGTAGTCCTGGATGAGGACCCGCGTGCCCGCTGCGGACTCCTGCGCGAGCGCGACTGCGAATGCCTCGTTGTAGTCGATGTAGGCGGCCCACTCGCGTCGGAACCGGGCGTCGAAACTGGGCTGGCTGGGCGTCTCGAAAAGCAGATGATGGACAAACCACAGAACCGAATTGGCGATGCCGTTGTACGCGGCCTCATGCACATCCGGCGGAATGTCGAGCATTCGCACCGGGACATCACCAGACCCGCCAGCGGCCCGCGCCCCCTGCCGCGCGGCCTCCCTATCGTCGTCGCTAAGAGCCGCGCACAACCAGAGCGCACCGCCGTCCGCCGTCAACCCGCGCAGCCCGGAAGACATCCCAGAGACCATGCCGCCGCCACCACGCCGGGCGGTCAGCCCGCCCTCCTGGGTGCG
>Ga0123356_10008284_pt1 | contig 10344 bp, 4 predicted proteins | sample TergutEmb28metaG_2_FD_92546 | JGI IMG/M metagenome (GOLD analysis project Ga0123356, IMG submission 92546) | Embiratermes neotenicus P3 segment gut microbial communities from Petit-Saut dam, French Guiana - Emb289 P3 | ecosystem: Host-associated > Arthropoda: Insects > Digestive system > Gut ... | reverse complement strand
GGCGATGGACTTAAAGCATATTATGATATGATCGTACCCGTGATCAGACAATATGATCCGAGAGGCCTTATTTTGGTAGCAACAGGCGAATGGAGCAGACACCCGGACATAGCAGTAACAAGCGGTCAGCCTGTACTAGACCCGATCGGAGCAGAAGCGAGCGGTACCGGTGTCCCGCAGATAGCATATACGATACACATTTACACCGGCAACCAGATGAGTGCAGCTAATCTGAACAGAATAGCAAACGCAGTAACTAACGGGTATCCTGTATATGTATCTGAATGGGGAACCAGCACCAGTTCCGGAGATAATGGTCCCTGGATTCATAACACAGAAATGTTTTTAAAACAGTACTTGGATCCGTATAAGGTCGGATGGACAAACTGGCATACATCCTGGGATGATCAAGACTCGGCAGCATTCTCATTGAATGCCATTCCCAGACCGCCGGTGGGACCGGAAGGCGTACGCGCATGGCCCGCAGAAATGCTTACAAGATCCGGCGCATATATCAGGGCTGTACTGCGTGATGAACCTCTTCCGACATATGACGACCAGACGATAATTTCTGACTTTGCAGCCGATGCACCACTAGGCGTTTTCAGCAGCAATCTTACAGTGACACGGGAGTCAGTCAATGGCAGTGGAGTAGCGAAAGTCACAGGCGTAGGAGTTGGAGATGTATCAGCTAACTCTGTTGCATTTGGTAATGTAAACGAGATATACGGGCAGTTCCAGGATCTTAAAGTAGATGTATATCTTGAAGCTGCAAGTCTGAATGGAGAAGGTACAGTAATCAGTTTCCTGCCGACATTCAACGGCGTTACACAATATACAGCAACTGCAGCGACCCCGATTGCTTCAATACCGAGCTCAACTGTGATAAATGTGCCTCGTGAAGCATTCGAAGACGCTGGAGACGGACTAGTGAAAGCTACTGTACGGATACCGCTCAATTGGGATAGCAGACTTGGTGTAAGAAAGTCTCTAACTGTGGCTGCTTTCGGTCATGTGACAGCTGCAAACCAAAACAATGCAAACACTGTAAACGAAGTACTGCTCAACTTTGCACTTTCAAATGAATCTGCAAGCTCTGCAGTGTACTTCGATCTGGTTTCATTCTCGACATATCACTTAGGCGAATATGGACTTAAGCCGTTCTCAAACGCCGGCACACCACCATGGGGTGGAGCTTTTACCACGCTGCCTGTAACATTTGAGACCATACTTGGTAATGGACTCGGCAGCTTAGAAGGCTGGGCAAGGCGTGAAGGCTCCGGAATAGGATTATCAAGATGGAATATGAAGACTTATGAAGTTGAACCCGGTAACCGTGCACTTGGCTTCCATATGTTCTTTAATCCTGTTCGAAATGTTTGGTATGACAATAAAGGTGTAGTATCACCAACCATTCCGGCATCATTTACAGCAGCATACTTTGCTGAAAACAATGTCATTACAGCAGACCTCTATTATGAGAAAGACAGAGCGACACAAGGCGGACTTGGCTTAGACATTGAGTTAAACTTCAGAGGCAAATTCAGGCAACCAACGCGCGCAGTTGACGTAGTCGCCGGAGAAGGTATACCAGTGAAGAGTGTCGATGGAAGGGATCTCTACAAAGTCACACTTACGATACCTCTCAGCCAGTACGATGCAAGAGCATTCAGTGCCGGGCGTGTAGGTTCGATGCAAGTACATATGCTGGGACATTCCACTGACTATAGCGGTATGTTATATTTGGATAACATTGGGTTTGTCAAAGGTTATGAAGTGACATTTGACAGTAATGACGGCACCGAAATTGCACCTGTTACTGTCGTTGACGGAAAACTTCTCGAAAGACCTGCTAACCCTGTCAGAGGCGACTACAGGTTTGTTGGTTGGTTCACTGAAGATGGTGTATTGTTTGATTTCAATACCCCGATAACAGAAGAAATTACCTTATATGCACAATGGGCATTTGCCAATAACGCAAGATTCGTGAGAATTGCAGAAACAGCAAAAAACAGTAGAACTTGGGTGTTGACATTCACAGTCGTATGGAACAATCTTAACGGTTCATCTGAAGTTACGACCTACTCAGTCAACCTCAGTGGTAATAATGCAAATCTTGACGGTAGGTTCGTATTTGCTGATGACCATGATCTTGCCGGATATACTCTTACATATGACATTAAAGGTAATGGATCAAATATCAAGGCATTCATTCTACGTTAACGCTTTTCTAAATCAGTAGACATATCTTTTAAGGGTCTATAGCGAAAAAACGCTATAGACCCTTATTGTCAATCAAACATAAGGTTTTCTGCTTGGACAAAAACTTCGTTAAATATGAAAATATTTTGAACAATTTGTAAATAATTTTAAAACGAAATACACTTACAGTCACAACACTTTCAATTACAATTCGTTCACAACCTGTTCATCATTTGTGCAAAATTTACCATTTTAACTGCGACTTTTTGTATTGTTTTGACACTAATAGATATAAGAGTAGTTGATATTGATGTGGGATCAACAATGTATGACAGTAAAGAAATCACGAAACGTGCTTTAGTTCGGATAAGTGAAGAAAAGGAAAATGAAGCAAGAAAACGCAAAAAAATACGTGCTATTGCATTGTTTTGTATTTGCTTTCTAATCACTTGCGCAATCAGCTTAACAGTAATCTTTGTTTGGAATCCATTTAGTAATCCTTCTTCAGACTATATCGTTACGGAAGATGAACTGCCGTTAGCAGAATTTCCAAACCCTTGAATCACGGATAATCGGGAGTAGATACAAAATACCCGTTGTTAATAGTATATCCGAAAATTTAATTAAGGAGGTTATTCAGACAGAAGAAAAGAGAAAATGGAGATTAGAAGCAACGCAAAACCACACCATAACCAAGAGTGAGGCTAACAACTCGCCATATGGGTGGCGGAGAACCCCAACTCCGTAAATAAAGAGGCCGCTTGACCACGTTGCGCGTCAGCAACGCGGCTGGAGAACCATTAACTCCACGGTGAATTTAGTTCCCCGAAAGAAAAGAGGCAAATTATTTAAAGGAGTGACACTAAATTGAAACGTTTCATAGCACTGACGATTATTTTAGCACTAATGGTAGCAGTTATGATGCCAATGGTTTCTGCTGCTGAAGAAGTCAATGAGTCACCACATGATTATCCGGGTTTTGTTTATCATCCGGAATACAATTATGAGATAGTGTGGGATCTTAGTGACAGTGCACAAGGGTGGAGCAGAGGTCCGGATCTCATGACCACCACAACAGCAACAACAAATCTTGCCACAAACACAACAACACTCGTCGACTTTATAAATCCTGTTGAATTTTCATATGATGGCGCACTAAAATTTGAAACAAGTTATACAGGGACTGCAACCAACAATCGTGGTCCGTCCATAGTAAAAGAATTTCCGGGTGGATTAAAAATGACCGAACTAACAAGACTTAAGTTCGACCTTATCTACAGACCGGATGCTCGCACTGCTGGACAATTTCGTTTCTTCCTTCAAGGATGGGGTGGAGTTGAAGGTGTAGATGCAACTTATGACCGCGAAATCCTTTACAGGATGTCCCCGAATGCTTATAACAACCGTTTTGCAAACGGCAGACAATTAGGTATTGTTCAGAATACCAATATTGGTGTAAACAACATAAAAAGAGATGACGGTATAGACCTCGGCAATGGATACTACAGCATCCCAATGGAAATTGGTTTCCTGAATGCTGACAATTACTGGCCAGACGATTTCATTCGCAGCATGCCTTACACACTGTCAAGTCTCAGACTCAGTATCCAGGGTACCGGCGGCTTAAACTATTCCGGAGATTTCTATATTGACAACATTGTACTGACAGACTTCTATACAACAATGACTCAAACACCGAGAGCTGTTGGTGCACAATTCGACAGTAGCATTGTTAATGTAGATCTGGATACTATCCAGGTTGCAGACAAGAACGCAACAGACAGAACAAAGCTTCTGTATGCATATCTTGAAGCAATTAGTACATCCGGCAAAGTAATTCTTGGCCATCAGGACACAGTAACTAACAAAAAATCCTGGCCTGCATCCTATGTTGTACCAGGAATCGGCTGGCATACACCTGTTAGCACCGGTGAAAACGAAAGTGACATCAAAGATATGGTCGGTGTTCTGCCCGGCCTTGTAGGAACAGACACCTTGTCTCTGACAGGATTCCAATATCCGGCAAACGCAGCGAAAAACCCGAACTGGGATGACCGTGTAATGGGTACAGCCTACTCAATGGTCCTTGCTGCTAAAGAAGGCGCGATCCTTCGTTTGATGGCTCATATGGCAACATTCCCCGATGTCGTTGCAAGACCACGTATACCCGGTGGTGTTGACGGCGGATGGGACTGGGGTGCAACCGGTCATGGCAGAAATGACATTGAAAGAGATCAATGGGCATGGTACTCCGGCGGCAATACCAGCCGTGATCTTGTCGATCGTCTTACAACAGAAGGTAGCGATCTTTACGAAGCATTCACGGATTACCTCAAAATGATGGCAAGATTCTGCAAAATGGTCAATGGTGAGATCCCGATCTATGATCCTCAAGGAAGAGAACTGGAGCCGGTTCCCGGTGGTATCCCGATGATTTTCCGCCCATATCATGAAATGAATGGAACATGGTTCTGGTGGGGATATGGTAGCGCAACCAATCCGAGTGCCACACGTCCATCACTTGCACAATATATCCATTTATGGCGCTTCACAAAGGATTTCCTTGAAGCAGAGGGTGTTCACAACCTGTTGTGGGAATTCTCAGTACAAAGCCCGAGTACAGCACTTAATTCAAATCTAGTAGAGTACACAAACGTTTATCCCGGAGATGATTATGTCGATATGATAGGCTTCTCAAGGTATCAAACTACCACAAGTTGGCCGACAGTTGCAAATCTAAACAGTTTCCATGACGGTACACGCAACGCAATTGCAAATCTTGAAAGATTCGCAGATCAGCACGGAAAACTTATTGCACTCGGCGAGCACGGAACATATGAAAGAATCGGTCACGCGAACAACGGACCTGATCCGACAGCAGGCGGTCACAGAGAAGGTCTAGCTCTGATGCCCGGAGGCACACCGGATATCTATTGGTTCAACAAACAGTTTGACATACTTGCAGAATCCAAAGCAACCTATGGCGCGACATGGTCAAACTTCGGCGTTGACACAGCAGGCAAATACTACTTCCCCTTCAAGGTTAGTGAAAGCCGCGGTCATCACATGGTCGATGCATTCATCGAAATGTACAATGACGAGCAGGATAGATTTATCTTCGCTGACGGAACCAACTTCTATCAGCTTGGCGGCTTCCAAAGTGACGCAGAGTTCTTGAGAGAAAGAGCACCTTCGATCCTGAGAAACGGATTGAGCAATGCAGAACTTCGCCTTGTAGGTAAAACATTGACATTGATTCTTGGCGACAGAGAGTTTGTACTCAGCACCAATGCCAACAATCGCAATATCAGCGGGGAGATCCACCTCGGTTACGGACACTTCCTCATCTTCGACTTAAAAGGTAATGGATCCAACATAAAAACCTTTACAGTCGTGACCAGATAGTGTAATCTAAGCGTGAAAGGACGGGCATATTGCAAAACACGCGATATGCCCCGCCTTTTATTACTCGCAACCAATATCTCTGAATTTCATATCAAAAGTATAGTTTAAAACTAATGAAGGTGTTTAAATGAGAAAATCAATAAAAATAGCGGCTCTTTACTTACTTGTACTACTTATATCATTCACACTATCGGGGTGTGCAAATAATGATGGATCAACAGAATTCGAATATGAAATCAATGATGAATTGAATGGTATCGTATTAACGAAATATATTGGTAGCGATCACGATGTAGTGATTCCGAGTAAGATAAACAGGAGACCGGTAGTTGCTTTAGAAGGTGTGTTTAGGGACAGTGGTATTACATCAGTAATAATTCCGGAAGGAGTGAAAATAATAGGTGAATATAGTTTTTTCACCTGTGACTCACTTACATCAGTTACTATTCCACAGAGTGTGACAGATATAGGCGATTATGCCTTTTTTGGAACAGCGATAGAAAGCATAACTCTCCCGAATAATTTAGCCAACATCGGTTTGGGTGCTTTTGCAGCTAACACAGCACTTAAGTCAATTACGATCCCCGATGGTGTAACAAGTCTTGAGGAAGCGTTTTGGGGTTGCACATCACTAACATCAGTCTCTCTCCCTAATAGCCTGACCAACCTTGGAAGAACTACTTTCTACGGGTGTACATCACTTGTGAGGATCACACTCCCTGAAAGTTTAGAATATATAGGTACAGGAGCATTTCGTGAGTGTACTTCTCTTATAGAGATCAACATTCCGGTAAAAGTGAAAACTATAGATTATGCTTCCTTTGCAGAATGCTCATCATTAAAAACAGTTAACATCCCTGAAGGTGTAATGCATATAGAATACGCTGCATTTGCAGAATGTATTTCACTTGAAGCAATTACTATCCCACAGAGTGTTGTCAGAATTGATGATAATGCGTTTTTTGGTTGTATTTCACTTAATACAGTAGTATTCCGCAACAATTCTGTTGAAATAGGTAACCTTGCATTTCTTGGCTCTACTGCACTATCTGATGAAACAATAGAAATGATCCTTAAGTTAAACCCTGATTCAGAGTTTGATATAGAGTTTGATATAGAGTTAGATTAAAGTTTAACCTCCATAAAACCGGGAGATGCAGCTATGGGTGTGCTGCATCTCCCGGTTTTAGTTATTAACGGTATTAGCTAAGGTTAACTAAGGATACATGACCTCAAGTTCATCGAGTGTTTGCTGACCACCGTTAGCCAGCCAGTCGGCGACGAACTGGTCAAATGCATCGAGAGGTCTGTTGCCGATGATGATGTCTGTGAATACTGATTCCATCATAGTCTCGAAGATAGAGTTGTTCTGGAACCAGATGTCAGGACGGTCGGCAGCCATGATGCTCTGGATGAGACGTCCTTCAGCTTTGTACTGAAGAGCGATAGCCATTGAACCATGCTCACTGACTTGTCCCCATGTACCATATGCGTTGGGGTTGGTGTCTGTGCCTGCTTCAAAGCCTTTGACCCAGTCAAAGAACGGAACTATACCTGTTGAAAGACCGCTGCTGTCGTTTGCAGCAAGTGCGGGGAGAAGATCAGCAGTGAAGAGCTCCGGAGATGCGATATGTACGAATACAGGACAGAGTCTGTATTGCTCGTCGGCCCAGTAGTATTGGAAATCTGCCGGGTCGTCGGATTCGTACACTACGCTTTGATACAGGTTGAGTATCTTCATAAATGCTTCCGGATGTGCACTGTTTGCATTTACCATGAACAGGTAGTCGGGTGTTTCATTTGAATCGATACCGACTTTGTAGTCATATCCCGGTGCTTTGGGAATGGGATATGGACGTGTGATGACGCCGTCTGATTCAAAGATGATGTTGAACGGATACCATGTGCCCCAGTTCATGTGATACATCATGCCGATCCTGCCTGTGGCGATGTCAGGCTCAAGCATACCGCCGTCTTTTACCACGAATTCAGGATCGATCAATCCTTCTGCATACATGTCGCGTAATACAGAAAGTGCTTCCTTGACTCCGGGTTGTATCCAGCCGTGGGTTACTTTGCCGTCAGCACCGCGATAGTATACCGACTGATCACGTACAGGTGCATCAAATGCACTTACGAGACCCGCGATAGTACCGAAGTTGGCCTGGGTTATCCTTTGGTTGAGTCCGAGTCCGTAGCTGCCGTCTTTGGTGAATATGCGTGCAAGTTCTACCATCTCGTCTACTGTCGTCGGTGCATTCTTGCCTGAATCTGCCAACCAGTCATCACGAATCCAGAGATATACAGCCTGATGGAAGTTGTCTACCATCGACGGGAATGCATAAAGTCTGTTGTTTACTGAAGCTCCGACAAAGCCGCCGGGATGATGCTCTTTGTATGCTTTGACACCCGGTGTTGTGTATTGCTCATAAAGGTCGGTCATATCGAATAGATAACCTGCCTCTTGTGCTTGCCTGAACCATGTGGTGTCACCCCAGTTGAAGATGTCAGGCAGATCGCCGGTCGCCAGTGCAACATTTATCCTGTTGCGGAAGGCGTCTGTGGAGATGTCTGCTGAAAATCCTACTTCAAGGTCGATGTTCAGTTCTTCTTTGATCTTGCGTGACCAGCGGTTGTCTTCGTAAGTGTCGCCGTCAAAGAATTTCTGAACCTGCGAGGTTTGTACTGCCCATGAGACCGTTACGGGGTCAGCGTAGGGTACGAGTGGTCCGTCTCCCGGTGGTGGCTCCGGTGGAGGCGGTGGCGGATCGTTGTTTCCGGCAGGTGGCGGTGGATCAGCTGTGCCCGGATCTGTTGTTCCGCCGTTGGTCTCGCCGCCGCACGCAACAACTACAAGTGTGAGCGCGAGCAGGAGCGCGAGAACCATTAGGATGCGCTTGAATGGTACTTTCAAATCATTTTTCCTCCTTTTTTGTTTGGTGTACTATCCTCATAGACAAAGACAGTGATAAACCTCTAATGAACACGTTTTCATTTTTCTCTGTGGTCAATGCATCTGTGCATGTGGGTTAACCTTTGTCCTGCCTAAGATAATACTAATCTTAACACGATGAGATTAGTATTGCAATAGAAAACAAACAAAATATTAACGTTGTATTGACAAATGACATAAAAACTGTTGATTATTGTAGGAGAAATTATTAAAAACAAACAAACTTGACATTGATTCGTCCTCATGCTACGATATTGAATGTGCACGCGTGTTTTTTAATGCGAAATAAATGTGTATATTACCATCATATTTCACGGAACAGCGGGAAGGGTTATCGATATGGGCAAACTTAACAGTACTGAAATTGCAAAGATTGCCGGAGTTTCGCGCAGTACAGTAAGCCGTGTCGTGAACGGATACAGCAATGTACCGAAACACACGAGAGATCGTGTAATGAAGGTTATCAATGATAATGAGTACTATCCACTGCTCTCGGGTCAGCTTCTGGCAGGAAAAAGAACCGGGACGATCGGTTTTTTTTGGATATCCGGCGATAAAGTATCTAATGATGAACCGGCAAGCAGCAAAATCGCAAGCGATATGTTATGCAGTGAGTATTTCGCCCATGTCACTGAAAGTGCAGCAGAGCTTGGATATCTGGTATTGACTTGTATCGTGAGAAATCTTGCAGAACAGGAAAATATTGACTGGATAAAGCGTGTATTCATGCAGGGGAGAGTGGACGCAGGGATTTTCATTGGTGTTAGAAACAATGAGCCACTTATTGAAGAGCTGATTACTAAAGGGCACGTAGTAGGTATTTTTGACCATTTCCATCCCGATCGAAATGAGCCGAACCGTATATCGGTAAATTATGAAATAGATACCGGAAGAAAGACAATTGATTATCTATATAAACTAGGGCATAAAAAAATTGCAATAATAGATGGCGACATAAGTCGTTATAGTATGCTAAAAAGACATGAGGGTTTCTTGACCAGAATGCAAGAGCTAGATCTTGAAATCAGAGGAGATTGGATGCAGTATGCCGATATATTCAATACAGCCGATGCAGGTTATGATGCAGCAAAAAGACTACTTTCGAACAGTGATGAATATCCAACAGCCATTTGTACAGGTAATGATGCCATTGCTTTTGGTATATATAGAGCGCTTGAAGAAGCCGGTATATCAATACCGGAAGATATATCGATCATCGGAATCGACGGTCATGGAAGAGGTGAGTTGATCTCTCCTTCACTTACCACATTTGCGTTTAAATACAAGGATATGTTTTTTTCTTTAGTCAAGCGAACAATCGCAGCCATCAACCAGGATCCGGACAACCCTTCGACTGAGTATATCCCCGGAACTCTTATAGAAAGAGAATCATGTAGAAGTTTATAATAAATCGGTGTATAATTAAGAAAATAAAAAAGAGAGGTAAATTGTAATGGCAGGAATTATCGGCACAAATGTTATGACACAGGTAGGGTTTATTGTCAAGGATATCGAGACAACGAAGAAAAAGTTCGCAGAATTTTTTGGTGTTGAGCCGCCACCTCATTTCGATGGAGGTAAGTTTGAAGTAACCGGCACAGTCGTTGAAGGCAAACCTGCTCCCGATGCAAATTGCCTTATGGCGTTTTTTGATGTTGGGTCGAACGTCCAACTGGAACTTATACAACCTAATGGCATTAAAAGCACCTGGCAGGATTTCCTTGATAAAAATGGCGAGGGAATTCACCATTTGGCTTTTAATATAAAAGGGATGGATAAAATGG
>Ga0123356_10008283_pt1 | contig 10344 bp, 6 predicted proteins | sample TergutEmb28metaG_2_FD_92546 | JGI IMG/M metagenome (GOLD analysis project Ga0123356, IMG submission 92546) | Embiratermes neotenicus P3 segment gut microbial communities from Petit-Saut dam, French Guiana - Emb289 P3 | ecosystem: Host-associated > Arthropoda: Insects > Digestive system > Gut ... | reverse complement strand
TGGGAGGGTGGGCATAAAGCTGGAGGGCACCCAGGGATCCGGCCCGTAGCGCAGGGTCGTCCAGAAGTTCATGCCCTGCCACTGCATGCCGCGTCCCGGCGCGCCGTCGCAGCCGCCGATGATGCCATCGGACTGCAGGAACAACCCCGGACCCACTGTGTTGGCTGTACAAGGAACCAGCGTCATGCGGCTCTTGAAACTTGTGATGGCGTTCTGCTCGATGGTCAGCGGGTGCAGCTTGGCGCCGGTACGGTGCGTGGCGGCCTTCCAGTCGTCCACCGAGGCGTACTCGGCGGCAAAATGGGGCTCCCAGAAGGCGATGTGGCACGCGCGGCCGATGCCGAACACCGTGACCAGCTTGGCGCCGTCCTTCTTGAGGGCGGCGATCTTTTCTGCGTAAGTGGGCAGGTTGTCCTTCGTAGCGTAATTGCGCTGGGACTCCGGCACGGTCAGGCTGCCCAGCGGCCCGTAGAACACCTGCTCCATGGCGCTTTGGAAATTGCCGGGCGCGCCGGGCGGCAGGGTGTTGCCTTCGGCGTCGCTCCACTCGTCCATGTTGAAGCCGTAGACATGCCCGCAGGTCAGGTTCCATTCCTTCAAGAAGTAGACCACCCAGCGGTACATCCCCATGGGCCCCACCGGCAGGATGAAGGCCAGCTTGCGCCCGGCGATGGCGGCGTTGCTGATCTCCATGGCGATCTCATGGCCGAGGTAGACGTTGAAGTCCTCGACGTTTTCGCAGACGACGGGGGTAAAGTCTTTGTGCCAGTGCGGCTGGCGCTCAGACCAGGCGTCGGCTGCGTTGCCGCAGCAAGCGTCGATGCGCGTCAGATCCCAGCCCTTGGGATAGAACCCCTCGAGCAGGGAGCCCGGCATCGTGTTGATGAGATTGTACATGGTTGTCCTCCTTATGGTAACATCCGTTTCGTGCCCATGCGCGGAAAGGCCGTGCAGGGCTTAAACCCCTCGGCGTAAGTTGCGCCGCATTGGATGCCGCGGAACCGCGAACAGGCGCGGGCGAAGTTGAGGAAGTCGATGCCGTCGTGTTCGAGCAGCCAGGCGATCTGGCTGTCGTGGCAGGCCAACGCCGCCAGCTTGGCGTCGAGGGTGCCGCTGATGTCGACGTACTCCGTCGGCAGGAACCCTAAGCCCGCCAGGGCATCCATGTAGTACAGCGGGCACACGGCGCAGGCTTCGCCGTCGCCGTAGTGCGGGACGCTGGCCGAAAAACTGGCGTCAAAGACCAGCTCGGACACCTGCCGGTGATCCTTCATATAGTCTTCGGGGCTGTGCGTGAGGATGACATCGGGTTTGGCCTCTCGGATCACGGCGACCATGCGCCGGACGAGTTCAGGGTCGGCGGCACTGACTTCCAAGTCCGGCACACCCAGCGAGACGTACTTTGCGCCCAGGATGCTGGCTGCCTTTCTTGCCTCCCCGGTGCGGATGACGCGCAGTTCGCCGGGCAGGATGACAGCATGGCCCATACAGCCGTCGGCGACATGGCAATAGGTCACATTATGGCCCTCGGTGACGTACCTGGCTAGCGTCCCGCCGCAACCGATCTCAAGGTCGTCTGGATGGCACCCTACTGCGAGTACGTTCATACCTCGATGAACCTCCCGGTCTTGGCCGATTCGTACGCCGCCAGGACGATGCGCTGCCCCTGCAGGGCGTCCGCCGCCGGGACGGCGACGGGTTCGCCGCGCAGCACGCTGCGCCCGAACGCCTCGATCTCTTTGGTATATAGGTCGCCGGACGTCAGAGGCAGTTCACCGCCTTCTTGTCCTTCGCGGATTTGTGCAGCTTGATAGCCGGTATCCTCTGAAAGCGTTAGGACGGCGCGCCCGGCTTCGGCCTGGCTGATGGTGCCCGCGCAAAGCAAACTGCCCTTGGTACCGTACAGTTCCAGTCGGCCTTCAGCGGCATTGTCCGGGATGTTAAAGTGCGCGTCGACATAGCCCATGGCGCCGTTTGAAAAGGACAGCAAAGCCCCCGCGCCGTCCTCGACCTCATAGCCGTGCGTCTGGCTGGCCGACAGCGCCGCCACCTTGGTCACGCGGCTGCCCAGGAGGTACTGCAAGAGGTCGATGCAGTGGATGCCCATGTCCATCATCGCGCCGCCGCCCGAGGTGGCCAGCGACTGCCGCCATGCCCCGGGGATTTCGGGGTACCAGCAGGTCAGCTGCGCCCGGACCGACACGATTTGCCCCAGTACGCCGTCTTGGATCAACCGGCGGGCGGTTTGGTGGTGGGAATGGAAGCGCATCATGAGCCCCGCCGCCAAGATCAGGCCTTTGGATTCAGCCAGGGTGATGAGTTCCTCCCCTTGAGTTGGGTCAAGGGCCAGGGGTTTTTCCAGCAACACATGCTTCCCGGCATATAGCGCATCTTTGGCCTGTTCATAATGCGCCGCGACCGGCGACGCGATGTAGACCGCCTGTACCGCGGGGTCGGCCAGCAGTTCTTTATGGCAGGTATACGCCGCCGGCGCGCCGTACTTGGCCGCCAGACGGTCCGCGTCCCCGCGCGCCACCTCCATGACGGCGGCGAGTGCGGCGTTGTTTGCTTGGATGAGTCCGGGCAGCGTCCGCCGGTCCGCGATGCCCCCGGCTCCGATCACGCCCCAATGTAATTTAGGCAGTGCACGCGAATCAGTAGAAAACATCATACTCATTTTAATGACCATTCCTTTCTGCGAAATGCACAAATATGAACCCCGTAAACTTTACTTTTGAAAGACAGACTGCTCTTTTTCGCTGAATGTCCAGTCCCTGCCTGTCCCTTAAATATTTATGAGGAGGACACAAGTACGGGACACCGGTTGGGCTAAAAAACAATGTTCAGTTTCTTTGCTTGAAAAGTCAGCTCTTCGCGGAACTTGGGGTGTGCGATCGAAATTAGCGCTCTGGCCCGCTGGTACACAGATTTGCCGCGCAGCTTCGCGACGCCGTATTCGGTCACGATATGATCGACATCGTTTTTACTTGTGGTCACAAAGGCCCCGGATTTCAGCACCGGGCAGATCCGGCTGATCTCGCCGTTTTGGGCGGTCGAAGCAAATGCAATAAAGCTCTTTCCCCCGCTCGACTGTATCGCTCCGCGTACAAAATCGACCTGGCCCCCGGTGCCGGAAATGTGGCGGGAGCCGATCGATTCGGCGCAGACCTGCCCCATGAAGTCCACCTCGACAGCGGCGTTGATGGACATCATGTTCGGATGCTTTGCGATGACTGCGGGATCGTTGACGTAATCGACCGGGAGCATTTCCAGGCTGGGGTTGTCGTCGATAAAGTCATACATACGCTTTGAGCCGAAGGCGAAGGTGGCCACCGAACGCCCCGTGTGTATGGGCTTTCTGTTGTTGTTTGCCGCCCCGCACGCCAAAAGCTCCACCATGCTGTCTGTAAACATTTCGCTGTGAATACCCAGATCGCGGTTATTCTTGAGCAACATTCCCACGGCGTTGGGTATGCTGCCGATCCCCAGCTGGATTGTCGCCCCATTCGGGATCTCCCCCGCGATGATTTCCCCGATCTTCGTGGTAATCGCGTCCTCCGGCACCGGCTGAATTTCCGGGACGGGCTTGTGGTTTTCACAGAGAGCGGTAACCTGGGAAATATGGATGAACGACGCCGACGGCGAGCGCGGCATGTTTTGATTGACCTCAAGAAAGATGCGCTTTGCCTTCCGGGATTGCGTATAGCTGCTTGAGGCATTGCATGTGCTGAAGTACCCGTGCTTGTCCATCGGGGAAACCACCGTGCAGAAGGCGTCTATATCAATATAGTCCCGGTAGAGCGAGGGGGCATCTCGATAATAATTGGGCATTACGTCGGCGTTGCCGGTATTGATCGCCTTTCGGCTGATGCCGCTCGAAAACCACGATACCCCATTGATTTTGGGGTCTTCGTCGTAGCAGGGCATGGGGCAAATGTCAAAAAACGACTGCATGGTTATATTGTTCAATTCGCCTCGGCGCGCCCGATCCCCAATCGCGTCGAAAATAGCAAATGGGATGGCAATACCGTTGTCGGCGCTACAGTTCCAGCAAGACTCGACCAAACCGGCGATCTGTTCGACCGTCATCAATTTTTCTTGATACAGGGCTTCATATTTGGTCAATAGAATCTCCCTTTCACGTTTGGCCGTGGCGGTATTGTTCCTGCTGGCGTTTTATGCTTTATGCAGCATTTCCAATGACGCGGCAACAATCCGTCCTCCGGCGGAATGGTCGAGGTAGCTGGCATGAGGTAGTTTTCGCACTTCATAGCCGCCGGCGGCAAACGCTTCTTTGGTCGGCGCATACCCGCCCATTCCGTTTGTTAGGTCGACCGGAACGGTGTATGTATATGGAGATCGCCGTTTGATCTCAAGACCGAACTCCACAAAGAGTTCACACGGATTTGTTACGATGGCGATTTCACCGCCTATCTTTAACAGTTTCAATTCAATGTCAAACGACGCGAGGGGGCGATCACCGTACTTCTTTTGCGCATACCGATAGGTCGACAAGAACGCCTTTGCGTCCAGCGAATTCGGATCCCCGAATGTAAAGTCCGCTTTAATGTCGTACTCGCAAAACGGCCGCTCTGGGATCGAAAGTATGCGGGTCTCGGTATGCAGCGCGTTATTTTCTAAGTATTGCATAGTTCCGTTGATTTCGAGTACGCTGCCCGCGAGACTGTGCCCGATCTTTTTGTACAGGTCGGGTGTCCATCGTTCGGATGCGCCGGTGTTGATCCAGTTTATGTTCCCGGCCGCGCCCGGCAGCGATAGGGTGACTATGTCGCTGCCGTAAACGGCGCACAGCGCGTCGTGCATCTCTCCAGTGAAATCCGGGCCGATAACCGCGCCACCCTGCGCGTTGACGTGGTTTGTGAAGTGGACGAGAAAGGCGAGCGGGGATCCATCCATATTCTCCAGCCTGACGGCGACAATTTCAGGGTCGATGGGCCCTTCGGGGGTATACCCGGCAAAGTCCCAGCCGCTGATAAAATTAGCGACGATATAGCCTTCAGGACTGACCATGCGGCGATTGAAACAGTGGTGGGGGTTGCTCGCCTTGCCGACGGCGACTCTGACCGGGCGTTTGCGCTCCCACGCCGACAGGATCGCTGTCGCCACTTGACTCTTAAAAACCTCGAGATAGTTCTGGTCTATGGGATATAAGTCCATGAGCGGTCCGATGGCGGGAGCGGTATGGGTCTGCGTCACGGTGATGATGATGTTTTCGGGCTTGATCGCGGACTTGGCGCACACTTTTTCGATGATTCCTTTTACGTTCGCCTCATCGATCCAGCAGACATCGACCGAGACGATCGCGACTTCCTGTTCGCCGTCATCGAAAACAGCCGCGGCCGCATACAGCTGCCCACAGATTTTCGTGGCGTATGTCGCCGATAAACTACCGGCCATGCTGATCCCGATCGGAGGCGTGATGTTGGCGCGGTATACGCCGGCTTGTAATGTCGTGTTCATATGGATGTCTCCTTAGGGAAACCAAGACCGTTGCTCGCGTGCGCGAGGTCAGTTGAACGCAGAATAGTCAGTGTTACAGTGTAACGATATACACGACGCCCAACCGGTCGGAGGAGCCGATGGCCAGCATGGTTCCGTCTTGGTTCAGTGCGATACAAGAATAGTGGTTGCTGCAAGCCGGCGGGAACCCGCCGAGTTCCTCAAAGTTGATCCTCCCGAGCTGGCGGACGCCGCGGATGTCGTCATACCGGAATATCGTACCCAGCCCGTCAGGGTCGCCCGCGATCCCGTAGGCGACACTCCGGGCGGCGTCGGCCGTCAAGCCGCGGATCGGCCCATACGGCGCGGCCGGGCCGAGCGCGTAAGTATCGCTGTCTTCGTTTATCAACGCCAGCATCCCGTCTCTCGTCCCCACGAGCCGTCGCCCATGGTTCCATTCGATGCTGGCGGACGGGGTCGCCATGTACTGCCGCCCGCTGTAATAGGGCAGATCGGCGCACGCTCCTCCGATTTCGGCCGAAACCGGCGGAAAACTGCCGGTTCGCTCCAAAGGAGCAAACGAGAGGAGCCGGCCGTCAGTTGCAATCGTGAAACAATACATAGGCGCCCCGCCGGTGCCGCCACACGTGCCGACGACGGTAATTTCGTCCTGCCAGGCCAGCCCGACCACCCCTGAGTCTTCGGGGGGACAGGAGCGCCATAACAATATGGGCTTGATGCCGACAGGTGCGAAGTACGGCGTATTGAGATCGATGATGTCAAACATCTTCTTAGACTGCGCCCGTTGCTGCTTATACCGCGGAGCGTCGGGATACATGTAGGGGTCGGTGCAGACCGGGCCTTTATCGTACATATGGGGCTTGAACTGCTTCATGTCGATGCCGAGGATTGAAATCCCGTCGGTCGCGTGGTTCGTATCGAACAGGTACATGAGCTCCCGGTCTTTGTCCAGCATAAAGGCGGTCGCCGTGGCGCCGCTGCGGCCGGGGGTTCCGATGATGCCAAGGCACTCAGGCTTACCCCCGCGGAAAAGATCCCACCGCATGAGGGAGGGGCCGGGGCGGTAAGAGAAATCGCCGTTGCCCTCCTTGCTGACATCGGGGTAGCAAGTCATGGGATACCACAGCACGCCGTCGGCATCGAGCTGCATCCCATATACGTTCTCGGTGCTCGAAAACCCTTTGCAATAATAATCGGCGCTGTGCAGCGAGCCGAGATCCCGCAGCGTGTTGGACGCGGTATCATATTCGAACAAGACGTCGAGGTGTGCAAAGACGGTAAACAGGAATTTCGAGGTGCCGGGGATATTCAACCCACATGACATGGAGCGGGAGCCGGTGGACAACAGGTAGCCACTGCGCTCCGGGCTTGCCGTGATCTGCCGACCGAGGTCGGTGACCCGGTCGGTTTGGATGTCCAATTTGAACATCCACCCGGATTTTGATGCCCCATATACATCGCCGTCTGGTCCCACATGCAGGCGGAACGTTTTGTTCTCGGTCACCTTTCCGAAGTTGGTCACCCGTTTCGTGACGAAGGAATACCGATAGAGACAGCCGCTGGAAAAGCCCAGCATATAGTACCCGTTGTCGTGGGGGTTGAATACTGCACCGTATATCGTTTCGCGGGGGACAGGCACACCAATGTTTTCGACCTGTTTGGTCTCGGGGTCATACACAATGATGGAGGAGCCGGGGTAACCCTCCCAAATATGATAGTAGTACTGTTCATAGAGCCAGGACGGGTGGGCCGGCGCTTTGTCGGTAGTATGGGAACAGGCGATGATGCGCCCGTCCGGCATCTCCCCGATGGAGAAATGAAATTTACTGGACGTAACGCTGCGTTCGGGCGCCAAAAAGACATCCTTGCCGTAAAAGAGCTGTGTCAGCGAGTTGTCGTGATAGGTATATCCGTACAGGGATGCGTACTCGCCCACCGTAATTTCGCTGGCGGCCGGGACATACACGCGCCCCTTGGAGTCCATGAATCCGTCCCAGCAGGCATTATAGTGATGATCCATCGGTAGACAGGCCTGTTTGACCCCCGTCTGGTTGATGACGCGGAAACTGTCCCGATCATTATAATCGTACATGTACGTTATATCGGACATGGAACCGTCCTCCCAACGATCATATAGAGCCACATGTTTTATAGTCGCGGGCAAACAAACCGCCGCGCAACGGTCTCACATGTTGTAATAGCGCGCCACTTTTTGTATAGCGTTGACAATATCGTCGATATCCTGATCGGTATAGAATTCCTTGACGCTGCACGCACAGATGGTCTCGACGACTTTTTCGGCTTCCGGACACAGTCCGGTCTCGTACACGATCTCCCGGCCGTAGTATTTTGAATCAAAGGGTGCGTGCGTCCCCTCGTAGCCGACTCTGTTCTTGAACAAACCGTACTCGTAGACGCAGGTCCGGCCGTAGCCGCCCAGGTATACGCCCTCGGCGCACACCGCTTTACAAAAGTCCGCTTTACTAACGCCGGCTTCCTTTTCATCGAATCGGAACAGGTAGTCATAGAAGGACGATTTACCGCCTTCGATCACCTTGCGCGGTATGATGCCACAAATGCCGCCGATACCCCTCGTAATCCTTTCGCCGTATTCGTGCCGCCGGGCACAGATCCACTCCAGCTTGTCGAGCTGGGCGATGGCGACCGCGCCTTGCAGCTCCGACATACGGTAGTTGGGCGCGATATATTCGATCCCGACACGGATGTCTGCGCTCAGCCGATTATAATTCTTGTCGGCAAAACGGTGGGCCTTTTCATAGAGCGCGTAGTCGTCCATGATGATCATGCCGCCGTCTCCGGTCGAGATGTGTTTGTAATCATTAGTACTGAAGCAGCCAATGTCGCCGATCGCCCCGGCGCGCCGGCCCTTGTAGAAGCACTCGTAGCTTTGCGCGCAATCCTCGACTACGCGCAGGTTATGCCGCTGGGCGACGTCCATGATGGCGTCCATATCGGCGGCGTTGCCGGCCAGGTGAACCACCTGGATTGCTTTTGTCTTGTCCGTGATCTTTGACTCGATGGAGGCCGCGTCTATGTTGTACGTGTACGGGTCAATATCGGCGAACACCGGTATCGCGTTCTGGTACAGGATGCCGATGATGCTGCCCATATCGGTGACCGGGCTGACGATGACCTCGTCGCCCTCGGTCACGCCCAACGTACCCAGTGCGACATGGATACCGCCGGTTCCCGAAGAGGCGGCTACGCAATGCTTTCTGCCGTACATGTCCGCGAACTTTCTTGTGAATTCTTTTACTTTTTTGCCGTACCAGTAGAACAACGTGTTTTGATCCAGCGCCTCGATGAGCTGTTGTACCTCGGCGTAGTCAAATCGCCTGCCCGTGCCGAACGGCGTCGTTTTTACCTTCGGGCCCCCGTGAATGGCGAGTGTTTCCATGATAGCACCTCTAATTCGTCGATCGTTATAAAAAATTATCGAGTACACGCGTGGGTTTACCGGTATGCGCCGATTCCACAATGGCGGACATACGGCGACGGTGGACGCGCTTTCGATGCCGTCTATAATAATAAGCCGGAAGGGGATGGATTGTTGGTATGCTTAAAACTGGAAATAGTATAAAGAATACATGGGGGATGGATTACATCCCCCATGCTTTGGGAACAGATCAGAAACTGTTCCAGCGGTCATATGCTGTCTGCACGGCCCCAAGGAGCTGGGAAAGGCCCATGCGTTCCATTTCACGCACGTAATTGTTCCAGACAGCGTCGTCGTTCACGTCGATAGCACACGTTACAAATCGGGCAAACATCTCCATCCAGTACGCCTGAATGTTGGCCAGACGGGAGACTCTGATGTCGTTTTCCTCCTGGGTGTACGCGAAATACCGATCGGGGAATATCGGCTGCTGATATACGATGTTGTTGTGGTACATGCCATGCTCGCGCTTGTACATGAGGGGGTTAGTCTGGAAGTACTCGTCGTTGTCAAAGGCATGGCTGCCCTGAGTGAACCCGTAGTGACCGGCCACATAGTCCCAGACCGACCTATCGCCCCAATCCGAGGGAACCATAAAAGAATACGTCATTTTTACATGATCTCTTAAGTACGAAACGCCCTCTATGCCGAGCCGGGCCCCTGTGCCGTTGAGACCGGTGCCAGGGATGACTTCCTCCTTGGAATAACCAATGTCGATCATACGAAGAATTTCGCGGACATACGGGCTGTTCTTCTTCACGCCGCCGCCAAAGAAATTGGTGGCGATGACAGGGTAGCCCACCGCTTTTTGCACGTTGGTCCACTGTGAGGTCACTGGCGGCATGAAGTCAAAGTCGAAATTGCCGCTTGGGAAATCGCTGGCTGCGAAGATGTGAGCAACCCCGAAGAACGCGTTCTGCCCGGCCCGGGAGCGGCTGACGACGGTGTCGGGGTCCATGGTGAAGCACTCCCGGTCTAAGAGCCCTTCGTCGTACAATTTTGCCATAAAAGAGATTGTCCGCCGCATTTGGTCCGAGACACCGGCAAAACCGACCCTGCCGTTGCCCGCGTCATAGAAGTAAGTGTTGAAGCTGGAGGATTCGTTGAACTCTCCGAAGGCCGGGTACAGCCATCCGAGAAAGTAGGCCGCTATAAACGTATAGCCGGCGAACTGTATCGGCGCGTACCCGCCGGTAAACTCCTTTAACGCCACTGCCGCATTGTAAAATTCGTCCACTGTTTTTGGCATCGCGAGCCCCGCCTGCGCCAGGTAATCGGTCCGAACATACATAGAACTGGAAGCGTTGGTCGCCGTATATTGAATGGCCGGGAAGTTGTATATGCTGCCGTCGATCTGCCTGATTGACTTATCCAGATCAGGTAGTTCATTAAAACGAGAAACCAGG
>Ga0123356_10008282_pt1 | contig 10344 bp, 7 predicted proteins | sample TergutEmb28metaG_2_FD_92546 | JGI IMG/M metagenome (GOLD analysis project Ga0123356, IMG submission 92546) | Embiratermes neotenicus P3 segment gut microbial communities from Petit-Saut dam, French Guiana - Emb289 P3 | ecosystem: Host-associated > Arthropoda: Insects > Digestive system > Gut ... | reverse complement strand
TCTCTGTCCACGTGTACGAGGGCGATTTTTTCGGGTGTTTTGGCTGCGATGGCGTCAACAACGTCGAATGCGAAGTTAAATTCGTCCTCGTCTTTAAAGGATATGGATTGCAGAATACCTTGTTCGTTTTCGACGGGGTAGCAGAATGATTCGTAAACGTAGGGGGTTGTTTTTGGTGTTGCGGGTGTGACGGGGGTTGTGTGGACGGGAGTTATCGGCATTGGGGTTGTGAGTTCGGGAGGCAATTGTGTGCTTTCGTCTTCACCCGGCATGACTATTGCACAAAAGACGCAGTCCTGTCCGCCTACGGCTATCATACCGTGCGGAGTGGTGCTTCGATAGTAAATACTGTCGCCTTCCGAGAGTATTTCTGTGTGGTCGCCTATTTGGACTTTTAGCTGCCCGCTGAAAATCACGTTAAACTCCTGTCCGCTGTGCGAAACAAGCGGGATTGGTTTGTTTTGCTGTTCGTGTGAATATGTGTACGTGACCCAGTAGGGTTCGGCGGATTTATTTCGAAATCTCGGAGCAAGGTCGCAGACTTCGATGTTTTGTTCTTTTGATGTGACTCTGCCTTCACCTCTGCGTGTAATTGCATATGTTGTAAGGTGTGCGCTCATTCCTTCGAGCAGGTCTGTAAGCTCCACGCCAAAAAGAAGAGCGGAGTTATGAATGAATGAGAACGGGAGGTCCTCGGCTCCCGACTCGTAGTTAATGTATGTTTGTATTGAAATACCGAGCTTTTCAGCCATTTGATCATTTGTAAATCCGCTGAGCTCACGAAGCTCGCGAATCCGCAGGGCGACATCCTGTACTGCAGTTGATGTTTTTTGTGTAGACATGGTATTCTCCTTATAGGACAGGGTGGGTGGACGATTCTCTTGTTTGGTACTATGGTTTCGTTATTTTATAGTAATTTTATTATACATGCAATAAAAAGTATTTAACAGCGACATATAAATAAGATATATGTAAAAATAACCGGGCAATAATTATGATATGCCCGGCTATTTATATAATTTCATTCGGAAAATTAAAAAGTGTTAATTCAAATTGGATTTGCTTGTAATAAATAAGAATCTATTGCTTCAACTACTACCTGGTTTAGAGATGATTCTTTCTGTAGAGCGTTTTTTGCAAGTTGATAATGCACAGATGGTGTTAAGCGTACGACAAATTTACCGCTGTATTTCTTAACTTCAATTGGAGTAGGTATTGTTATGCCCCTTTCTAATGCATTTGTAAAATAATACTTTAACGATACATCCAATAGGTTAAGTGCTTCATCAGGTGAAGATCCCTCTGCGATACAGTCAGGTATTTCAATGACCTTTGCGAAATATGTTTCAAGGTCGGTTTTTGTCAATGTTTTTGTGTATGGCATTGCCATGAATTTATTAACCTGGTCTTGAATATTTTCTTTATTCATTTTAATATCCCCCTAAACTATTTGTCCTGTTCCTGCATTTTAATCAAGAATTTGAATAAATCGTTTTCAAACTCATAACTTATTTGAGAATCAGGATTAACTACTGTAACAAACTTCTGCCCATGTTTTCCGTCGCTATATAACCGGTAACTGAAAACATGCTTTCCATGGATTCTGTCCTTCTCATATTCTATTTTTATGCCTGCTGCGCGGGCGATAGTTATATACTCGTTAAATGTCATTTTTGTCTCCCTGTTTCCAGCAGTGCAAATAAATACTATAGTATCATAATACTATAGTATTTATAAATAAGCAAGAGCTTTTTAGAAAATTTATGTGACCTGCAGGGCACATACAAGGGTGGGCATTGGGGTCGCACAGTGAGGGCGAGACTAAAATAAGCTCATTTGGCTGGAGTCGGGGAGGTCTTGGAGGGCGCCGAGTTGTTTTAGTTTGTCGAGGGTTGTTTTGTTTACGCCGGGGCAGGAGGCGGAGATTTCGTCGATTGAGATGAAGGTTTTGTTTTCTCTGTTTTCCGCGAGGGACTTTGCGGCTTTTTCGCCGAGGCCGCTCACTGCTTTAAACGGGGGGCGCAGTGTGGTTTCGTTTACTATCAGGAACTCTTCGGCTGCCGATTCGTAAAGGTCAATGCTTTCAAACTTAAAACCTCTGAGGTAATACTCATAGCAGGATTCCAAGGTTGTAAGAATATCTCCTTCTTTGCTTTTTCCTGTTTTTGCGTCCTGGTCTTTTTTTAATTCATTTATTTTATTGCGGACCTTGTCGATGCCTTGTGTCATAAGCTCGGCATCAAAGCTTTCTCTTCTTCTGTAAAAGTGTGCGCTGTAAAACTCCAGCGGTTTGTGGACTTTAAACCATGCAATGCGAAATGCCATCATTACATAAGCGACTGCATGAGCTTTCGGAAAGAGGTATTCGATTTTTTTACAGGAGTCTATGTACCATTCGGGAATCTTCAGACGGTACATCTCTTTTTCTGTTCCGTCCGGTAATCCGTAACCTTTACGGACACTTTCGGAGACACGGAATGCTTCTCTTTCTCCCATGCCTTTTGAAATCAGATACAGCATAATATCGTCGCGGCTGCTTATTGTCTCTTCTACCGATGCTCTTTTTGACATTATCAGTTCCTTGGCGTTTCCTGCCCAGACTCCTTCACCGTGAGAGTAGCCGGACAGGCGTATAAGGGTGTCGAAATGTGCGGGTTTTGTATCTGTGAGCATTTGACGTGTAAATGGCGTGCCGAACTCGGGAATGCCGATAGAACCTGTTTCTCCGATTATTTTGTCATTATCGGGAAGTCCGAGTTTTAGAGGGGATGAAAATATTGCCATTGTTTCGGGATCACCGAGGTCAATGTCATCGGCATTTATACCGGTCATGTTTTCAAGCATTCTGAGCATTGTCGGGTTATCGTGACCGAGCAGATCGAGTTTTATAAGATTATCTTCCAAATATCTGTATTCGAAATGCAGAGTAATTGTGCCTTTTTCTTTATCATCTGCGGGATAATGGGCGGGGCAAAAGTCCGTCACTTCAAGGTCTTGCGGTATAACTATCAGTCCGCCGGGGTGTTGACCCGTTGTCTGCTTTACGCCTACACAGCCTGATATAAGGCGGTTTTCTTCGGCTTTTGTTGCTGCTTTATTATTTTTTTCGAGATAATCTTTTACAAATCGAAATGCGTTTCTTTCCTGGACGGTACCGATTGTTCCTGCCCGATAAACATAATCACTGCCGAACATGTCTGATGCGAACTTGTGGGAAATACTGAGGTGTTCGTTTGCTATGTTGAGGTCGATATCGGGGACTTTATCACCGTCGAACCCCATAAATGTCTCAAACCGTATGTTAAATCCGTCCTTGATGTATGCAGCGCCGCACAGGGGGCAGAGCTTGTGCGGCATATCCGCGCCGCATGCATAATCCAAAAACTCGGTGTGTTTGCATTCGGGGCAGCGGTAGTGTGCGGGGAGCGGGTTAACTTCCGTTATTCCCGCAAGGTGGGCGACAAACGATGAGCCGATACTGCCTCTTGAGCCGACCCGGCTGCCCTGAGTTTTCAGATATTCCACGACTCTTTGCGCGGCAATGTATATGACATCGTATTCGAGTCTGAGGATGTCGTTTAGTTCGTAGTCTATCCTTTCGACAATGGTTGCGTGAGGATTTTCTCCGTACAGCTCCAGGGATTTATCGATAATCAGTTTTTCAAGTGTTTGAGCGCTGTTTTCCAGTACCGGCGGGAACAGCTTTTTTGTGGATGGAAGCGGATTTACGTTTTCGCACATATCCGCGATTTTTTGCGGGTTTTGTACAACGACTTCATATGCCGTTTCTTCGCCGAGATAGCTGAATTCTTCTAACATTTCTTCGGTTGTTTTAAAGTACAGGGGCATTTCGTTTTCCGCGTCGCCAAAACCTCTTGAGGACTGCAGGATTGTTCTGTAGATTTCGTCCTGCGGGTCTAAAAAGTGGACATCTCCCGTTGCGGCAACAGGGATATCGAGGGTTTTTCCGAGTTTCAGCACTTCTTTGTTAAATTCTCTGATCTCGTCTTCGTTTTTTGCTTTGGGTGTTTCTTCATACAGCATAAACATGTTGTTGCACACGGGCATTATTTCGAGATAATCGTAGAATTTTGCGATTTTTATTAATTCTTCGGGTTCTGTTTTATTGACAATTGCCCTGAACACTTCGCCTGCTTCACATGCAGAGCTTATCAGCAATCCTTCCCTAAATTGCCTAAGAACGCTTTTGTAGATAATCGGCCTTCCGTCAAAACTTTCAATATGGCTTTTTGTTATGAGTTTATAGAGGTTTTTCATACCCGTTTGGTTTTTTACGAGAATAACAATGTGGTTGTTGCGCCTGCGTTTTCTCTTTTTTACAGGCACGCCGGGCGTTGAACCGTCCTCCGGTTCACTTGTCTCGTCGTCTCTGAAATAACCCTCCACGCCGTAAATTATTTTTATTTTGTCATTTAATTTTTTTGCCGTACCTGCTGCAGTCGGGAAGGAGTGAACAACTCCGTGATCCGTTATTGCAATTGCGGGGTGACCCCAGTCGGCTGCTCTTTTTATTACTTCACCGACGTCCGTAAGAGCATCCATTGCCGACATTTTTGTGTGAAGGTGGAGCTCCACACGTTTATTTTGTGCGTTATCTTGTTTCAATTCTTTATCATACGGGAAGATATTTTGCGGAACCAGTGTAAGTTCGCTGTCGAATTTTTTTATATGCAGTGATCCGGAAACCGTTAAGTGCATGCCTCTTTTGATTGAGTTTACAATCTTTTCGGCGCTGTCTTCTTTTGCTTCCGGCATAAAATGCGATACATTAATGCTGCCTGTGAGGTCGGTCATGTCAAAGTCGAGGATCCAGGAGTTGCTTTTTTCGATTTTTCGGCTTCTCACTGCAAAGACTTCTCCCCGAATGGTTACTCTGCCGTGTTCTATCGTTATTTCACTCATCGGTGTCGGTTTTGTTTTTGTGACACGTCCCATGATCGGTACTGTCTTTTTATCGGATTGTGAGCCGCCGGTGTCTGAAGCGGGCTCACGGTTCTCGGTGACATATACGTTTACCGTTACGTTTTTTATTTCCATTTCTTTTGAAATTAAATCTTCTATTTTAGTTATTACATACGGCGGTACGGGTTTTGGAACCGTGACGTTTATTTCCATAACGGAATTAGCCGCTTTTACCGATGCATCAATTACCTGCGCATCCGTAAAATCGGTTGTAAGACTGCCTGATTCTTTAATAAACGGGAACATTTCGTAAAAAGGTAAGTGACTCATTAATTTATCCTTTTGTTATTGATTCTTTTGATATTAATTCTGTCAATTCGGTGAAAAGTTTGTCCATCGGTGCTTTTTTTATTATTTTGCCTTTTGCAAAGATAATTCCTTCGTTTTTGCCTGTGTTACCGGTGCCTGCTATGCCGAAGTCAGCTTGTTTTGCTTCGCCGGGTCCGTTTACCGCACAGCCCATGACGGCGACGGTGAGGTTTTTGTTATTATGAATGTTATTATTATACACATCGGGATGGGACAAAAAGGACTCAAGTTTGTCGGCTATGTGTAAAACGTCTATATTGCAACGCCCGCAGGTCGGACAGGAGATTATATCTATTCCGGGGCGAAGATTAAGGGATTGCAGGATCATTTTTGCCGCTTTTACTTCCTCGGTTGGGTCTGCAGTAAGCGAGACTCTTATTGTGTCTCCTATTCCATCAAGAAGTAATGCTCCTATCCCCATGGCGCTTTTTATTGTTCCGCTGTATTTTGTGCCGGCTTCGGTTATTCCGAGATGCAGCGGGTAATTTGTCTGTTCATGCAACAGTCTGTACGTTTCTACGGTGAGCGGGACACTTGAGGTTTTTGCGGAGAGCCAGATATTGTCGAAATCGAATTTATTTAACAGTTTTACATGACACAGAACACTTTCCACCATTGCTTCGGGGGTTACTTTTTTATGCTTTTTGAGGATTTCTTTATCCAAGCTGCCGCTGTTAACTCCTATACGTATGGGGATGTTCTTTTGGGTACACGCTTTTACTATCGCCCTTACGTTGTCTTCACCGCCGATGTTTCCGGGGTTTATGCGGATTTTATCGGCACCGGCCTTAATTGCCCGCAGAGCGAGCTTGTGGTCAAAGTGGATGTCTGCAACAAGCGGGATTGTTATGTTTTCTTTGATTTTTGCTATTGCATCCGCCGACTCCATGTCGGGTACCGCAACTCTGATAATATCGCAGCCGATTGCCGCAAGCCCGTTGATTTGCAAAGTTGTTGCAGCAACGTCGGCTGTATTGGTTTTTGTCATGGATTGAATTGTAATGTTTTTTTGCATCAGCCACCTAAAATATCCACACCGTTTATAAGTTTCATTACATCGTTATATAAAATCAGCACCATTAAGCCAATGAGCAGTATAAACGCTCCGGTATTAATATAACCTTCATATTTCGGGTTGAGGTGTTTTCGGGTGAGTTTTTCTATAACCCAGGTCAGAAGGACAAAAAGTATTCTGCCGCCGTCCATGGCAGGTATGGGTAAAATATTTATTACAGCGACGTTTACTCCGATAAATGCCATGAAAAATACTATGCTGCCTATTGCCGCAGTTGTTGTGGGAGCTTGTTGTCCGATGGTGTTCATTACACTGACTATTCCGACGGGTCCCGATATGTCCTGAATGCTTGCCGTACCGCTGAACATCATTACCAGACTGACACGTATCATTCGCACAAAACTGTATGTTTGATAGCCGGAATATTTGATTACTTCAAAAATCGTGGGACTGATCGTGTTAAATGAGACAATCGGCTTAAAAACAATGGAATATCTGAAGTGTTCTTCACCGTCTACTAAAACTGCCTGCCGCTGATATTCAACGGTTTCTCCGTTTCGGTCGAGAGTGAATGTAATGGGTCCGTCGGCGTTTTCGGCGACCATACGGCGGTATTCGTTGTAGGTGCGCGGATATTCTCCGTTGATTGCAACGATTCTGTCACCTGCCTGCAGCTGGCTCGGTCCGAGCTGCGGGAAGTGGTCGAAGACCTGTGCAATTGTTGTGCTTCTGCCTGTGAGGAGCTCAGAATCGACTATCATTTCGATGCGTTCACCGCCGCGGTCAATTGTCAGAGCGACCGGTCTGTTTGCGTTAAACTGAGTGTGTAATTGCATAAAGAGTGCAATATCGTCGTTGTAAAAGAGTCTTTCGCCGTTTAGTTCTATGAGTCTGTCGCCGGGTCTGAGCTGACTCATCTCACTGCCGGGTAAAGCGGAGTCCGTTTCGGCGATTGTTGTGCCGACAAAACCCGGTGCTCCCGCGTTTAAAATGAGCATGATAATCAGTGCGGCGATTATGTTTGCGGCGCTGCCTGCCGCCAAGATTACAATGCGTTTCCAGCGTTTTTGGCTGAGAAATGAGCGGGGGTCAGGTTCTTCGCCTTCTTCATGTTCTCCTTCCATCGCGCAAAAACCGCCGAAAGGCAGAGCTCTTAAGGTATAGAGCGTCTCTTTGCCCTGCTTTTTGAGCAGCTTGGGTCCCATACCGATGGCAAACTCATTGACCTTTACGTTAAGCGCTTTTGCCGACAAGAAATGCCCAAGCTCGTGAATCGCTATTATTATTCCGAATGCAAGAATTGCAAGTGCGATATACATAGTCTTATTCCTTTCAGTTATAAGCCATTAGGAAAATTAAATTGCGTATATGAAATTTCTGCATGTCTTATTCCTTTTTATCCGTCGAGTGCTTTTTTTATTTGCTTTGGTATATCGTTAAAGCCGATTTTTTTGTTCAGGAAGTCTGAGACGGCTTTTTCGTTTGTTTCATTTAAGGTTTTGCAGTGTTTTTGTCCTTTTTTTGCTGCGTCATATGCTAAGGCGAGGCATGGGAAAGTGGATGTGTCGGGCTTTATGAAGGTCAGTTTTCCGATTTCCGTGAGGTCAAGAGGCTTTGTCAGTGAGGGGAGGCGGTCAGGGTAAGTCAAAGCATATTGGATCGGCTGGCGCATGTCGGGGTTTGATAATTGTGCGATTACGCTGCCGTCTTCGAATTCGACCATTGAGTGGATTATGCTTTCCGGGTGTATGAGCACCTCTATTTTTTCGGGTCCGATGTTAAAAAGATGCATCGCTTCTATCAGCTCAAGCCCTTTGTTCATCAAGGTTGCAGAGTCGACAGTTATTTTACTGCCCATATTCCAGTTAGGATGTTTTAATGCCTCTTCGGGTGTTATCTTCTCGAGTTCCTTAAGTGTTTTACCGAAAAAAGGCCCGCCGGAAGCTGTGAGAATTATTTTTCGAAGCAGGGGGACAGGTACACTGCTTTTTTCCAAACATTGGAATATTGCCGAGTGTTCCGAATCGACGGGGATTATTTGTGCTCCGTATTTTTTTGCTGTTTTTATTACTGTTTCGCCTGCGCAGACAAGGGGTTCTTTGTTTGCGAGGGCTATTCTTTTGCCTGTTTTTAGAGCGGCGATTGTCGGTTTTAGTCCTGCCTGCCCGGATATTGCCGTGACTATTATATCCGCTCCGCTTTTTCCTGCGGCTTCAATTTGACCTTCCATACCGCGGACTATGCGGAGCTTTGTGTCTTTAAAATGCGATTGCAGTTTTTCGGCAGCTTTTTTGTCATAAACGGCAACAAGACCCGGGGAGAATTTGCGGATTTGTTCTTCAAGAAGGTCTATGTTTGAATAAGCGCTCAGGGCTTTTATTTTTATTCCCAAATGCGCAGCAACTTCAAGGGTTTGGCGCCCTATCGAACCCGTCGAACCGAGAATTGTTATTGTTTTTTTCATAGTTAAAAAATCACCGCCGGAACTAATATAACAAGAAGATAAACGGCCGGAGCGCAAAGTATCATGCTGTCGAAGCGGTCGAGTGCTCCGCCGTGCCCGGGCATTATTTTGCCGTAGTCTTTTATTTCGCATTTTCTTTTTATCAGAGAGAATGTAAGGTCACCGAGCTGCGCGATAACAGAGCCGAGTATTCCGTAGAGGATCAGTGCCGGGAATACAATCGTAAGAGATGTTGCGTAAGAGAGGATAATTCCGTAAATCAATAAACCTGCGGTGCCGGTGATTACACCGCCTATGCAGCCTTCTACTGTTTTATTCGGGCTGATTATAGGGAATGCTTTTGTTTTGCCCATTGTGATTCCTACGAAGTATGCTCCGGAGTCTGTCATAACTGTTATAACTATCGGGAGCAATACGAAGAGGTATCCGTAAGGCATGCATTTGAGGCTGATAAGTGATGAGAGCAGCAGCGGTATAAGCATTCCTGCTGCAAGGGCAACAGGGACTTGTTTAAGCATGAGTCTTGTTCCTTTTTGGTCTGCTTTTTTGCTTTTAAATGTAAGTATAAATTCGATGAGCAGCCAGCTTATAAAGATAAAGAAAATTGACAAGAGCAGTGTTATGGCAGTCAGTACCGAGTAGCTGCTGTTTGTTGCTATGTGAAATGCATGGCTTAAGTATATTGCCATCGGGGTTAAAACTGCTGCGATTATGGCGTAAACGAGGACTCTTTTGTTTATGATTTTAAATGCCGCAAAAAGTTCGTATGTCGCTATTGCACATATGGCGGAGATAACAAACGTAAGAACAACGGGTGGGAGGAAAAGCAGCACGACAAGAAATAACGGAAGGAGAACTGCTGCGACTATGATGCGGGTTTTCATTCAGGCTGCGCTCCTTTCTTTATGCTCTTATCATTATGCTCTTATCATTATGCTTTTCCGAAACGTCTTTCTCGTGATTGATATTCGATGATTGCTTTGTCGAGTTCTTTTTCACTAAAATCGGGCCATAATGTGTCGGTGAAATAGAACTCAGAGTATGCGCTCTGCCATAACAGGAAGTTGGACAGGCGCTTTTCGCCGCTTGGGCGGATGACGAGATCAGGGTCGGGGATGTCTGCCGTATAAAGGTATTTTGAGAAGGTTTCTTCCGTGAGAGTGTGTGTTGCCGGCATGGTACAGGGGGATGGTTCTTGCGGATTATGCGTTTGCGTTTTATAGCTTTCTGCGTATTTCTGTACTGCCCGTAAGATTTCGTCTCTGCTGCCGTAGTTGAGGCAGATGTTTACCTGGACGCCTTCGAATTTTTTTGAGATTTCTTCTGTTTCTTTTATAAGTGCTTGGAGATTTTCCGACAGGACTGTGGTATCGCCGAGGAACTTCATTTTTACTCTGTCACGTTCCATTTTTTCTATTGATTCGTGGAGGTATTTTTCCAAAAGCCCCATTATAGCTGCAATTTCCGCCTCGGAGCGTTTCCAGTTTTCTGTCGAAAAAGCATAGACAGTGAGATACTCAATGCCTATGTTTTTGCAATATGTTGCTATGCGGCGAAATGTTTCCGCTCCCGC
>Ga0123356_10008281_pt1 | contig 10346 bp, 9 predicted proteins | sample TergutEmb28metaG_2_FD_92546 | JGI IMG/M metagenome (GOLD analysis project Ga0123356, IMG submission 92546) | Embiratermes neotenicus P3 segment gut microbial communities from Petit-Saut dam, French Guiana - Emb289 P3 | ecosystem: Host-associated > Arthropoda: Insects > Digestive system > Gut ... | reverse complement strand
GAGATGAGCGGAGCCGACCGGGTGCGCCTGGAGTTCAGCGTGCCCTCCCGGGGATTGTTTGGGTACCGGTCGGAATTTTTAACCGACACACGGGGCGAGGGTGTGATGTCCGCTGTATTTGAGGGGTACGAACCTCACAAGGGCGAGGTGCCCCGCCGTCCCCAGGGCGCCCTGGTAAGCTTTGAAACCGGCGATGCCGTGCAATACGGCTTGTACTACGCCCAAGCCCGAGGTACGCTATTTTGCGGGCCGGGTATCCCGGTGTACACCGGCATGATTGTGGGGCAAAATTCCAGGGGCGGCGATATCGACGTAAATGTATGCAAAAAAAAGCACCTTACCTCCATACGCAATTCCGCCGGAGCGGAAGATGCGCTAAAGCTGGTGTCCATGCGGGCGCTCACGCTGGAGGAGTGCCTGGAGTTTATCGATGATGATGAATTGTTGGAGATCACGCCCAAATCGTTGCGCATGCGCAAGCGGGTGCTCGATCCAACCATGCGCAAGCGGCAGGAATCACGGAAAAGGAACGAGCAGAATGCGTAGGGGCGGGCGTGCATGGCCGTGACCTTGTAGGGGCGAAATCCATTTTCGCCCACCCTGATTTCGTTCGCCTCAACATCACGTTTCGGGCGGATATGGAATCCGCCCCTACAAAGGATTGTTGCGCAATTGGAGGTGCTGTAATGGAACCCTGGAAACTCGACCGTATCGGCTCTTGCGTGCGCAACGAAAACCCCACCCTGATCGCAAAACTGCGCAGTGGATTTGTTGTGATGGGCGATTATCAGTTTTTGCCGGGTTATTGCGTGCTGCTGGCCTACCCCCAGGCTGATTCGTTAAACGGGCTATCCGTGGCCGAACGCCGCCAATACCTGCTGGATACCACCCTGATTGGCGATGCGATTATCCAGGCGTGTAGCCCTTTGCGCATCAATTATCAAACCATGATGAACGCAGATGCTTTTTTGCACACCCACATCGAGGCCCGGTATGCCTGGGAGCCAGACGAATACAGGCGTGGGCCCAGTTGGCGGTATCCAATAGAAAAGCGCTGTGACCCGCAGTGTGCTTATAATAAAGAACGCTACGGCGATCTTAAGCAAAAGATCGCCGCTGCGCTTTATGCTATCGGAGCCATGGTTTCATAATCAAAACGATAGCTGCCGGCGGTCAAAAGATGAACGCCTTCCTGCGAAAGGGGCAGATGCAATTCCGCTGTGCAACCAAAGGGCACCGTAACGTTTAACTCCAAACGATTTTCGCTTAATACCTTCCACGCGCATTCGTACAGGCCCGCCGCCGAGCGGTAACTGGCGGCCAAATAGCCAAGCTGCTTGTTCGGCTGCGGCTTGATGACCGCCTTGCGGAACCCCGGCGTGTCTTCTACGGGATTGATGCCCGCCCCGTGCCGGAAAATCCATTCTACGATGGAGCCGTAGGCATAGTGGTTCAGGCTGTTCATGCCGGTGGAAGAGACGCTGCCGTCTTCATTTACGCTGTTCCACCGTTCCCAAATGGTGGTTGCGCCCAGTTTGATCTCATTGAGCCAGCCGGGGTATTCTTCATTCAGAAGCAGTTTGTACGCCATGGCCGAATCGCCCATGTCCGAAAACACGTTGCACATCAGCGGCGTGCCTACAAACCCCGTTCTGAGCTTTCCGCCGGAGAGCTCGAACAGCCTGTCCAAGGCTGCTTTGGCGCGGGCTTTGTCTTTTTGGAGGCCAAAGTATAGCGTCATGATGTGGGCGGTTTGCGTGTCGATGCAGCAGCGGCCCGTGGCGGAAAAGTATTCGTGTTGGATGTAAGCAAGCAGCCGGTCGGCCAGGGCGGTATAGCGTTTTTCATCCTCGGTTTTGTCCAGTACCTTGGCGGCTTTGGCGGTCAAGATGGCGCTATGACGATAATAGACATTGGCAATCAAGCCCGTGTCTGTGCCGCCCAGGGCTTCATCCGGTCGCACAGAGAAACGATCCAGGGCTAGCCAGTCTCCGTAATGGAAGCGCTTGCCCCATTCGTGGGTATCGCCGTCCAGCCTCTCTAGGTAATCCACCCAGGCCTTCATGCTGTCATAATGCTCGCGGAGAACCAGGGGATCGCCGTAAAAAACATACATGTTCCAAGGGATCACGCAGGTGGCGTCGCCCCAGGCGCAGGCGGTGTTTCCGTGCCCGGCGGCGGGCGCCACGTCGGGCACCATGCCGCCATGCTCCTTTTGCTCCTGGGCGATATCAAACAGGTATTTGCGCATAAAGGCGTAGCAGTCGGTTAGGTAGGCGGCGGTGGGGCTAAAAACTTGGGCGTCCCCCGTCCAGCCCATACGTTCGTCCCGCTGGGGGCAATCGGTGGGCACATCCAAGTAATTGCCTTTTTGCCCCCACTTGGTGTTTTCAATCAGTTGATTTACCAAGGCGATGCCGGTCTGGATGGTACCCACAGGCGCGATGTCTGAATAGAGCGCCAAGGCGGTAAAATCGTCTTTAGCAAGGTTGGAAACGCCTTCTAACTTTACGTAACGATAGCCGTAAAAAGTGAAGCGCGGCTGCAAAACATGGGGGTTGCCGTCGGAAATCCAGATGTATTCGGCTTTGGCGGTGCGCAGGTTGTCGCGATAAAAGCAATCGTTTTGCATGATCTCGCCAAACTGCAAATGCATTTTTTTGCCTTTGGGGATATGCACTTTTAAGCGAAAGGAACCGGCAAGGTTTTGCCCGATGTCCAGCACGGTTTCACCTGCCGGGGTATGGATCAGCGCAATAGGTTTCAATTGCTCATAAATCGAAACCGCAGTGGAATAGCGGGCCGTTAGAGGCGCGGATGGTTTTTCGCAAAGCATGGCGGAAACCGGCGTGCCGGGTTCGAGATTCGCATCCGCATGCTCTCCATCGTAAAGGTTTGAAAAAGTGATGTTGGACCGGGTAACCTGCCAGCTTTGGTCCGTGCCCAAAACCGTCTGGCTTCCATCGGCATATTCGATACGAATCTCGGCAATCAGCTTCCAGCTGTCGCCGTAAAAGCCCTTGGCGTCCATCGACGATGTGAAACCAAAGCGGCCCTTGTACCAGCCGTTGCCCAGCAAAACCGAAAGTTTGCCGCCCCTTTGCAGTTGGGCGGTGATATCGTAGGTTTGGTATTGCAGCCACTGGTTGTAGTTGTTGGAGTAGGGCGTAAAGTATTCCTCGCCGATCCGTTCCCCGTTCAGGAATGCTTCGTAGAGCCCCAGGCCGCAGATGTACAGCCGGGCGGAAGCGATTGGTTTTTGCACGGGCAATTCTTTTTCAAATACCGGATGGCGGGGTTCGGTGCTGTCGCAGGTGATCCATTGTGCCTGCCATGGTTCGGCCATCTTGGCGGTTTCAAACCAATGGACATCCGAAGTGGCCTCTTCGCCCGCATCGGTTTGGACAGAAACTGTCCAGTAATACCGCGTGCGGGGGGATAGGGCCATATCGGGCTGATACGCCAGGCTGTCGATCTCCGTTGAAAAACCAGAATCCCAAATCGGGGCGGACATATCCGCCTGGGTAGATACGCAAACCCGCGCGGCCTTTTGCGTTTTGCCCACGGCTCCTTCCACTTGGTAGCGGAAGGAGGGCTTGTCCATTGCATAGCCCAGGGGATTGGTGACATGATTGGTTTTGCAGTGTGTGATTTTCATGGGCGTCTTCCTTTACATCAAAATAAGGGCGACAGCATTTGCAACCGAATTTTTACCAAGCCAACAAATTTGCTGCTGCCAAAGTCGCCTGCATGAACCCCTCCACCGCTGCGGCGGTCCCCCTCCCTTTAACAAGGGAGGTAAGGGCTGAGAATGAAGATTCCGATAAAATCCCATTACCCCCCTTGTTAAAGGGGGGAGGGCCACCGTAGTGGCGGGGGATTCCTTACATCGACAATTCCGGCTTGTACTCGCACCAGCGGTCCCGGCCGGTGCGCTTGGCTTCGTAAAGGGCTACGTCGCTCCGCGACAGGATTTGCGCCGAGTCCTTGTCTTCGGGCTGAAGGCGGCTTACCCCGATGCTGATGGTTACCGAAATGTTCACGCCATCGTCACATATCACCGGCGTTGCGCGCACGCACTTAAGGATGCGGTCGCACACCCTGTGGGCGATCTCCATACTGGTTTCGGGCAGCACCACCACAAATTCCTCGCCGCCATACCGTGCCAGGAAGTCGGTTTGCCGCGTTTGTGATTGGATGCGCTGCGCCACCTCCACCAGCACCTGATCACCGGCGCTGTGGCCAAAGGTGTCGTTTACTTCTTTAAAGTGATCGATGTCCAGCATCAGCACGCACAGGTCGGCGTCGTTACTCTGGGCCTCGGCAAAAGCAAAGGCCAAAAAACGATTCATGGCAAGGCGATTGGCCACCTTGGTGAGGGTATCCACATTGGCCAGGCTGATCAGTTGCGCGGTGGTATCCAGCAATCGTTGGGTCATTTCGCTAAAGGTTTCAGAGAACTCGCCCAGGAACTCTACTTTTTGCGGATAATCCCCCTCGGTGATCTGCTTGGCTTGCCAAGCAAGCTGTCGCATATTGGTTTGTACGGTTTTGATGTTGGACAACACAAAACCCCGGCTGGCCACGGTATGTTCCAGCTCGCCGTTGCGCAGGCTGGCGCTGAGCGCGCGGATGTCCATGATTTGGGTAAGAAGTTCTTTGTATTTGGGGTCATTCTTTAAGGAGTTGGGCAACGCGGGCTCCGGGGGCGGGGCGTTTTTAATAAGCAGGTCAAACAGGTAATCCAGCAGGAGCCTGTCTGCCTTGGAAATTTTTGATGCGTTGGCGCTTTCGGGTGACATGCAATACATCCCTCTACTCATTTTTGGCCAGCTTATATTGTAAACAATAGGGACGGAAAATACAAGACTTTCCGAAAATTTAGATTAAGTTTGTCTGCAAGTTGTTCACAAGCCCACGTCCATGGTATAATCAGAACGGGATCATCCACAAGAGGAGGTTGTACCATGAACGTACGCTTTATTACCAAGGACGCCAGGCTCCCCGAAGATGTTTTGCGCACCATGGAAAAAAAACTACATCAGCGTCTGGATTCTTATTACCGTTACGAGGGGGCCGACTCGGTTACCGTACTGGTGAAGATTGCGGAGAGAAAGAACGTATTCAAAGTCGAGATCAACATGCCCTATGGCGGGCAACAGTTGCGCGCCGAAAACGAGGAGCGGGACAGCGCCATGCCCGCGCTGGACAAGGGCATCGACGTGCTGGAGCGCCAGGTAAAAAAACACAAGACTCGCATGACGCGCCACCTGCGTGACTCCATCAAACCCGGCGAGGATGCGGAGCTTTCGGCCATGGAGGCCGAGGCTGACGTGGATGAGGCTGCTGGTGAGGATTTCCGCGTGGTAAAGCTCAAACGCTACGAGGCCAAGCCCATGACCGTACAAGATGCGGTACTCCAAATGGAGCTGCTTGGGCATAACTTTTACATGTTCCACAACACCGAAAATAACAAGATTTGTACGGCCTACCGCCGCAACGACGGCGATTACGGGCTGATTGAGTTGGCATAGGAGGCACACGTATGAACCGACAGCAAAGATCCCTATTGATCGCCATCGCTAGCATGGTGGCGTTGGTGCTGATTGTGATACTGATCATCGGCCTAAACCAGCGCGGCCCGGAGCCGCCACTGGAGTCGCCGGAGCCTTTAGCAACCACCGATACCTTTGCCCCTGCTCCTGAAGGGACATGGCAACCCCTTTCTGAACTTTCTGAAGAGGAGATGGGCCGCCAAGCGATGAGTGAAGAAGAGCAGCGGGAAGGCGAAGACGAACTGCCGGAGGACTGATAATACGAATCAAGCGTAGGGCGCGACGCCCTCGGCGCGCCGTGATTCGCCCCAAATAACGCAACTTTGTTGCAATGCGGCGGCGCGTCGAGGCGCCGCGCCCTACAACGGTCAAGCCTGCCGTTCCCGTAGGGGCGATTATCAATCGCCCGCCAGCCTCTTCGGGCGATTAATAATCGCCCCTACAAAATGGCTGATTCGCATGGATACATAAGGAGAAAAATAAATGATTCTCGTTCTAATCGCCGCCTGGGGAATCGTCTTTTTCATCCGGTATGGACAGCGGACTGGTTTAACCCGTGCCGCGCTGGATGCAACGGTGTGCTTTGGTTTGGGCACCGTGCTGATTTGTGAGGCCCTCAGCCTGCCCGCCTGGTGTACGGCTGTGGGTGTGTCGGTATGTTGGCTGGTGCTCTGCGCCGCCGCCTGTGTGCTGTTTGCTAAGCCGCTGCAGGCGGGGTTGCGCAGGGCGTTGGTGTTTTCTATGCGTCGGCCAAGCTTCAAGGCATCATGGTACGCGTGGATCGGGGGCGCGGTGGTTGGTTTTTGCCTGCTGGGCACACTGCTTTCGGCGCTCCTGTATCCGCCGATGAACTACGATAGCATCGTGTACCACATGCCCCGGGTGTTTTTTTGGATGAAAAACGCGTCGGTACACAACTATCCCACCGAAATAGGCCGCCAATTGTTCACCGGCCCACTGGCGAGTTTTTTTGTTTTGCAATTGCAGGTGCTCAGCGGCGGAAGCGACCGGCTAGCCAACCTTGTGCAGTGGTTTGCGTACGCGGGCAGCATCCTGGCTGCCGCCGGTATCGCGTCGGAGTTGGGGGCGGGCCCAAAAGGACGCTGGCTTTCCGCCGTGCTGGCCGCCACCACGCCCCTGGCGATCCTGCAGGCCTCAAGCACCCAAAGTGATCTGGTGGCCGCATTCTGGTGTGTGGTGGCTGCTTATTATGTAACAATGTATGGGCGCAGTTCTTTTTGTGAGGAGCGGGGCGCTGGGCTGTGGTGGGCGGTGTGCGCCGGAGGTTCCGCCGGGCTGGCGCTGCTTACCAAGCTCAATACCCTGGCTGTGCTGGGGCCGCTAGCGCTGCTGGCCTTTGGCCTGATGTGCAAGCGCCGCGCTTGGCACGATATACGGATGTTGCCTGCCGTTGTCCTGGTTTGTGTGTTGTTGATCAACGCCGGTTTTTTTGTGCGCAACGCTGCTGACCTAGACGGCGACTTCCTGGCCTTTGATCTGCCGGAGACCAACGCCCAGCACGTCCCCACCAACAATCCCCGCTTCCGCGTGGCGCTGGCCACCAAAAATCTAAGCTATAACCTTACCAACACGCCGGTGCCGTTTCTGAATTGGGTGGTGGACGGATGCGTGTCCCGAGTGTGCATCTGGCTGAATGTGCCCCTCAACGCCCCGGAGACCTCCCTTGAGAATTATACGCCCAGGGCATTTACCGGCGTGCAGTTGCACGATACCCGCACCAGCCCAGTACAGAGCGCGATGGGGTATGCTGCCATCGCGATGCTGCTCATTGTAGCGTTATGGAGAAAAAAGAACCGCCGTTTTCCGGCGGCGCTGGCGTTGGCTGTGCTTGGTGGGTATTTGGCTATTGCGGTGATGCTACGGTTTACTTCTTCCATACCGCGCTACTTGTTGCCATCCCTGCTGATCGCCCTGGGGCTCGTGCCCGTGGCCTTTGGCGCTGGGCGTGTCCGGCGCGGCATTGCCTGCGTATCGGTGGCGATAGCGGTATACATGGCCGCGGGGGCGCTGCTGTTTAACATGTTTCAGCCGCTGGTGCACGCGCCAGGGTTGGCGCGGACGCTGAGCGCCAATTCGGTCGGTTTTGGCAGATTTAACGCCTCATACGAAAGGATGCGCGCCTTCTCCACCGGCATCGGTGAGGAGGGACTTGCCGCCATCCGGGAAAGCGCAGATGCCGCCGATGTGCGCTCCATTGGCGTGACCCGTTGCAATCTGGGCGTTTATCCGGCGCTGTACGCCTTCCGCGATGCCCGGTACGACGTGCGCTATGTGGAGGCACGATACCTTTCCGAGCGTGAGGATCCGGCCTTTGTGCCCGACGCGATCCTTACCATGCGTAGGGAGCCGCCACAGGAGATTTTGGTGCGGGGCGTGAGCTATACGCTAGCAGAAACACATTCCGCGACGCTGGCGCCCATATCCCTATACCTAAAAGAGTAAAATCCCGCAGTCATTTGTGATAACGTTCGTTGGCCACGATCTTGTTGGCGCGATAGAGCTGCTCCAACAATACCACCCGGGCCAGTTGGTGGGGAAAGGTCATCGCCGAGAGCGATAGCCGCTCGTTGGCACAGGCAACAACCGCCTCGCTCAATCCCAAAGAGCCGCCGATGACCCACACCACTCGTTTGATGCCGCCCCGGACATGCCAGGCCGCTACGCGCTTTGCAAGGGCCTCGCTGGAGCTTTGGGCGCCGTTTACGCATAGCGCTACCACGTAATCGCCGGGGCGCAATGCTGCTAGCAACCGTTCGCCCTCTTTGTTTCGTACCTCGGCCTCTTGGGCGGCAGATGCGTTGGCCGGTTCGGGCAGGTCCGCCACCTCGATCTCAACACAGGCGCCGAACCGCCGCAGGCGCTTGAGGTACTCGTTGGCAGCCTCGCGGAAAAAGCGTTCCTTGAGTTTGCCTACACATAAGATCGCCGTGTTCATGCCGATGCTCCTATTTTGTTGTTACTAACTGCAACTCTTCCCTTAGCGCCTTTTGCAGGGTTTGTGAAAAATTGATATTTGCGGCCTCAGCCCTCTCATTGAGCCATGAGGGGATATTCAAAGTTTTTTTGATTAAGCGGTTTTCGTAGTAACGCCGATAGGTCTCTGTGTCGGCAGATATCAGGGTAACGATGTCGGCGCTCTCCGCATCAACGTCTTCCATACGGCTGACGGCGGGGAGGGGTTGCGATCCATCTTCCATGCGGTATAGCGCCAAACCCAAAAAATCTTGCGCCATTTCAATGCATTCTGCTACCGTTTCCCCCTGCGTTGCGCCGCGCCCGATGTCCGGGAAAAAGACGCTAAATCCGCCTTCGGGTTCTGGATGGAAAACCGCTGGATACACATACTTCATGCTAATCTCTCCTCAGAGTTTTGGGTAGCAAGGGAGGGGTTATTTTAGCCCCAGGTCTTTTGAAATTCGCTCTTTTGTGCCATGTTCTTTGAATTTGATTGATTGCTTCTTTAGGGATCTTACGAATTCCGCTACTGTCATTTGCTTTGCCCCTTTGCTGATACCATCGTACTACGTATTCCCCACGTAGTCAACCCCAATGAGCGGCCATCATCATATTCGCAACGTATATAAACACAAAGTACAGTAACAAAAGTACCAGCAGCGCCTTTGCCCCGGCGGGCAGGCGTTTCCCCGAAGGCTCATAGTGGGGCGGGGGATTTTTATCGCGGGCTGCACGGCCCATAGGCAACCAGATCAGTGCCCCAGCTATCAGCGCGGCGACGCATAACATGGGCACAACGCTGGCGGCCACCTCCGCCGCCGTGAAGGTGGGCTGTTCCAACTGATCCAAGGCAACGCTTTGCTGCGCATAGGCAAGCAGCATCACGGCCCCGTTGTATGCGGCATGGAATAGCATAGGCGCCAGCAGTGAACCGTACCCCACCAGCAGATAGCCCAGCACAAAACCCAGCAGCAGGTGAGCGGGCAGCGCGGTGATGGAGCCGTGCATCAGCGCAAACAGCAGGCCGCTGATCAGCATTGCCCGGCGGGTGCCCAGTCTCTCCATTGAGGGCAACAACAGCCCCCGGAACAGCAATTCTTCGCATAGGGCAGGCGCGATTCCAATCACCAGCAGCGACAGCCATAGCTCACCGGCACCGCCGGGCGTAGGCACGCTCGATCCCACCAGCGGGAGGCCCAGCGCATCCATCAGCAACGCCCAGAGCACGGTGAGCGCGCTGATGGCAAACATGGATGCTATCGCAGCCAATAGCAAGCAAACACAAGTCCCCACCGGCAGGACTCGCATACGCAAAGCCGTTGCCTGCGGGCGTTTGAGCAGCAGGTACAGGGCGGCGGGCAGTGCCAGCATCAGGCATTGTTGCACCAGTATCTCTATATAGCGTGTGTTTGCCGACCCATCCACAAACGGAAAAATCAAGCGCCACAGCACACTTAAGATCTGCATCCCCACAAAGGCCAGCAGCACCAGCGCAAGAGCAGCGACGGGGGAGGGGAATCTACCCTCGTTTTCCATTTTCCACTCTCCACTTTCCATTTCGTTACGCGATGGTATAGGCTGTGCTGGGCCGGTCGCGCCAGGCGATGTCCAGGTGGAAATCCTCGCCGCAGCTGATGCCTTGGGTGGCCAGCGCGTCGATTGCGGTTTGATAGGCCAGCTCGGGCAGGTTGTTCTCTTGGCTCAAGTGGCCCAATACGCAGGTGCGGACGCCGGTGTTGGCCAGCTCACATAGCGCCTTGCCGCAGTCTATGTTGGAAAGATGGCCGTTGCGACCCCGTATGCGGGTTTTGAGAT
>Ga0123356_10008280_pt1 | contig 10347 bp, 5 predicted proteins | sample TergutEmb28metaG_2_FD_92546 | JGI IMG/M metagenome (GOLD analysis project Ga0123356, IMG submission 92546) | Embiratermes neotenicus P3 segment gut microbial communities from Petit-Saut dam, French Guiana - Emb289 P3 | ecosystem: Host-associated > Arthropoda: Insects > Digestive system > Gut ... | reverse complement strand
ACAAAACTAGCGGTATGGTGGGGGCTACGAAACGGCCGTTCGCGTATAATCTCATCAGTGTTTCCAGAGAGCGAGTGAACTTTGGTAATTTCAAAAAGTTCATCATAGGTCGGGGCAGGGAGTAGCCCACACAAAGCTCGCGCTAACATGGTCTTACCAGCCCCTGGTGGCCCCGTAAACAAGATATTGTGATGACCAGCCGCTGCAATCACTAAAGCGCGCTTGGCGGCCTCCTGGCCACGTATCTCGCTGATATTCGGCCCTGTATATCTAGACGCGTCCATCTCTAGGTTGGGCGTAGGGGTGGGCTCGATGATCTTCTCTCCTAAAAGATGCAGCACTACGTCAGTCAAGGTATTCGCCCCTATCACGGTGATGTCTTTGACGAGCGCTGCCTGTTTGGCGTTTCCCTCTGGCACAATGACCGTTTGAACGCCATTTTTGCGGGCAGTTTCGGCGATAGACAGCATGCCGCGTACCGGACGAAGTTTGCCAGTCATAGACAACTCGCCAGCGAACAGAGTGTTTTTTGTTGATTGTGGCAGAACGCTACCAGTGAGAATGAGTAGCCCAATAGCGATGGGCAAATCAAAATGGGTCCCTTCTTTCGCTAGGCTGGCAGGCGCTAGATTAACAGTGATACGCTTGTTAGGAAACTTCAGATCAGAGTTTTTAATAGCGTATTGAACGCGTTCCTTGGCCTCATTGACTGATTTATCGGCTAAACCTACGATATTAAATCGTACTAAACCCTTGTTTTCTGTGCATTCTACATCCACCAAGTTGCCATCATAACCCACGTTGATGGCAGAATAAACTCTCGCAATCATGAAGTAATTATAACAAAAAATACTAGTAATTTCGATACAAAAAGGTTGTTGCAAAGTTTTCCACAACCAAAAAATTGTTCAAAAAAGTAGTTGACATAAGCACAATTTTCGCGTAATATCAGGGGTAGCTTTTGAATAATTAATTTATTCAGAAGCAAGATAAAAACAAACACGAAAAAACACATGCAAGTCCTGGCTTTTTGCCAGGCAACGGCCGTTAATCTCGCAGACGGCCGTTTTATATTGCCCAAAAATCAAAAAAGCTCGCTAATTAGCGAGCTTTGATAATGCTTGGTGGAGCCGGCGGGTACTGCCCCCGCGTCCAAATGGCAACTTATCAATCATCTACGAGGCATAGTCGGTTTCAAAATACGATTGTTATGCCTAAAGAAACAGACAAACAGAGCCTAAAATCGTCCACTAGAAGCTTCGTACAGGGTAAAAAATGGAAACTTTACCCAGACTAAGCAGTATAAATATGACACAGGGGCGCCTCATACTGCGTCGGGAGCCCTGTGGTTGCGAAAATTAAGCCGCAACTGGTGCATAAGCTGGAGAGCCAATCGCTACAGCGCTTTTGACACGAGCAACGGTATCCTTAACATATGCGGTGATGTTATCTTTTACATCTAAAGTGATTGTCGTAATCAACGACCTCGCCGATTGATCTGTTAAATTCCATCTGTCGAAAGCTGTTTCAGCCCCAGATACTGACAATTTTACCACAGATATTGAGGGAGCGCAAATAGGACATGGGGGGTGTAATAGGCCGTATATCGTAGTAATAAATACAACGTTATAAATAAATATCTCACATCTGTAGAAAACAAGATGATTGTAAGAAATACAACGAATGTTACCATGAATAACATTGACATAAGTAACATGCTGTGCTAATGTAAACGTATGCTTTTACTCACATAAAAACCCTAAAAACGAAAGCTGTACCTTACCAGACACTGACCATCCACGTCTCTTTGAGCCGAGTATGGTAGCAAAATTAATGACTTTACTACCAAATTGGCTCAAAGCCGCAGGCACCCGTGCTTGCGATGTGCTCTTCTTTTGAAGAGTGGTCAGTTGCAGCCCACAGGGGCTACAACAGCGACTCGCGCCCTATTAGTAATTAAATTTGCGGCGGACGAGTGTGTCATTATGACCTCGCAGCCTTAGCCCCAAGTGGGCTCTTAAAATTTAAAATCCTAATCCTTTGTTTTATGCTATTATTATGCTTATGAAGATCAAATACCAGAAGTGGGCAATAGCCATGCTAATAATTTCTGCACTGCTGGTCATTCTACTTTTTGTGTTCACAGACCCGCGTGAGGTCGGGCTTTTTGGGATTTTAACGGTCATCATAGCGATTTACGCCTTCTTTGTAGCGGGGTTCTATCTGTTGTCTAAGGTCTTTCGTAGAAAACCAAACCATAGCGAACGCCGCGCAATCTATATATCTGCCACGCTGGCGTTTGCGCCGGTACTACTGATCATCTTGAACTCTCTCGGGGCGGTAGGTATTATAGAACTGGTTTTGATTATGATATTTGAAGTTGTAGCAATTTTCCTAATTACAAAACGCGCACAATAATTATATTTATGCTAAAATTAGTGGCATGGAACCGCAATTCGTGTCGCCAAATTTTGAAAGTGCACCAACCCCAGAGCAGGCGCCCGTTTTGCCGACCCCAGAAACCGCACCGAATGTCTCGTCAAATCCTGAGGCGCCACTAGATACTCCAGAACAGGGCAAAGCAGCCGAGCAATTGGCCGTTGACCATCAGGGTGGAGCACCGCTACCCGCAGTGCCAGACCCAGCAACCACACCAGTTGTTGTGCCATCCACAGACGACCAAGCTCAAGATGCCACGATCGTAGCGACCACCCCTGCTTCTGCCAGGGACGAAGACACTATCGAGAAAGAATGGATTGCTAAAGTGAAAAGTGTCATCAGCAGCACTGCTGATGATCCACATAAACAGCAGTCTATGGCGAGTCGTTTGATGGCAGACTATGTGCTAAAGCGCTACGGCCGCAAGATAGGCGAGGCAGGGGAGTAATGTGAATATGGGTGGAGATTTTAATTTTGTCATCATAATCTTAATAGTCATTTTGGTCGCTGCGGCTGTTATCGCGATTATGTATTTGGTGTGGCGACAGAACAATCGCGAGGCAAAAAATATCGAACGTAGCCTAAAAATGGTGCCAATGCGCATACAGTTACCGCCGCTCAGCGATGATATTGACGGAGGGAACAGAGACGAGCGAGACCTCGCCGAGGAGACAATTTCTCAAGCGCAAGTAATGTATAATATCATTGCTGGTACGGCGCAGAAAGGCTTTAAGAGTAAAGTTTTTGGCCAGAGACATATAACTTTTGAAATCATGTCTAAGGGTGGGATAATCTATTTTTACACAGTTGCTCCAACAGTATTAACAGACACCATACGTCAGGCAGTAACAGCAGCTTATCCAACCGCCAGACTTGATGAAGTTGAAGACCATAATGTATTTAGCGAAGTTGGGAAGCTGGCCGGCACAACTGGCGGTGAGTTTATTTTGAAAAAAAGTTACGAGAACCCCCTAGCGACATACCAAGAAAGCAAAAGAGATGCCATGCGCGCCATCATCAACGCTTTGTCGATAGCAGGGAAAGATGACGGTGTAGGGATGCAAATTTCGCTGCGACCAGCACCAGAAAAATGGTCGAAAAAAATCGAGAAAACAGTTGATAACATCCGTAAAGGCAAGAAGACAATATTTGGGTCGTCCAGTGGTAGCTCAGGAGCCTTGGCTTGGTTTGGCGAAGCCATAGAAGCTCTTTGGAAACCGCCTGGGTCTACCAGCAAAGAGGGTGGTTCGGAAGTTAAACAGCTCAGCGGGGCTGAACAAACGAAAGTTGAGTCACTGGAGGAAAAAGCGCGTTATGCTGGTTTTGAGACACAGATACGGGTGGTAGCATCGTCGAATACTTCTGCACGGGCTCAGACGTTACTAAACAACATAGTATCGGTATTTTCGTTATTCGATTCGCCTCAGGGTAATGGTCTGAAGTTTGAAATTAGCAAAGACATTAAAAGTTTTGTGACAGATTATATTTTTCGCTTCTTCCCACAAGGTAAAACCAGTATGGTACTTAACACAGTTGAACTTGCTACACTATTTCACTTCCCAGATCAAAGCAATATACCAACATCCCGATTGGAACGTCAATCTGCCAAGCAGGTGGATGGGCCTAGTATACTACCAGAGACAGGCATACTGATAGGTTATAATGAGTTTCGCGGGGTGACTAAACCGATTCGCTTGCAAGATGATGACAGGCGTCGCCACACATATATCATAGGTCAGACTGGTATGGGTAAAACCTTCTTCCTGAAAAACCTTGCTGTCCAGGATATGCAACGAGGTTTAGGGTTTGCCTTTATTGACCCACACGGGGATGCCGTAGAGGATATTCTTGCGATGGTGCCACAAAGCCGTGCTGAAGACGTGATTTATTTCAATCCAGGGGACTTTGAGCATCCCATTGGCATGAACATTTTCGAGATTGACCAGTCATTGCCAGAAGGTGAGAGAAATCGTCAGATTGACTTTGTGATTAACGAGATGGTTAGTATGATGTATTCCTTGTATGACCCTGGCCACACTGGCATTGTCGGGCCACGGATGGAAAATATCATTCGTAATGCTACCTGGCTGTTACTAAGCGACCCGTCAGGTGGCACATTTATGGATATCCCTAAAATTATTCGTGACCCTGCCTTTGCTAAAAGCAAGTTGCCGTATTTGAAGAACCCCACCGCTTACGACTTCTGGACAAAAGAGTGGCCAGCGGCGCAACGAAGCAATGAGGCTGGTGAGGTTAGTTCTTGGGTAATTTCTAAGTGGGCACAGTTTGAAACCGTCACCATGCGCAACATTTTGGGGCAGCTTCACAGTGGTCTGAATTTGTTTGACATCATGAATAACAAAAAGATTTTGTTAGTAAATCTTTCAAAGGGAGCTCTGGGTGAAACAGAGTCCAAACTACTAGGCATGATGTTTGTGATGAAGTTCCAAGCGGCGGCAATGCAGAGGGTTAGTATTCCAGAGAATGAACGAGAGGACTTCTGTTTGTATGTGGACGAGTTTCAAAACTTCGCTACCGATAGCTTCGAGTCGATTTTGTCTGAGGCACGTAAGTTCCGGCTAAACCTCATAGTGGCTAACCAGTTTATGACCCAGTTGACTGATAAAATCCGTGAGGCTATTATCGGTAACGTTGGCACAGTGATCTGCGGTCGTATTGGTGTGACAGATGCCGAGCTGATGGTTAAACGTTTCCAACCAACCTTCGACATTAGTGATTTACAGAACACACCTAACCAGCATGCTGTGGCAGTGACGCTGATCAACGGCACACCAACCCAACCCTTCACAATGCATTTACCAGGAAAAATGGGCGAGGAAAACCCTCAAATGCACGACTACCTTGTGGAGTTGTCAGCAGGGAGGTATGGTCGACCACGAACACAAGTTGAAGCCGAAATCAACGAACGCCTGCAAGTACCGGCTACAGTTGACCCTGGAGCTAGCGCGGGACAAATTGGCGCCGGCGCACCTACACCCCAACCTGGTGCCCCCAAAACCTCTTTTCTAGATAGTTGGCTAGCCAAACGTCAAAGTATGCGACCAGCCCAACCTCCTGCTTCGCAACCCCCTGCCGCACCGCCATCTCCACCGCCCAAAAACCCCCAAGAAATATCGGTTAATTTACGAAGCGAAAACCCTTGATTTTTGTATATTAATCAGATATAATTAATACAGAAATCAAGGAGGAAAATGTCTAAACAAAAATCTGGTGATGCTAATTATGGTGCAGAGCAGATTCAGGTACTAGAAGGATTAGACCCTGTTCGTAAACGTCCGGGTATGTATATCGGTTCTACTGGACCAGACGGCATTAACCATTTGATCAAAGAAATCGCTGACAACTGTATCGACGAAGCCATCGCAGGATACGCTAGTTTCGTGTGGATTGAACTATTAGAAGACGGCGGCTGTCGTGTTACGGACGACGGTCGTGGCATTCCAGTCGATATTCACCCCAAAACCCGCGTCAGCACGCTTGAAACAGTTCTGACGGTGCTTCATGCAGGGGGTAAGTTTGGTGGAGATAGTGGCTATAAAGTATCATCGGGTTTACATGGTGTGGGCTCATCCGTGGTAAATGCTCTCTCAACCAAGTTTATCGCAGAAGTGGTGCGTGATGGCGAGCTGTATCGTATTGAATTCTCTGAAGGCAAACCTACCACAAAGCTGGAAAAACTTGGCAAAACCGACCGACCAACCAGTACGAGCATTACGTTTTATCCGGACAAAACAATCTTCAAAGATTTTGAGCAGTTTGACTATGAATGGGTGAAAGACTATTTGCGTCACCAAGCGTATCTGGTAAAAAGTATGCGAGCCAAGGTGAATGACTACCGTACTGGCGAGCGGTACGAGTTTTATTTTGACGGTGGTATTAAGAGCTATGTAAAGCATCTCAACATCGGTAAAGAAGTGGTAGATAATGATATTTTCTATGTCGAAAAACAAGTAGATGACTCCATAGTAGAAGTGGCAATCCAATACAACGATGGGTTCAACGAAAATGTGTTGGCTTTTGCTAACAATGTTTACAACCCTGACGGGGGCTCACACATCATCGGCTTTCGTGCCAGTATGACAAGAGTAATAAATGACTACGCCCGTAAGAACGGTTTACTGAAAGAAAAAGAAGACAACCTCACCGGCGATGACGTTCGCGAAGGGCAGACAGCGGTGATTTTAGTAAAATTACCAGACCCACAGTTTGAAGGACAAACCAAGAACAAACTTGGTAATCCAGAAGTTAGGCGCTATGTCGAGGGTGTGATGAACGAGTACTTTGCTTATTATTTAGAGGAGCATCCGGCAGTTGCCAAGAAAATTGTTAACAAATCGGTGCTGGCTGCCAGGGCGCGCAAAGCGGCACGGGCAGCACGTGATAATGTCCTGCGCAAAGGGGCGATGGACGGATTTAACCTACCTTCCAAACTAGCTGACTGCTCAAGCACCAAGATGGAGGAATGCGAGCTTTACATTGTCGAGGGTGACTCGGCGGGGGGTTCAGCAAAATCTGGGCGTGACAGTAAGACCCAAGCCATCCTGCCACTCAGAGGTAAAGTGCTTAATACTGAGCGTGCGCGGCTAGACAAAATGTTGGCGAACAAGGAGATTGTCTCGCTGATCAAAGGCATGGGAGTAGGCATTGGCGATGCTTTTGATATCAATGGTCTACGCTACAACCGCATCATTATTATGACCGATGCCGATGTTGACGGGTCGCACATTTCGACGTTACTTCTGACTTTCTTCTTCCGCTTTATGCGCGAAGTAGTGGAAGCGGGGCATATTTATCTTGCTAAGCCACCGCTGTTCTTGATCAAACAGGGACAGAACAAGAACTATGTATATAACGAAGAAGAAAAAGACAAGGTAATCAGCGATATGATCAAAGAGCGCAAGGCAAAGGGCAACAAGATTGAATCTGGTGATGACGCCATTAAACAAGCCGGAATCAGCCTGCTACAACGCTACAAGGGCTTGGGAGAGATGGATGCTGACCAACTATGGGAGACTACGATGAATCCAGAAAACAGGGTGCTAATCCAAGTGAAATTGTCAGACGCCGAAAAAGCCGACGCGATTTTCACCAAGTTAATGGGTGACGAAGTTGACCTGCGTAAAAGTTTTATTCAGCAGCGCGCAAAATTTGTAAGTTTGGAGGATCTCGATGTCTAACACCGATAAGAGTAGTAAAGATTACAACGAAAATGTTGTAGATGATACAACAAACGATGAGAGTTTGTTGAATACTGAAGGTGCGATCGAGGATGTTAAGGCGGTTGAGGGAGAAGTACTTTCGGTGGTTGATGCTAATTCTAAGCGCGTAGAATTACGTACCGTAGAAGATGTCATGGAAGAATCTTTCCTGAGGTATTCAATGTCGGTGATTATAGACCGTGCTTTGCCAGATGTGCGTGATGGCCTGAAACCAGTGCATCGCCGAATCCTCTACTCAATGGGAGAGAACGGTATTCGCCCTGGTAGTAAATTCACTAAGTCGGCACGTATCGTTGGTGATGTGATGGGCAAATACCACCCTCACGGTGACAGTTCGATTTATGATGCTATGGTGCGCCTAGCGCAGGAGTGGAACTTGCGTTATCCGCTGGTGGATGGCCAGGGTAACTTTGGTTCGATGGACGGCGATCCGCCAGCGGCAAGTCGTTATACAGAGGCGCGCTTGGCACACGCTGGTAATGAACTTTTGGCCGATCTCGACAAAGACACAGTAGATTTTCGTGATAACTACGATGGTAGTGAACAAGAGCCCGTAGTGTTGCCAGCAAAACTGCCGCAACTTCTTCTCAACGGGCAGATGGGTATTGCTGTTGGCATGGCGACAAACATCCCAACCCACAACTTGGGCGAACTAATCGACGCTGTGGTGCATCTGATTGACAACGGCACCGAAGATACTACACCAGAGCAATTGTTGAAATATGTTAAAGGTCCAGACTTCCCAACAGGCGCTGTGGTGTATGGTGGTGCACCAATGAAGCAAGCTTATCTAACTGGGAAGGGTAGTGTGGTAATGCGTGGTGTTGGTGAAGTTGTGGAAGGAAATAAGGGTCGTCACCAGATTGTTTTCACCGAAGTACCATATGGTGTGTCGGTAGAGGGTCTAAAGGAAAAGGTTGCGGAACTAGCCAAGGAGAAGAAGTTAAACGGTGTAGCGGATGTGCGGAATGAAACATCAAGAGGCAAAGTACGCTTCGTGGTGGACCTCAAAAAAGATGCCTTCCCAAAGAAGATCATGAACCAGCTGTTTAAGCTGACACCGCTTCAGAGTAGTTTTCATTATAATATGTTGGCTCTTGTGAATGGTTTGCAGCCACGAGTGCTAGGGCTAAGAGATATCTTAGTGGAGTACCTACATCATCGCCAAGTGGTGGTGCGACGCCGAACCGAATACGAGCTGAAAAAAGCCAAAGAGCGCGCACATATTTTGGAAGGGCTAAAGATTGCGCTAGACAACATTGATGCTGTTGTGAAGTTGATCCGTGCTAGCAAAACTTATGAAGATGCCCGCGACGGTTTGATGGATAAATTCAAACTTAGTGAGATCCAAGCCCAAGCAATTCTAGCGATGCAGCTAAGAAAGTTGACAGGTTTAGAACGCAAGGCAATCGAGGACGAGCTAAAGCAACTACACGAATTGATCGCAAAACTTGAAGCGATTCTAGCAGACGAGAAGCTGATTTTAGACATCATTAAGAACGAGCTGCTGGAAATCAAGGAAAAGTATGGTGACAAACGCCGCACCAAGATTATTAACCATGAACTAGGCAAGATGAGTGATGAAGACTTGGTGCCGGAGGAAGATGTAGTTGTGATTCTGACAACAGAGAACTATATCAAGCGGACTTTGCAAAGTGATTATCGTCGGCAGAACAGAGGAGGTAAGGGCAAGAAAGGTGTCACCACGAAAGAAACCGACATCGTTGACCAGCTGGTGATGTGTAATTCTCATGACTGGTTGCTATTCTTCACCAACAAAGGACGGGTGTTTAGACTGAAGTCGTACGAAGTACCAGCAGCTAGTTTGCAGGCCAAGGGCGTGGCAGCGGTGAATTTGTTGCAACTACAGCCAGAGGAAAAAATCACCACCATCATTAACACTGGCAAAGAAGACGCCGGCGAAGGGTATTTGTTCATGGCTACTGTGAATGGCACAATCAAAAAAACTGCCGTCAAAGACTACGCCAACATTCGTTCAACTGGCATGATCGCTATCAAAATTGATGAAGGCGACGAGCTGCGCTGGGTGCGCCAGACCAATGGCGAACAAGATATTGTCATCAGCACAAGTTTTGGCCAGGCGATTCGTTTTAATGAGACAGAAGCGCGGCCAATGGGCAGGACGGCACGCGGTGTGCGAGGGATAAAACTCCGTGCTGGCGACAAAGTCGTTGGCATGGACACCGCCGACCACGGCAAGTTGTTCTTGGTAATCTCCCAGAATGGTTTCGGCAAGAAGACGAAAGTCGAGAACTTTGAAGTCAAGCACCGTGGCGGCATGGGTATCAAAGCCGCGGTGGTCGACAAGAAAACGGGTGATTTGATGACGGTGAGAAGCCTAGGCGAAAACGACACAGATATCTTGGCTATTAGCAAAAACGGCATCACGATTCGTGTGGGACTAGATACCGTGCCGACCCTAGGACGCACCACCAAAGGTGTGCGAATCATGAAGTTGACCGACGGCGATGCTGTAGCGAGCGTTGGTATTATCGAAGAAACCGTCAAAGAAGAAGAACCAGCTGAAGAAAAGCCCGAGAAGAAAACTACTAAATCGACAAAGAAGTAACTACTATGAAGTCAAAGACACAGCGATATTATATGCCACGGGGGGGGGTAAGGAGACCTTTGTAGCTCGGGAAGAGTT
>Ga0123356_10008279_pt1 | contig 10347 bp, 7 predicted proteins | sample TergutEmb28metaG_2_FD_92546 | JGI IMG/M metagenome (GOLD analysis project Ga0123356, IMG submission 92546) | Embiratermes neotenicus P3 segment gut microbial communities from Petit-Saut dam, French Guiana - Emb289 P3 | ecosystem: Host-associated > Arthropoda: Insects > Digestive system > Gut ... | reverse complement strand
TTGATAAAAATACTATATATTGAACATCACCGTCGCTATATACCTCTTGCTCTTCATATTTTACACTTGTTAATTGGTTTGTATACCAAAATCCACCTGTGGTTTCAAAACTGTCTCCGATAATATAGTCTTTAGTTATCATGACATGGTCATTTTGAAGAAGAGGATTTTTTGCCTGTTCATTTAATTTTTGCTCAATTTCCTCAAACTCTTCCTTCTGTGATATCTGCACTCCAAACTTGGAATTTCTCTTTACAGAAGGCATCCTTGGTATCACAAAGCAAATAACAAAGCTAACACAAAAAAGTGCAATACATATCATCCCGGCAATTGCCAGGTTTTCACGCTCGCTGGGCGAACCCGCAGATTGAAAAGCTACGGGAAGAAATATATAACGTATTTCTTCTTCATCCATTTCCCAGTCCATTGCAATATCGTTTATCATTGTTTCATCATAATATTCCTGGAAAATACTTTCTGCTTTTCTTACATGAAGCCCCTTAACTAAAAAGTCATATGGCTCACTGTTTGAAGTCATATACACAGCAAGCTTGCTGTCGTACTTAAAACCAAGTGAAATAAAATATACATAGTACAATGTCTCTTGTCCGCTGTTGGAGTCTGGAATTTCTACATATCCGCCGCCATAGAATAATCCGGTCCCTGATGTTGATGTGTGTGTCAAGGTTACATCCGTATCGAACATTTCACCGATATTTATAGTCGCATAAGTCTTTCTTGAGTTTGCAAACTCTATAACCTCTTTTTCGCTATTTGCAATAAATTCCACCGGTTGAAAATTATAGTATAACAACAATGCAATAAAGGCAAAAACTGACAGGGGGAATAATCCGGCTATTACAACTCTGAGTTTATAATTAATTTTTGATACTATTTGCTTTTCTACATATGTATATGTTAAATAGGCTACGCAAGGAGGAATTACAGATAAAACAAGAGCTATTGCTAATAATGCTATCTTACCCCAAATAATATACGCAACTACTGCTACTGCCAATACACCCGCAAGAATTTTTGCTCCGCTGAGAATTCTTGATTTTATCGGTGGTTTCATTTTTCTTTAGTCCTTTTTATTAACTTGTTTATTTTTAACATTAAATCACACTTCATGTACATTGTACAGTCCTGTGACTGGGTTTTGAGACTGACTGTCTACGAATATTACTTTACCTGTGCTGAGGATGGCAAATTCGTTTCGTTCGGGCTTTCGCCCAAATTCTATCTCTGCGGCGGCGCAAACCTCCTCACGGTATTTTGTCCGGTTTATTTGCCGGTTCTTTAGAAATTCCGGCAGATTCTTACCTTTTACCATAGACAACCAGTCGTAGAGAAGTTTGTCGCATAAAATATCAACATCAACTCCCGGAAGTCCGGCACAAAACTCGTACACCTGAGATATATAATCCTCAAGCTGGGTTTTATGATTTGGATAAGCATAACCAAGCGAGTAGTAGAAATCGAATCCTGCTAACTGTGTCACATTAAGAACATAATTGATTGTTGTCAGAAAACGGCCTTTGTTGTAAGTGTGTTGTAGCGCGTTTTCCGTATCTTTTAACATTTTCAAATCATCGCAGCTGAGCCATGTGCTGCTTTGTATTTCATAAGGCGGATTTTTGTCATATATAATGCCAAGCGTTTGTGCCTCTTCTCTTAAAACGCTCCCATGGAGCAATTTTAGAAATCCAAGCTGGAGTGTGTGCGCGCCAAGCATGTATGCACGGTTGAAGCTGTTACGAAATTCGGAAAGTGTTTCATACGGCAGCCCGGCTATTAAATCCACGTGAATGTGACAGTTTTGAGCTTTAAGCAGCTTTTTGATATTCATTTCTGCTTTTGTTAAATCTGTTTTCCGTGACGATGCTTCCAAGGCGGGCTCAAAAAAGCTTTGTAACCCGATTTCAAATTGAATACATCCTGCCGGTGCCAAAGCGAGCAGGGCCAAGGTTCTCTCATCAAATAAATCGGCAGCAGCTTCAAAATGAAATGTACACTTTGTGTCAAGTCCGATTATATATTCAAATAATTCATATGCCCGCTTTGGATTGCAATTAAAAGTCCTGTCAACAAACTTTATCGTTCTTGTTTGCGTTTGGGACAGTTTGAATATCCGCTCTTTTACAACATCAAGAGGTAAAAACTTTACGTCACTTTCTGCCGAAAGGCAAAATGTACAATTAAAAGGGCAACCCCGCGAGGTTTCAATATAAGCAATTCTGTCACCGAGTGTTTTAAAATACTCATCGCTGTAAGGGTCAATCCCAAAGTCACACTCTGCTTGTATCACTTCATCGGCTCCGCTTGATAGCCAGTATCCGGCATTGTAAGCTGCTTCAGGCCCTCCAAGAACGAGTAGGGCATCCGGCAGCTGCCTGCGAAGCAGGACAAGCAGTTCGGGTAATATACCTGCGTTCCAAATGTATGTAGATATGCCTACAATGTCGGGCTCATGAGCCGCAACACTGCAGGCAATATCTGTAACTTTTTGATTGATTGTTGCTTCAACTACACTGATATCATGCAGCTCACCATGTTGTTTTTTTACAGATGCTGCAAGCATCCAAACAGACAAGGAAGAGTGAACATATTTAGCATTTATTGCAAGCAAAACAATTTTTTTCATTCTCTTTTATGTTATAACATCACGTTTTCTATAGAAGTAAAATCCGGTTGCTGTTAGGACAGCGGCAATCAGTGTTAGTACGGCTAAGGGTAAAAATGTAATTTCGTCTGCGGGTAAATTAGGCACATAACCAAATGGTGTAAGCTTTACTGCCCAGTCGAATAATCCTATACGCCCGAACAACATAAAAAAGAAAGTATATGCAAAATATCCCCACATTATCCCTGTGTTTTTCGGCAGTACTCCAATGAGAAGTATTGCCACCCCTATCATTACCCATATAGCCGGTATGTAGACCAGACTTGATTTAATCATAAATTCAAGTGATAGTTCAGAAGGGTCGGGAAGTACTGCTATTCCTGTTGAGTACATACCAATCGCCCACATAGCCTGGATAACCACCGCTGATGCAAAGGCAATTATAGCATATCCGGCAAGATATTTTCTTTTACTAAGCGGTGTAGCAAAAAGCAGCTCTGAGCGCATCTCTTTTTCTTCTGATTTTGCTTTTAAAACAAACATAAGTACCGGAACCATAACAGTCATGCTCATCATACTACTAATCATTGAAGCAAACAGTTCAGCTATTGTAAACCCTGCCGCACTTACTGTGTTTTTCATAAAATTAACAGTTTCTTCCGTTGAAAGACCTTCAGGGAGTTTTATTCCGGCAGGTGACAGGATTAAATCTTGATACATTTCATTTTGAGCTATAAAATTATCAATTTCCTCAAAAACAGAAGCATAAGAAGCACCAAGCATAAACATACCGACAATCCAAACTATTATACTTGTTCGAAGAAGTCTAAAAGACAGACCAAACGGAGTGCGCATAAGAGACGAACCGTAAGCGCGTCCGGGCTTTGCGGGTATAAGTCCCTGATCTATATCGCGGCTGCTGTTAAGCTTGTATGTTATACCGGAAAGAACACACGCTATGCCAAGCATAATCAGTATAGGCCACCAGTAGTCGCCGGCATAAGCCTGTGTACGAAGTACTAATCCTAAGGGGCTTATAAGTGCGAGTGCTTCCATATCTGTATTCATATCACCGGGAGCACGAAGCAGATAGAACACGGCAACAGATGTAAAAGCATAACCCATTGCACCGCGTGAATTTGAAGACAGCTGACTGAACAAAGCAGCTATAGCAGCAAAAACAATCCCCACAGCTCCAAGTGAAGCTCCGAACAGTAGAGAACCATTAAGACTCATGGATTCATCACCGACTGCAAACATCCCCAAACCGATAATTAAAGCAAGTATAATATTTATGATTACAGCAGCTATCATTGTAGAGTGTATATTTGCCAAACGGCCTGTCGGCAGGCTGCGGACTACTTCATATCGGCCTTTTTCTTCATCTGCACGGGTATGACGCACCACAAAGAAGATACTCATCAAAGCTACCGGCACAGCAGTTACAAGCAGCATTAGATTGACATAAAGCGCACCGAAACCGGGATGGTCAATAGAATATGCCTTTCCAAACATTGCAATCAGCGCAGGGTTTTCCAGCATTGGTTTTAAAGCTTCGCGGCCTTCAAAATCAATTGCAACATCCATTCCCGGAACAAGACCAACAACAGCAAAGGCAATGGCTAATATCCAAACAGCAGATATGATGCGTTCGCGGCGCAGAATAAACCTTGTCAAGAGAAGTGAATTGTCAAAGTTTCCGCGTATCATGACACATCCTCCTTTTTATAATGCTTCATAAAAAGTTCTTCCAATGAAGGCGGAGTGCTGTCGAGTTTTTTAATTCCAAAACCGTTAAGATGATTTATTACAGCACCCATTTTATTTGTATCCACGTTAAATGAAATAATATTTTCACTCTTTAAAATATCGTGAACTCCGTCAAAAGTATCAAGTCCTTCGATAGGCTTTTCTGTAGCGACTTGTATGTTGTAACGTGTTAAATGGCGAAGTTCGTCAAGAGTTCCAACTTCAACCAGATCCCCCTCACGGATAATTCCGACCCTGTCACACAGACGCTCTACCTCCGACATTATATGACTGGATAAAAAGACACCTTTACCTTTGCTCTTTACGTCCAGAACGTACTGCTGGAACACCTGCTCCATCAGGGGATCCAAGCCGCTGGTTGGCTCGTCGAGGATATACAAATCAACATCTGAAGCAAACGCAGCAACAAGAGCTACCTTCTGCCTATTTCCTTTTGAATAGGTGCGGCACTTTTTTGTGGGGTCAAGGTTAAAGTCGTTTATAAGCTTTGAGCGCAGCTGTTTGTCATGTGCACCCCGTAGGTTTACAAACAGGTCAATAACCTCGCCACCCGTGAGATTTGGCCAAAGATTGACATCACCGGGAACATATGCAATTTTTTTGTGAATTTCAACTGCATCATTCCATGCATCGAGTCCAAAGACCTTCGCTCCGCCCGAAGTAGCTTTCAGAATACCGAGCAAAACACGGATTGTTGTAGTTTTTCCCGCTCCGTTGGGTCCGATATAACCGAACACTTCACCTTTGTTAACAGTTAAATTGATATTATCAAGCGCAGTCAGTTTACCGAAATTTTTTGTAAGATTAGTTATTTCCAAGCTGAGTTCTGACATTTTGTACCTCCTATGTTAAATAATATTTACTTTATTAAATGCTCTGTTATTTATAAAACGCTGTTTTTAAGATATCAATGTACTCTTTCATTTCTTTTAAATATCTGTCGTATTCTTTTTGATAGTCTTCCATCGTCATTGCCGTGCTTATTTGCGAGGTTGAATAGCTGCTTAGTGTCCAAAGAATGATGTTTGCCGCTTTTTTTGTATCGATACCGTCTTTAAACAATGTTGTGTCAATATCGGATAAAGCCTTTTCTACAGCAATCGACCGCGTTTTTTCAAAATATGCCGTAAACTCTTCATTAGGATTCTCCTGCAGGTCTACATACGCTTTGGCAAGAAAATCAAAAAGTGCCGGATGCTTATACGATAAATCTATTTTTAATAAAGTCATTTGCCAGACTTTTTCGATTAAATCCGGTTGCTTAAGGTCTATGAGAGTAAGATACTCCGTATAAATCATTTCACATGCGTTTTTAAGGATAAAACTATATAAACCATCTTTTGTGCCGAAATAATGAAACAGCAATCCTTTTGATATGCCTGCCTCACGGACTATAGTATCTGTGCAGGCATCCTTGTAACCCTTTGCAAACTCATTCATTGCCGCATTGATGACCCTGTCGCGTTTTTCCGGCTCCATAGCCATAATTTTGTGCGATTCCAGCTCTTCATTCATAAATATCACCTCCTTTTGATAGCGTTGACTATATCAGTCAATCTCACAATAACACAATTGACTATTATAGTCAACACTTATTTTTAAATAATCATTGAATGGTATCAATAAATCAGTTATAATGGCATTGTCATTTAATGCATGCATTAAATGACGTTAGGAAAATTCAATTTCGTATATGAATTTTCACGTATATGTACAAAAATTAATCATTAGGAGATTGTTTTTATGCCGAGAATCCGTTTAGTGATAGTTGATGATTCACTGTTTTTCAGAACTTTTCTTACCCGACAGGTTGGCAAGGATCCTTCTATTGAGATAGTCGGCAGCTTCGGAGACCCAATCGAAGCATCAAATAATATTGCGGCACTCCGCCCCGATGTTATCGCTCTTGATATGGAAATGCCGAGGATGCGCGGCGACCAATTCCTAAAGACTGTAATGCCAAAGCATCCCAGTGTTAAAGCAATCGTTATCAGTGCACTGTCCGGTAACGTTTTTGATGCAATGCATAACGGTGCTATCGACTTTGTCGGTAAGCCGGGCTCAACACCCGGTTTTGACGAAGCACAGTTTATAGTTGAAATTATTCAAAAAATCAAGGTTGCATCAACAGCTCACACTCACAGATATGCAGACCAAAGACCGGCTCCTGCAAGACCTGCAGCCCCGGTAGCTCGTCCCGTGGTTTCCGGAGCATCTTCAAAAAGTCTCATCGCAATTGGTGCTTCAACCGGCGGAACAGAAGCAATCATAGAAGTCGTTAAAAAATTCCCCGCCAACACTCCTCCTGTAATAATCGTTCAGCATATGCCTCCCGTCTTTACAAAAATGTATGCAGAGCGTGTTGACAGGATTTGCGCTATGAAGGTCAGCGAAGCCAAAAACGGCGACCGCTTAACTACCGGCACCATCCTCATAGCTCCCGGCGGTGATGAGCAGCTTTATGTGCGCCAGGATGCAAGTGGCTATTACACATACGTTTCTCCCGGAGCAAAGGTCAGCGGGCACTGCCCGTCCGTTGATGTTATGTTTGATTCTGTATCAAAGATAGCAGGCAGAAATGCAGTCGGCGTACTGCTTACAGGCATGGGAGCAGATGGCGCAAAAGGTCTTACTGCAATGAAAAGGACAGGAGCTCATACAATCGGTCAGGATGAATCATCTTGTGTTGTATACGGTATGCCGATGGAAGCATACAAATTAGGTGGCGTCACCGAGCAGTTACCACTGACACAAATAGGTGATGCTGTTCTTCGCAAATTTAGTGGCCGCTGATGAGTCTAACCATTACCGAAAAGGTTAAGACGTGGTTTAAAACACACATCAAGATACCTTTCGGTGTGGTAATAGCAATATGCGTACTACCCGTAGTTATAACAGCACTATTCTACATACTCCGCCCTGTTAGGAGTGTAATGGATTGGGCTGTTACTTATATTTCCGCACCGCTCCGTCGCTTTTTCGGTTTATTAAGCTCTATCTATCCGTTTGCGGTCATGGAAATTCTCGCCACTGCCGCCGTTATTTTTCTTATTTATTATATAATCAAAGCTATAATTGATACATCACGCAGGCAGGGAAAATGGAAGCTGCTTGGGAAACGTTTGCTTCCTATACCTGTTGTTGCTTTATATCTTTGGGGCTCGTTTTGCTGGCTGTGGAACAGCGGATATCACGCTACAGGCTTCGCCGAAAAAAACAACCTGACAAGCTATGGTATAGAAACTGCAGATCTCTTAGCAGTTACCGAATACTTTGCAAACAGGATGAACGAGCTGTCTCTGGAAGTAGCGCGCGATGAAGAAGGTTTTTTGATTTATGACCGCCGCGCCGTATTTGACGAATCAAGATATATCTATAAAAATATATCCGAAGAGTTTCCGAGTCTCAGAGGAACTCTATATCCGCCAAAGCCAATGCTTTATTCGTGGCTTATGTCTATAACCGCTTATGGCGGAATGTATTTTGCACTGACAGGCGAGACAATGATAAATACCGACCCTCCGGGTGTTTATACACCTGTTACCATTGCACATGAGCATGCTCATCAGCTTGGTATTTTTGCTGAGGATGAAGCAACGTTTATGGGTATACTTGCCGGGGTAACCTCTGATAACATTGCTTTTCAATATGCAGGGTATATGTCCGGATATAATTATCTTTCCGGTGCTCTCAGTGGTGCTGATTTTGATGAGTGGCTTCGTATATATGACACGCTGACCGAAGAGGTTAGTCGCGATAACAGCCAAAATTCCGCTTTTTGGTCGACCACTGCAACCTCTAACTTAAGAATTGATTTTCTTGACAGATTCTTCTCTTTTCTTATGAGAACAACAAGAGACACCGTAAACATTGTTTACGATGATTTCTTAAAATCCAACGACCAGGAGCTTGGTATCCAATCATACGGAGCCGGTGTTGATATAATTGTAGAGTATTTTAAAGACAAACTTCCTGAAGAAATTATAGACCCTGTCGGGTAATTGCTCCTATAGCTGTTGCGAAAACAGCATCCCGGGGAATAATAAAATTATAGTCCGTAAACTCGGTAAACTTTTCAAATACTGTTTTCGCCATTGGAAAAGTTGCCAGTGTTCCTGTTAAAATAACATCCTTTATTTCATCATTTTTTAGCGCAAGCACACTCATCATTCCGACAGTTTCAAAAACCATATTAATTATCCCGAGTGCGATATCCGCTTCGGATACCGTACTTTCAATTTTTCCAAAATTGGCAGCAGTCAGATGTGAGGGTAACGATTGAACTTCCTTGCCAAAAATGTCTCCGACAGTGAGATCAACTTTTTTTAAATCTCCTTTTTCGGCGAGTGCAATAATAGCATCAACATCACTTTTTCCAAGCATCTGTGATGCAAGACCAATAATAGTTCCCCCACCTATTCCTGTCCCGCCGAGATGATTGGCGGTGACGATATGCTCGGCAGCGCCTTTTTCAAAGGCAGCGCCTTTTTCAAAGGCGCGGACAAACGCCGTTCCCGTGCCCATACTGACTACCAAAGCTTTAGACAGACCGGTCAGTGAAAGAGCACCACGACCTATTGCTTCAAATTCATTTGACTTAAAGGTCCTTATGTCATATATCTGTTCGTCAACAAATGATGCACCAACACCTGTTAAATATACAGCCTCCATATCGGATGGCTTAAGCTTGTAACTGCGCAGAAAATTCCCGACAGCGCCATACAAGGATGTTATCTGGTCAGCCGCTCTTACTTGCAACATTCCTATATATTCATCACCGTTTGCTCCTACAATTTTTGTTGTTGAGCCTCCGATATCTATACCTAAAATAATACCCATTTGTATTTTCTCCCGTTTTATGGTATAATGCACTACGTATGTGCAATGTATATCCAAAGATTTATATATAATGCATAGTACATTAGCAAAAATTCCTTGTCAAGTTCATAACATAACAACCGCTTGGAAACAGTTTCAATCGGCGGGAGGTAAGTAACCTTGAGAATATATTTTAGTGCTGTACCATTTTTTGATTCGGGTATGCAAGTCCATGCATATCGTATGATGACTCATGACGGCGATAAGCATCTCGGCTCTGCCGAAGATCACCGTATGCTTGGCAGCGAGCTCCTTGCTACATCACTCGAGCTTATAAAAGATATTGGCACAGAGCCCTTTGCCGGAGAAAACGATTTCTTTGTTGAGGTCAGCAAGTATCAACTTCTTATCGGCATGCCTCTTAGCATGCAAATCCCACCCGAAAGATTAGTTTGTATCATTCATAAAGATACACTGACAGATAATGCGGCATATGCAAAAATGGGCATTTTAAAGCGTAACGGATATCGCCTCGCAATTGACGGTTATCCGCGTGCGATGAGTATGGACACGGCAGTAAAGGTCTTTGACTATGTTCTGCTCAGCTGTGAAGACGAAAACTTTACAGCCGAGCTTAAGGAAATACGTCCTTATATATTTAAAACCAGACTTGTAATTACAGATGTTCCCGATATGGAGAGCTTCAAAAAATATTCCGGTGCCCGCGGTGTGCTGCTGTCAGGCAATTTTTACAGCCAGCCCATAACCAAAGGTTCTGTCGATATTTCACCTCTTAAAATTAACGCTTTAAACCTACTCGGTCAAATAAATGACGATTCGTTTGATTTAGGAGAAGCTGCAGTAATTATAGAGCGTGACCCTGCACTTTCAATTTCACTGCTCCGTTTTATCAACGCAATGAACCCCGACCGAAGCCGCAAGATAGACTCTATACGAAACGCAGTTGCCATCCTCGGTCAAAAAGAAGTAAAAAAGTGGGCAAATATCGCAATATCAATCGGAATGGGCGAGGATCGCCCCAGCGAAATAACAAGACTTTCGCTAATTCGCGCAAAATTTGCCGAAAACCTTGCCTCTTCTTTTGATTTGGGTATCAAATCCGGAGCACTATTTAT
>Ga0123356_10008278_pt1 | contig 10348 bp, 8 predicted proteins | sample TergutEmb28metaG_2_FD_92546 | JGI IMG/M metagenome (GOLD analysis project Ga0123356, IMG submission 92546) | Embiratermes neotenicus P3 segment gut microbial communities from Petit-Saut dam, French Guiana - Emb289 P3 | ecosystem: Host-associated > Arthropoda: Insects > Digestive system > Gut ... | reverse complement strand
TCGGCAACCCGGTAGGCTTCCACCTCACCGGTGGGGAGGCCCATGATTTGGTCGGCGCCGACCACCTGCTGCCGGACATGCAAGCGGACATTCTGATCGCCGACAAAGCATTCGATGCCAAGCAGCGACTACTCGAGCCGCTAGCGGCAGCCGGCAAAACCGCGGCGATTCCACCCAAAGCCAACCGCAAGGCACCTCGCGGATACGACCAGCATCTGTATATCGCTCGCCATCTGATCGAAAATTTTTTCGCCAAGTTGAAGCAGTTCCGCGCCATCGTTACCCGTGATAAAACTGCACGTAACTTCCTCGCCGCGGTCTACCTCACCGCGAGCGTCATGTGGCTTAATTGACGACAGGCCCTAGTTACAAGACTTCGCACCAAATTCCCGACAAGCGCTATTGCTCCGACTACTTTCAACCAATCACCACCACGGGACAGCTACTGGAAGCACACGCTCACAATCGGTCACGTCATACCGCCCGTCACGCATTCGACTACTTCGCCTACACTGTCAGCAATGGTGGCGCTATCGCGTGGGGACAGCGTCCGTCACAGGAAATTCGATTCGTGCATGGACTGGAAGATGCCCGCAATGTATTCAGGACATTCGAGAACAGTTCGAACTATGTCGATCTGCACGCTTGGCGTTTCGTGCCAGCAAGCTTCGAGCTGCTATTTTTGGAACTAGCACGATTGGGTGAGACCGACTTGCGTGTGGAGCGCATCACGCCCGCGGCAGATTGCGAGTTCTTCGCTTGGTTGCGGCGCGGCGGCAAGGGCGTATGCCGCAGCTTTATCAGTTGAAGACGTAGATACTCAACGGATGGGACTGCTGAAGCGAATATTATTGCAAACAGCGTCACAGATTGAGTGACTGCTGGTTGGCGAAACCGAACTGGCAACTAGCCAAACCGGTTTGTCTACACAGGCGGCACCGACAATGTCCCTCGCCCTCGCATCTGCTTTGGCCGATTACCCTCTTGGGATCGCTGAAGTCCAGAATCGCGTAGCGGAGCTGGAGGCCCGCCTAGCTGCTGCGGAGGCTCAGTGCGCGTTGTCGATGCAACGGGTTGCAGCGTTCGAGGCGTCAACGTCTTGGCGCGTTACGGCGCAATCCGGAATCCTTGAGCGCGGGGCATCGAGATCGACCGGGCCACCATGGCGGAGTGGATAGGACATGTCGCCTGGCAGGTCATGCCACTGTCTGAGCGCATTGGCGATTATATCATGCGGCAGGAAGTGATCCGGACCGACGATACGCCGATGCGCACGCTAGCACCGGGAAACGGCAAGACCCGCGTGTCGCGCTTGTGGTGCTACGCCGTTGACCCGTGGCCTTATGCCGGACACGGCCATCCGGCCGCCTGATCAGCCCAAGGGGTGTTTCATACAGCCGGCTAGTCCGTCCTGGATTTCGGACAACTGAATCGACTTACGGGTGAAGGCCTGCTATTGGGCATTCGAATCCTGAAGCAACTCCTTCGTCACAAATTCGCAGAGTGACAGTGGATTCCTACCAAGCGTATCTCATCCCCCAACGCTTCCGAACGTGGCCGGCAAGAGATACACCGTTCTCAACGACGAGATCCGACTCAAGACGGGCCGGCTTGATCCCGGGGTGCCAAAATCTGCTCGCCACGGGCACTGTCCGGGCACGATCTTGCGAAGCTCCAGTATACCCACTCGTGTCACCGGTGAGCGCCGATAACAAATGCTGCGTTAGGAAGGGCTAGATCTCTGCCTGTTCGCCGGCCCATCGCTTCGACATCGCCACTTCCATCATCGCATGACCAATCGACTGTACTCGCGCAAATGTAATCCTTAACCCGCTGGTGCAGCGCTTTCAAATCAAACACGCCGGTCTTAGCCTTCCGCTTGGTCATGGTGAGGTCCCTATCCACGGGGTTGGTGACTTCACACACCACCCGGATACCATCACTCGCTCTTCACGGTCCAAACTTGTTGAACTTTTAAGATAATAACCGACAGTGAGGCTTTGGAAATCGGTCAAATGGATAAGGTGGCGATTGTGCATACTCCTGTGAGGTCCACCTGCGAGGATCACCGGACAGGTACGAAAATCGGAGAGTCCCCCGTTGGACTCCAGCTTAAGCTCCCCGTGGTGATTCTTGTGGCGGGGATGCATCGCACCGGCAGCTCTGCGCTTAGCGGAGTGCTCAACCGGTTAGGTGCAGCCGCTCCTGGTGAGCTGTTACCGCCCTCGGAAGACAACAGAAAGGGCTACTTTGAGAATAAGCGAATCCGCGCGTTTCATGATTGGCTATTGGCGGAATTAGGGTCGCGCTGGGACGATCCCCTACCGCTCAATCAGGAGTGCTTACATTCGCCAAACGTGCTTGCCGCCACTCGAAAGCTGAGAGCGCTTTTTCTGGACGAATTTGGTGATCGACCTCTGGTCTTGGTCAAGGATCCGCGCTTATGCCGGCTCTTGCCCGTATGGATTGCAGCCCTCGAGGGGATCGGCCGGACTATTGCCGCGATCTTCCCCTGTCGCTATCCGCTTGATGTTGCAGCATCGCTTCAGCGCCGAGATTCGCTTTCAAGAGCGCACGCATTGTCGCTGTGGCTGCAACATGTACTAACCGCCGAGCACGAAACGCGGAAATTGCCGCGCTCGTTCGTCATTTATGATGATCTTCTACAGGACTGGCGATCTGTGGTCAAAAAGACCGCTAGGACACTCGGGTTGGCATGGCCGCAGGAAATCGCCCGCGTGGCAGATGAGATAGACGCATTCCTTTCCATCGAGCTGAGGCATCACCAATCGATGCAGGATGCATCGCTAGCGCATGATTCCCTCGAGAGGTTTTGTTTGCAAGCGTGGGACGCTCTGAAAATACTGTCTGCGGGTGAGAGCGACGAGGTGCTGTCAACACTAGATGATGTGGGGCGCGAATTTCATGGTGCTCTGCGAGCCATGGCGCCGCTCCTCGGCTCGCTTGATGCGAGCCTGGCCCGAGCTGGCCGACAGCTCACGAAATATGAGGAGCAGGTCGAGAACTACAAGCAGCGCACAGCGAATCTCGAGCAAACCGTCGCTGATTACAAATCGCATACAGCGAATATGGAGCAGCATCAGAAAGACCAGGAGGAACATGCAGCGAATCTTTTGGCAGACTACGAACACCGCACAGCGAATCTCGAGCAAACCGTCGCTGATTACAAATTACACACAGCGAATATGAAGCAGCATCAGAAAGACCAGGAGGAACATGCAACGAATCTGGAACGCAGAATTTCAGAACAAAAATCGCATCTTGCGGATAAACTCTCTGGGATTACCCGGCTCGCTGACAGCTATCAGGCAAGCACACGAAAGAAACTAAAGAGTGAGCTCCGAAAGGTTGCGGGACAGCTTTCAGCAGTTCGGACGGCCTCGGAATTCAATGAGGCATTGCTGACAAGCGAGCTCGTCAAAGCCCGGAGTATGGCTGCGGCGCTTCTCGAATCGACGTCATGGCGCGTTACGATGCCGCTCAGGGCTCTCGCCGGGATAGTCCCGTGGATCCCACGCAGGGGAGGTGGAGCTTTGGCCGACGTCGGAGAACCGCTTCCACTTGCTGAAGTTAGCTGGCCTGTGATCGAACCGGACGTAGTCGGCGCGCTTGCGAAGGACGGAATTGCCCCCTTCAACCAGAACGCGCCAACAGCGGACGACGTCGCGGTCGTTAGATCGAGTGGTTTGTTTGATGAGGACTATTACGCCGGGACTGAACAGGCGCGGTCAGCAAACCTTGATCCAGTCGTGCACTATTTGTGCTACGGCGAGGCAGCGCACTTGCCACCCGGCTCTCATTTCGATCCCACCTTCTATTGCCAGCGGTATCTTGATGTGGCGGAGCAAGAGGTCAGTCCATTGCTCCATTACATTCGATATGGACGTTCAGAAGGTCGTAGCTGCCAGGCTTTCGCGGACACAATCGAGTACCCAAACTGCAGCGGCGATCGGGATCACGCCACGGTATTGGTCGTATTGCACGAGGCCACTCGCACTGGAGGAGTGATCCTCGGCTGGAACATCATCGCCCAACTGATGAAGACGTACAGAGTTGTCGCGATCATGCTACGGGACGGCCCTCTCGTTTCAGCATTCCGTAGCGTCGCGTCCGCCGTAGTGGTTCTGCCTGATAACTTTGCCAACTACAGAGCGGAGATGGAGGCTCTTGCTCGTAGCCTGAAACAGAATTGCACACCGTTGTATGCAATTGCCAACAGTGCTGAGACTCGCTACTTAGTCCCATTCCTTGAGAACGCTGACATTCCGACGATTGCGTTGCTGCATGAATTTTCTGCGAGCGTCAGGCCGCTTGGCTCTCTTTACGATCTGTTTGTGCAATCATCGTGTATTGTTTTCTCCGCTCCAATTGTCGCGGACTCCGCTCTTGGGGACTATAAGATCCTTAACGGCCGTCATTATGATATACTGCCGCAGGGCATGTGTAGGTTGCCTCCCCAGGTAGATGCGGGAGTCGTGTCCAATGAAGATGACGCAAAGGGTGACTTATCTCTCCTGCCCGCCGACGACCCTTCGATCCTCGTCGTCGGACTTGGTACAATTACGCCTCGGAAGGGTGTGGAGTTCTTCATTCAGGCTGCAGCCGGAGTGGCACGACGCGAGCCAGCGAACAAGTTTACTTTCGCATGGGTCGGACGACATTACTCCTTTGACCAGGGGTATATGGACTTCTGCCAGGAACAGGTTAGACGCTCCGGGCTGTGTGATCGTTTCATCTTCCTCGGGGAATTTTCTGACCTAGAGCCGCTATATCAACGTGCGAACTTGTGTTTCCTATCGTCGCGGCTGGATCCGCTGCCCAACACCGCAATTGACTGCATGGCGCGCGGGATTCCGGTCGTTTGCTTCGACAAAGGTAGTGGGATCGCCGAAGTCCTGGCATCGGACATGCGAACTCAGGACTTGGTCCTACCCTACCTCGATGCGGACGCCGCGGCGCAGGTGTTAGCTGGCTTAATTGATGACGAGGCCCGTCGATCGGCCCTCTCTGCAGCCGTCGAGAAGGTTGCTGCAGCACGGTTCGACATGCGCCGTTATGTGTCTGAACTTGATCGACTGGGTCGAAGATGTCGGGGCTCGCTCGACCGAGCGAGGCAGGATCGTACGGTCATTGAAAGCAGCGGCCTATTCAATCCGGAGCTCTATAGAAGCGGCCTCGGACCACAGGTGATGATAGGGGACGAGGTGGCGCACTACTTGCGCGCGTCCCGGCTTACCTCTCCAAGAAATCGCCCCTGGACAGGAATGATGTTGCGCCGTCCACTCGAAGGCTTTCATCCTTGCATCTACGCGGGGGAGTATGCGGCCTTTGACGAGACAACGGGAGAGGATCCCCTTGCACACTTTTTGCGGAACGGGAGGCCCACTGGCCGTTGGACACATACAGTCATTCGACCTGACAAGATGCACGCTTCTGTCGCGGACAACCTGCGCGTTGCCCTGCATGGACATTTTCACTATACGGAGCTACTACCTGATTTCCTTCGTCGCTTAGCTTATAATCGCACGCGGGTAGACTTGGTTATCACGACAACGAGCGAAGAGCAGGCTTTAACCGTCCGTCGTATCGTGGCTGACCTGGGGTACGGCCGAGTTGCTATTGAGACGTTGCCTAACCGCGGTCGCGATATCGGGGCGCTGCTGAACGGACTTGGTCAGCAAATCATGGACTACGACGTCATCGGACACATACATGGTAAGCGCAGCCCACATGCTTCCGGCGTAGGCGATAGGTGGCGAGAGTTCTTGTGGGAGCATTCTTTGGGCGACAAGTATCCCGTAATCGATTTGATTGTAGAAAGCTTCGCCTCTGACCCCAAACTCGGACTCGTCTTTCCTGAAGATCCGCACTTGGCCGGCTGGGAAGACAACCGGGAGATGGCAGAGAAGCTGGCAGCACGAATGGGCTGGATTGGTGTATTGCCTCCCCATTTTGACTTCCCGATCGGAAATTGTTTTTGGGCGAGGCCAGCGGCTCTCGAACCTCTCTTGAAACTCGGACTTACATGGAGTGACTATCCTTCGGAGCCGGTGCCGATAGACGGTACAATTCTTCATGCCCTGGAGCGACTAACTTCGTTCTCCGCCATGCTGGCTGGATACCATTATTGTACGACCCACATCCGGGGATGTACTCGTTGACGTCTCACCTCATAACTGGTGGCAATGGGTTCATCGGACGATACGTGGCTCGAGCATTGGTTTTGGCTGGCGATCGCGTGACAGTGGTTGGCCTTACGCCGCAAACCCCGCATCGAGGAGTTTCAAAGCTGGTCGTAGACCTCGTCAATGCGGCCGACGCTGCATTTGATAGGTTGATAGGTGGACACGACATCATCCATCATTATCTTTGGACCAGCATACCCGCATCGGCAAACGAATATCCGGTAGCCGATATCTGTGAAAATCTGAAGGTGACTTTCGGGCTCCTTAAAGCATTGAAACGTCGTGGCGGCGGGACGATCATCTTTTCGTCTTCCGGCGGTACTGTTTACGGCCGCCTGAAACAGATACCGGTGTCCGAGGAGCATCCTCTCAATCCGATTACCGCATATGGTGTGTCTAAGCTAGCAGCCGAGAAATATCTGCAGTTTTTTCGATATATGCACAACATCGATGCGCGCGTTGTCAGGATTTCCAACCCGTATGGGGTCGGCCAGAGCACAACGCGTCCTCAAGGGGTTGTCGCCTCCATCGTTCAACGCGCGCTTGCGGGTCAGGCAGTGGAGATTTGGGGGGACGGGACAATCGTACGAGACTTCGTTCATGTGGCGGACCTTTCGGCCGCGTTGTTAGCAACGCTTGCGCCGCGCTTGTCTTTGGAAAGCGAAATGCCTATTTTCAACGTTGGCTCCGGCGTTGGTTATAGCCTGAATCAATTGATCGAATCGGTCGAGTCCCTTCTGGGAAAGCCGATCCAAGTAAGACGAAAGCCGGCTAGGAAGTTCGACGTGCCAGCAGTCGTTCTTGATATTTCGAAGGCGATGCAACATCTCGGTTGGGCGCCCCGCATTGAGTTAGTCTCTGGACTGGAAGAGCTGATCACTTCCTATAAATGCGCCGCAACTTCCTGAAGGTTGAGCGCGGTTACGCTGGATCCCACGGCTTGCGATCATGCTTCCGAGTTTCTCAGTGCGCGTTATGCCGGGGCCGCGTTGCTTTGTTGCTGGTCTTGTGATGTTCTCGGCAACGAGCTGCAGCCGGGCATATCGCCGATCACCGGATCACAGTGGCGCGCTGGTACGGCGTCAACACGCGTCGGCCGTACACGTGGCGGCGGCAACTCACGTGAAGGACAGCTCGGCGGCTTGTACCATCCACCTGGGCAGTTCGCGCACGTTGCGGCGCTAGCAGAGCGCAGCAGCGATTGCCGAACGGAGCGCAATCAGCACCGGCGCGGATGTCGGTGAAGCGCTGCGGCGCGATCAAGATCGTGCCGCCAACCAGGGTGTACCTGGTCTGCGCTACACGGATGCGTAAGGGCGTGCAAGGCCTTGCAATGCTGGTGTGGCAGGTGCTGGCAGAAAATCCCTTTGATGACGACGTGTATGCGTTTCGCGGACGTCGCGCTGGCACGACGGCATCGCGCGTTCCATGCTAGCATTCTAGCCCGGTCTCCCCAGTGGAGCGTAGCATTTTTAACCACCGCTGCGAGCCATCAGCGTACGCCGAGGTAGCCCAGAACGCCATGTCAACTTGACGCCAGCACTTCGGCTTGATGTCAATTAGCATCTACATGGTCTGCCTTGGGCGGCCCCGGTTTCTGCGCTGATGGTGGCTCCGCGTGGCTGGCGCGCAGAGGCAACTCCGGCAAGAACAGTACCAGAATCAGGGCGCAGGCGGCGATCACCCCACCGACGATGAACGTGCTGGAGAGTGCATGGGCATAACTGCCTACCAACGCCGCATGTTGTGCCGGCGGCAGATGCGCGATTTGGTCGAGTGTTTGCGCGCTCTTGGTGGCGACCGATGGTGCACCACGCAATTGCGCCACCAGGATCGCGCCGGACAGCGCGACACCCAGTGCGCCTCCAAGCGAACGCAGAAAAGCGGAGGCGGAGGTGGCAGCGCCAAGATCGCGCCATGCCACTGCGTTCTGGATCGCCGTCGTCAAGTTGGGCATCACGAAGCCGATGCCCACACCCATTACCACAAGGATCGCCGCGATCCAGCCGACCGCTGTGCCATGCGCGGCGGCCCAGCCCATCGCCAGATAGGCTGACGTTGCTGCGGCCAGGCCGAAGACGGGAAAGGGTTTATAGCGGCCGGTTCTGGATACCAGCCTTCCGCCGACGAACGAAGCAAAAATCACGCCGCCCATCATCGGTGACATCAACAGCCCGGCGCCCGTTGGCGAGGCGCCGATCACCAGTTGGAAGAAGAGTGGCAGGAATACCACTGCGGCGAACAACGCCATGGCTGACAACGTGATCACCGCAACTCCGAGCACGAAGACGCGGTTGGAAAAGAGATGCAGCGGTAACACGGGTTCCGCTGCCTGGGCCTCCACCAGTGCGAGCGCAGCGCAGAGGATTGCCGCCGTCAACGCCAAGACCAGCACTGGACTGGAGGACCATGGATAAATGCTACCTCCCCAACTCAGCACCAGCAGCGCGCAACTCGTTGTGGCGATCAGCAGCAATGCACCGGCATAGTCGACGCGGTGCGAGGTCGCGTGTCTACGATTGCGCAATCCGACCACGATCAGCGCCAGCGCCACCGCTCCGACCGGCAGGTTCACATAGAATATCCAGCGCCAGGAGAGCGTATCCGTGATGAAGCCTCCGAGCAGTGGCCCGGCCACGCTGCACCCGGCGAATACCGAGGCGAACAACCCTTGATAGCGCCCGCGCTCCCGCGGTGAGACTATATCGCCGATCGTGGTTTGTGAGAGCGTTATAAGCCCGCCGGCGCCGAGCCCCTGGATGGCCCGGAAGACGATCAGCTCCGTCATTTTCCGCGCCATGCCGCAGAGGACGGATCCCACAAGGAAGATAATGATCGAAACCAGGAAGGCCGGCTTGCGGCCATAGATGTCACTGAACTTTCCGTAGAGCAGCGTGGTGGTGGTTGAGGCGACCATGAACGCGGTGACGACCCAGGAAATATGCGCAAGGCCGCCGAGGTCACTGACGATCCGCGGCAGGGCGGTAGCAACTATATTCTGGTCCAGCGCTGCCAGTGTGAGCGCCAGCATGATGCCTGCCAGCACCCGCCGTCGCTCCTGCCGCGTTCCCGGTTTTCGTTCTGGTTCTAATATTGTGCCGTTTTCCAAGTATGTCGTTCCGCCGGTTGCCTGGCTGAGTTTTAGGCCTGCCGCAGGAGGAGGAAAGTTGTCCACCAGATTCCGGACGGACCTGAACTCCGTCCGCTCGCCATGCCGGCATTCACGACGGAGATGATGACGAGAGCTAGGCCGGCTGCGGGTAAATGAAATCCGTGCATTCACAGGCACGGACCGCAAGTCCTGCCAACCCGCAAAATCCAACCCTGCGGCCAGCAGACTAAGTCGTTGCCTGCTCCAGTTCGGCTTCCCAGCCGGCTGCGGTCAGCGGGAGCGTCTTGAGCGTGTTGCGCACCGCAAATTGATAGATCGGCTGGAACAAGATCAGCAGGCTTGCCTGGTCAATCAGTGCCTTTTCATAATCCAGATACATCCGCGTTCGGCTCGAAGCATCCTGGTCCGCAGCTGCATCGAGCACGAGCTTTTTGAGCGCCGGATCGGGTGTCCAGTGAATGCGCTTGGCCACGCGCAGGACGCTGGCTGATGCCCACTGGTCGGTCTCCACGCCAGATGGATTCCAGAATGTCAACACGCCGCCTTGCGAATGGCCGGTCGTGTACTGCGTGCGCAGATTGACCTGGTCGATCGGATCGAGCACCGCCTTGATACCGACCCGCGCCAGGTCCGCTTGCAACTTCTGCGCCAAAACCGCATAGGATAGCCCGGATACAGCCGCGTCACCGTAGCTGATCTTGAACTCGAAGCCGTTCGGGAAGCCGGCCTTCTGCAGTAACTGTTTCGCGCGATCGAGGTCCTGGTGCCAGCCGTATTGCCGGGTTGTCTCCTCCGTGGAGCCATACAGCCCGATCGGGATGAAGCTCGCGCAGCGGATCGCCTTTCTGCCAAGGAGATTGTTGATGATGCCGTCATAGTCGATGGCGGACGCGATTGCCTGGCGGGCCTCCTTCACGGCCAGCGCCTTGTTGAATTCCGGTTCGTTGGTCAGCGCCATATAGACGTAGTCCAGGCTGCGCAGCCCCTCGATGCGGATCTGGTTGTCTCCTTTGAGCGTGGCAATTTGCTC
>Ga0123356_10008277_pt1 | contig 10349 bp, 10 predicted proteins | sample TergutEmb28metaG_2_FD_92546 | JGI IMG/M metagenome (GOLD analysis project Ga0123356, IMG submission 92546) | Embiratermes neotenicus P3 segment gut microbial communities from Petit-Saut dam, French Guiana - Emb289 P3 | ecosystem: Host-associated > Arthropoda: Insects > Digestive system > Gut ... | reverse complement strand
GTGCCAATAACAATATCCACAGCACCGCTTTCAATTCCGGAAACAATTTCTTTTTGCTCGCGTTGCGACCTGAAGCGACTGAGTGATTCAACCCTCACGGGAAACGCCGCCAGCCTTTCTTTAAATGTGGCATAGTGTTGCTGCGCCAGCACAGTGGTAGGAACCAAAACGGCCACCTGCTTCCCATCCTGAATAGCCTTAAAGGCGGCTCGCAGAGCCACTTCGGTCTTGCCATAACCCACGTCACCGCATACCAGCCTGTCCATAGGGCGAGAACGCGACATATCTTCCTTAATCTGAGCAATGGCATTAAGCTGATCCGGCGTTTCTACGTATGAGAAAGATGCCTCGAGTTCCGTCTGCCAAATATTATCCGACGAATAAGCAAAACCAGTCGATGTCTCCCGCGCCGCATAGATTTCCAGCAACTCCTGTGCTATTTTCTCGGCAGACTCTCTGGCTTTGTCTTTGCTCTTGAGCCATTCGTGGCTGCTCAGGCGGCTAAGAGCCGGACTATGGTCTCCTGCGCCTATATAGCGCTCAATGCGGTCAATTTGGTCGGTAGGCACATATAGTCTGTCTCCCCCGGCATACTCAAGCAGCATATACTCACGAATAATGCCGCTGTTCTGCATAGTGGTTACCCCATTAAACCTGCCCACGCCATGCTCAATATGCACCACGTAATCGCCCGATTTGAGATCGCCAAACAGCTTGTGATGTGCAACCGGTCGCTTGCGCAAAATGCGTTGCTGCTTTAGATAACCGAATAGTTCTCTGTCGCTAAAAAGATACGTGTCCTTATCAAATTCCCATCCGGACGATAAAATCCCCTGCACCAGCGTAATTGAGCATTGAGGTGGCATCTTCTTCAAAGTGCTCTCAACTGATACCTGCACTCCGTCATTTTCAAGCAGCTCGCATAAGCGTTCCGCTTGGTGGCTTACCACAACCACGCGCCTCTTATTTGACATCAATTCCTTGACGCGTTCAAGCCAACGCGGTAACTGCCCTGCATAGCTTTTGGCTGGAACAAACGGCAAGCGTATGGCTTCACTTTCTCCCGCCCTATGCCAATCAACCAATTCCAAGCGTTGTGCGCCCTCAAGCCCCAACTGCAACTCCTGCCAACTGAGATGTAAGCGCGGGAAATTGGCAGGCAATTCCTGTGCTTCTACTTTTTCGGAAAAAATCCTAGCGCTCTCTTTGTTGATAAAAACAGCCTCTTCTTCGATAAACTCAGGCTCATCCAATACCAGTAAACAACCATGTGGAAGATAGGAAAGGAGTGTGTCCGAATGAAACAACGGAGCATAAAACGCCATTTCAACAGGCAGTTGTCCGGCTGCACTCAACTCAATGTCAGCTTCAAACTTATGACGTGCCTCTATGCTGAGATTACCTAAATCCTGCCCTGTTATTGCATTATGTAAAGCGTGTGCCCCATTGGTAAAATGCGTCGCCATCTCTGATGCAGGACCGATGTTCGCCTTATCCACTGCATTCAGCGAGCGCTGGCTGAGCGGGTCAAAATACCGCATGCTTTCTACGCTATTGCCAAAGAACTCCATCCTTATGGGGAATTCCTCCGTAGGGGCATAAATATCCAGTATATCGCCACGGCGGCTATAATTCCCCGGGATTTCCACCAGACTTTCGTTTTGATAGCCCAAAAATGACAATTGCTCCACCAGCTTCAGCGGATTAAGTTCCATACCACAACGCAACACCATCCAAGCGGAACGAAAAGCCGATGATGACGGCAGTTTTTGCAACAACGCTGAGGTCGAGGTCAATATCAGTGGCGCAGTTGCGTTATCTGCCGGATGCGCCAGGCGCGAAAGCGCCTGAATATGCTCAAGCGCCGAAATTGCGTCCGAGGTGGCGCGCGTATAAGGCAGAGTGACAGATTCAGCTATTTGGGTAACGGTTTCCGCTCCAAGCCAAGACATCAATTGTTCCGCCAGTTTGCGTGTTTTTCCAGGCTGAGGGGATACTATCACCATAGGACGGCTCAACTCAGTAAAAAGCATAGCTAACAAATACGCCTTAGCCTCTTCGATAACCAGCGTTTGCGCCGAGCCCATTTTAAGCGATGCTGCAAGACGGCAGTAATCCTCACTGCCGCGCAACAATCCCATCAATGCATCTATTCTCATGTTTTCCCAAACGCCAAAACGACCGGACGGCAAAACCGCCCGATCTAAAGATATATTATCTATTACTATAGCAGATTTTGAGTAGCACAATTTCCGGAAGCCGTCCGCGTTTCTTGTTCCTATTGCATCAAGATTGCTATAATAGCGGGGTTAGAAGCTATGGACACATCAAATTTGACCTACAAACGCATCGTGCTCAAGCTTGGCACCAGCCTGCTTACCGGCAATGGCGACCATTTGGATATGGATATCATGTCCAAACTCGTCTCACAGGTGGCTCGCATTCATGCCGTTGGTGCTGAGGTCGTCATAGTGACATCGGGTGCCATAGCGGCAGGGAGACACCGCCTCAAAGCCAACCATGAACTTCACGGCATACCACTACGGCAGGTGCTGGCAGCAATAGGGCAGGCTCACCTAATGCAGGTTTATGAAGAACTTTTTGAAAAACATCACATCACAGTGGCACAGGCACTGCTGACCAAAGCCGACCTGTCAGACCGCTCGGGTTATCTCAACGCCCGCAATACATTTATCAGTTTGCTCGAGCTTGGCATTGTAGGCATCGTCAACGAAAATGACGTAGTGGCTGTTGACGAGTTAGCCGGAGCCCGCTTCGGCGACAATGATAATCTTTCCGCCATGGTTGCCAACCTTGTAGATGCCGATTTACTCATAATACTAAGCGACATCTCAGGCCTATATACTGCCGATCCTCACACCAACCCTGACGCCTGCCTTATACCTGAGGTGCACAATATTGACGCCACCATCGAAAACATGGCAGGCACTACAACAAGCAAACTCGGCACAGGCGGCATGACCACTAAAATTGAAGCGGCACGACTTGCCACAAACTCTGGTGTAAGCGTGATTATCGCCAACGGCAACCAGCCTGATATTATTCAGAAACTGGCGCAGGGCGAAGCTATCGGCACGCGTTTTGTGCCGCAGGTCACAAAATTGGAAAGTCGTGAGCGCTGGATGCTCTCAGGGTTATGCACTCGCGGCAGCGTATCAATAGATGATGGTGCAACGGATGCCATAACCCACCAGAACAAAAGTTTGCTCCCAGCAGGCGTTCTTGAGATACACGGAGAATGGCAACGCGGCGACTTGGTGGACATTTGCACAAAAGGGTTGCGTATCGGCAACGGCATCGTTAATTACAATTCATCCGACATGCAACGCATAAAAGGGTCGCATTCCACCCAAATTGCTCAGACGCTTGGCTACGACTTCGGCGCCGAGTTTATTCATCGCAATAATCTGACACTATTTCATAACAGGTGATTTGATGGCACAAGGCAAATTATACGACAGTATCAATGGCGAACTAATAGTTGAGGTCGACTACCGCTTGCTTGATGCATCCCACAACAACTGGTGGGGCGAGCTAAATCTGGCTGAGTACATACGCATCTCTGATGGTAGTTATATTCTGGAACTGGCTGACGGACGACGCGGACGCTGTATTCTCAACCGCAAACTCAATAAGGCGATATCCGGCTTATTACCACTACACTGCTTCCGTTTTCGCGGTAGCAGCGAACTGAAATAGCAGAAACCGCAAAAAATCTGAAGGTTTCATTTCTTTCACATCAACTCGTCCGACAAGCAAATTGTCTTGTTTCGCGGGCTGTTTCTAGCTAGCTTTGTTTATCAAACAACGCAGTGCTTAAATACTTCTCGCCCCTGTCTGGAAAGACTACGGCTATAAGACCTTCTTCTATATCGTTTGCCACCTCAAGTGCAGCCAACATCGCCGCACCACTCGACATGCCAACGAAAATGCCCTCTTCAAGGATTATGCGCCGCGTCATAGCGAAAGCGTCTTCAGTTTCAATCATAATACTTCTATCAATGATTGAAATGTCATATATCTCAGGCACAATGGCCTCTTCCATGTTCTTCAAGCCTTGGATATAGTGCCCCTTAACCGGCTGCGCCTCGATGACCTTAATATTTGGGTTTCTTTCCTTAAGCCCCATACCCACACCAATAAGTGTCCCGGACGTACCAATGGATGAAACAAAATGGGTGACTTTTCCCTCACTCTGCTGCCAGATTTCCTCGGCAGTTGTTCTGTAGTGTGCAATTTTATTGTACTCGTTGGAAAACTGGTTCGGGTTAAAATATAGTTCCTTATTCTGCTCTATCATGCTGCGGGCTTTCATTATGGCTCCGTCTGTGCCGTTCTCCGCAGGCGTAAGAACAACTTTTGCACCGAATGCCGCAATCATACGCTTTCGTTCCATTGAAACCGCCTCGCTCATCACAATCGTCACGGCATACCCTTTTACTGCACCAATCATTGCCAAGCCGATTCCCGTATTGCCGGATGTAGCCTCAATAATATTCATCCCACGCTTCAATGTGCCAGCAAGTTCGGCCTGTTCAATCATTTTAAGCGCGATGCGGTCCTTGATACTGCCGGTAGGGTTGCTGCCTTCCACCTTGGCATAAATTTTCACCCCAGCCTTTTTGCACAAACTGTTTATGCACACAAGGGGAGTATTACCTATCGTATCAAGAATAGAGCCGTTCATATTTTCCTCCGGTTACAACAAGTGATAACTTTCAACTGTTTCTATCAATTTTTACTTATTCAACGCACACTGCCATGAAAACTGCATATACTACGACCTTGCTTGCCAGTTGCCGTAAACAATCCATTTATAAGACGTGATTTCTTTCAGCCCGAGCGGTCCACGTGCATGCATTTTCTGTGTACTAATGCCCAACTCTGCCCCAAGCCCAAACTGAGACCCGTCGGTGAAACGGGTACTGGCATTAACCATCACAGCTGCGGCATCCACCTCATTTAAGAAACGTTGTGCATTGGTATAATTTTCTGTGAGTATAGCCTCCGTATGACCTGATCCGAAGCAGGCAATATGCTCAAGCGCAGCATCAAACGAGTCTACCACTTTAACTGCCAGCACAAGAGACAGGAATTCTTTTCCCCAATCGGCATCAACTGCCGGAACCAGCCTGAGACCGCCCAGTTTGCCCAATATGGACAACGAAGCCCCGTCGCAATGAAATTCCATACCTGCCTTGTTCAACTCCCATGCCATGGCTGGTACAAAGACTTGCGCTATGTCCTTATGCACAAGTATGGTATCGAGTGCGTTGCATACAGTAGGGCGCTGTACCTTGGCGTTATACACAATATGCACTGCTTTTTCCAAATTTGCCGAGGCATCCACGAAGGTGTGACAAACGCCTATGCCGCCTGCAACTACAGGGATAAGCGAGTTGTCGCGCACAAATTTAATTAATCCCTCGCCGCCACGCGGAATAACCAAATCAATCGTATCGCGCATTTTAAGCAGTTCACTCACCACGGAACGATCCGTATTCTCAATAAGCTGCACCGCTGCTGCAGGAACACCCGCCTCTCGCAGTGCCGCCTGAGTTATCTCTGCCAACACCTGATTTGAGCGCAATGTTTCCTTTCCGCCGCGCAAGATGACAGCATTGCCCGATTTAATGCATAAGGAGGCGATATCTATGGTGACGTTGGGGCGGCTTTCATAAATCGCCGCAATAACGCCCAGGGGCACACGTTTTTTGCCGATTTGCAGTCCGTTCTGCAGCGTATGCATGTCAAGCATCTCGCCAATTGGATCCGGCAAGGCAGCAACTGTCTCCACGTCTTTAGCCATGCCGTCAATGCGCTCAGACGTGAGCAGCAAGCGGTCCAGCATGGCATCACTCATGCCCGATGCCTTGGCATCGGCGTAGTCAAGCTGGTTGGCGGCAAGTATGCGTTCATTGTCCTCCCGCAACCTGCGCGCAATTAGCGACAAAGCGGCATCCTTGACAGCAGTAGTGGTATACGCCAGCTTACGCGACGCCTCTTTCGCCAGACAGCCTTTCTTTTGCAGTTCATCAATATCAATCATAGAATACCTCCGCTCGCAACGTTTAGCTTTTATACCTTTAGAAATCCTTCCTCACAATGCCATCCTCTAAATATTTTGCAATACAATACGAATGACACAGTTGCTCTCGCATTATTGAAATTTCTACATCTTCTTGATGCGCTCAATAGCCTCTTGCTGCACCACAAAAAGTTCTTTTATACCTTTTTGCGCCAGTCGCAACATCTCGTCCAAACTCTCACGGGAAAAAGGCTTGCTTTCGCCTGTTCCCTGTACCTCTACAAATTCACCTTTGTCGGTCATAGCCACATTGAAATCAGCCTCGGCGTTGCAGTCCTCATCGTAGCATAGATCGAGCAGGAGATTACCGCGTACAATGCCAACGGAAGTGGCTGCAATAGCACCGTTCAAAGGCACCGATGATATGATGCCCATATGCGCAAGCGTCTGCAAGGCCTGATACAACGCCACATACGCACCAGTTATAGCAGCAGTACGAGTCCCGCCATCCGCCTGTAAGACGTCGCAGTCCACCATCAGCGAACGCTCACCCAACTCGGGCAAATCCGTAACAGCACGCAGGGCGCGCCCAATAAGACGCTGTATCTCATGGCTTCGACCGGAGACCTTACCTTGCGTTGCATCACGCGGCGAACGGGTAAGTGTAGAACGAGGCAACATGGAATACTCGGCGGTTACCCAACCGGAACCACGCCCCTTGAGAAACACCGGAACCTTTTCTTCAAGACTCACTGAGCAACAAACCCGCGTCTTTCCCAGTTCAATCAAAACCGAGCCTTCCGCAAAACTTTGAAAACTCGTGGTGATGCTTACGTTGCGCAGTGCATCAAAAGAACGACCATCAATACGTCTCATGTAATCGCTTTCTAATCAGTTAAAGTAAGCCCAGTATAACATCGCAACTATGCCGGCGCAATCTAGGCAAATAGCCGGCAGGCTCTATTTAAATATCCCTGTGTTATGCGGCACGTCTTGTGTTACAGCTTTTGGATATTCCTTAGCAGGTAATCCAACCCATTCGCCTTTATCTCATACAGTGATTCCAGCATAACACCCAGCCGTCCTGCCGGAAAACCGTTGTTTTTCATCCACACGAGATAAGGCTCAGGCAGGTCACACATGAAATAGTCTTTATAGCGTCCGTAAGGCATGCGCTCAATCGTCAAATCCAGCAGCATGCGCGCATCTGGGGCACCCTGAAACTCAGGTGTTTCCACTATTCCTCTTCACACATAACCCGTTCCAGTGCTTCCTGCAATCCGGGCACGGTATCGTACTTGGACAAACTCTCAGGCATAATCCACTCATACTCAAAATGCTCGGCATCAATCATGATATCATTCTGGCTTATTACATTGTACAGGTATGGGTGAATTACCCACAGCACACCATTATCCTCATCATCAATTTCAAATGGCAAGCCGGCTCTTACCAACTCCACGTCGGAAAATTCCAGCCCTGTTTCTTCCTTAATTTCCAGCAAACTCTGGCTTTGCGGATATGACTCAATAAAACCCGAAACAGCAGCCCACTTGCCCTGAAACGTGCCCACCTTATTGGAGCGTCTCAGTATAAGTATGAGCCCGTCACGCATCAAAAAGCAGGTTACCACACGGAAGGATTGTTGTTGACCAAAACTAATCGTCATATGCTACTCCAAATTTTGCAGATAGGCCTCAAGCCAATCAAAAATGACCTGCGCCGCAAGCTTTTTGTTTTCCTCGCGGTCTCCTTGGAAAATATGTTTTTGGCTACACACCGTCGTTTGATGCGCCAGCCCCATATAAAAAAGCCCTAGCGGCTTATCCGGCGTCGCACCTCCAGGTCCCGCAATGCCGGTGTCTGATACGCAAATGTCAGCATTTAGCACGCAGCAGCAGCCTTTAGCCATCTCCTCAGCCACCTGCGGGCTCACCGCACCATACTGCTGCAAGGTTTCCGGCTTAACACCAAGCACGGCTATCTTAGTTTGATTGGCATAGGCCGTAACAGAGCCCTTGTATACATCAGAGGAGCCGGGGACATTGGTGAAAAGATGCGAAACAAGCCCACCTGTGGCCGACTCCGCCACACCAAGCGTCAGCCCTTTGTTGCGTAACATATCTACAATATTTTGCGTCTGCTCTGACATATTATTCCGCGATACTCCGTTTGCTCTGATATAATAGCACAGTGGTATTTTTCAACACACCTATGCTGAGAAAGGTGGTGGGCATTACGACGAAGAATAAAGACGTTATTATTTCCGCACATGTGACGCCAGGCGCCAAAGCAAACGCTGTGACCGGTTTCAAAGAGGGCGAATGGCGCATCAAAATCGCCGCACCACCTGTTGATGGAAAAGCCAACGAGAAACTGGTTGAATTTCTTTGCTCGGTGCTTAATCTGAACAAGAGCGCCGTCTCAATAATTAAAGGGCATTCATCACGCCGAAAACTAATCCGCGTTGACGGCTTGCCAGACGAGCAAATTAACGCCTGCCTGTCGGCATTAGCCAAAGGACAAGCCCCTTTGTGCTAGCCCGGCTCAATTCTCGATTTGTTTTTTTACGATACTACCGCCGCAATACTTTGCACGCAGTTTGGGCTTTTCAATTTTACCCGTGGCATTACGCGGCACATTATCGAAAATAATTCTGTACGGGCGCTTGTAGCGCGGCAGTTGCATGCAAAACTGCCTGATTTCCTCTTCGTCGCATTCAACACCAGGCTTTATTTCTATAACCGCAGCAGCAAGCTCGCCCAGCCTGTAGTCCGCCAAACCGATTACAGCTGCGTCCTTTATTTTATCGTAGCCTCGCAGGAACGATTCTATCTGCACAGGATAGATATTTTCACCACCAGTGATAATCACGTCTTTTTTTCTATCAACAAGGAATATAAAGCCATCGGAGTCCTCGCATGCCATATCACCCGTGTATAACCAGCCGTCCTTGATCGTGGCAGATGTTGCTTCAGGGTCTTTGTAATAACACTTCATTACGCTATCTCCGCATAATATCAACTCCCCGACGTCGCCTCTGCTGACGGGCTTGCCGTCATCATCAACAATTTTTACCTGCCAGCCGTAGCCAGCCTTGCCGATGGCACCAACCTTATGTTCATTCTCCACGCCAAGATGCACCGCACCAGGTCCGCTTGACTCAGAGAGCCCGTAATTTGTGTCATACTCATGCTTTGGGAAATACTGTTTCCAGCGACGTATCAGGCTTGGCGGAACAGGCTGCGCACCGATATGCATAAGGCGCCATGCGCTCAAGTCGTAATCATTCAAATTGATTTCACCATTTTCAATGGCATCAAGTATATCCTGCGCCCAAGGCACCAAAAGCCATACAATACTCACTTTCTCATTTGCAACAGTTTCAATAATCCATTTCGGGCGTATGCCGCGCAGCAATATAGCGCTTCCGCCGACAAGCAGGCTGCCGAACCAGTGCATCTTAGCACCGGTATGATAAAGCGGCGGAATACAAAGGAAAATATCATCCGGCGTTTGTCCGTGATGGTTTTGCTCTACCTTACAAGACGTAACAAGGCTTAGATGCGAATGCAAAATAGCCTTCGGGAATCCAGTTGTTCCGGATGAAAAGTAGATGGCAGCGTCATCCGTATCTGAAAGCGCTACGTTCGGTGCCTGTTTTGAGCAGGAGACTGAGGCTTTCTCATAACTCTCGGCAAAATCAGGGCAGTCGTCACCGACAAAATACAATGCGCGCGCAGCTTGAATGTCATCCTTGATGGCACGCATGCGCTCAATAAACTCAGGACCAAATACCAGCACGGAAACATCGGCCAGATCAAGTGCATACCTGATTTCATCTGACGAGTATCTAAAGTTTAGCGGGACAACAATCGCACCGGCTTTCAGAATACCAAAGTAGATGGGCAACCACTCGATACAATTCATGAGCAATATGCCAACCTTGTCACCGCGCTTACATCCGCGTTCTAACAGAAGTTCGGCAAACTGGTTGGTTTTTTCGTCAAACGAACGCCACGTCAACTCTTTTCTATATTTGATGTTATGGGCCGATTCTACCAAGGCAAAATCTTTCCACGTTTGTGCATTCCGCTCCTCAAGTTCCGGATTGATTTCTGTCAAACATTTCTTATCGCCATATAATTCAGCATTTCGGGCAAGTATTTCCGTAATAGGCATCGCAAAGACCTCCTTGTAACAACTGCCGCGTTATTTCTTAGTTTTCCCCCAAATCTGAGCCGACTTTAACACTGGTTGTCTCGTCATAACACGCAAAGCATGCCTCCACGTCGGCTTT
>Ga0123356_10008276_pt1 | contig 10349 bp, 2 predicted proteins | sample TergutEmb28metaG_2_FD_92546 | JGI IMG/M metagenome (GOLD analysis project Ga0123356, IMG submission 92546) | Embiratermes neotenicus P3 segment gut microbial communities from Petit-Saut dam, French Guiana - Emb289 P3 | ecosystem: Host-associated > Arthropoda: Insects > Digestive system > Gut ... | reverse complement strand
ATGGGCATGCGTATGCTCAAAGCAAGAGGCGCGCTGCAAAATCTTGAGGAAAGCGCGGAAGTGAACGCGTGCTCTGTAAAAATAAAAGTGGACAGCGACGGTGAGCTAGAAGATTGGCTGCTGTTGTTTAAAAATGAGACACACAACCATCCAACCGAAATCGAACCGTTTGGCGGAGCGTCTACATGTCTTGGAGGCGCGATAAGAGATCCGCTTTCTGGGCGAGCCTATGTATACCAGGCGATGCGGATAACTGGAGCGGCAGACCCTCTTCAAAGTGTTTCTTCTACCCTGGAAGGAAAATTGCCGCAGATAAAAATATGTAAAACAGCGGCTTTGGGTTACAGCTCTTACGGGAATCAAATTGGAGTAACAACAGGGTTTGTTCAGGAGATTTATCATCCGGGTTTTGTAGCTAAACGTATGGAGCTTGGCGCCGTTATTGCCGCCGCTCCTTTGGAAAATGTGGTTAGAAAAACACCGCTAGCAGGTGATGTTGTAATTTTACTTGGCGGCAAAACAGGACGAGACGGCATTGGAGGCGCTACAAGTTCATCAAAGTCACATACTGTAGATTCATTGGAAACCTGCGGCGCGGATGTACAAAAAGGTAATCCCGCTGAAGAGAGAAAAATACAAAGGCTGTTTAGAAATCCCGCCGCTACCCGTCTTATTAAACGATGCAATGACTTTGGCGCAGGCGGGGTCAGTGTCTCTGTTGGAGAACTCGCGGACGGTTTAAATATCGATTTAAATAAAGTACCTAAAAAATACGAAGGGCTTGATGGTACAGAACTCGCGATCAGTGAAAGCCAGGAACGCATGTCCATCGTTGTAGCAAAAAAAGACGCGGGTAAATTTTTAGATTTCGCCAAACAGGAAAATCTTGAAGCTGTAATTATCGCGGAAGTTACAAAAGAAAAACGCCTTGTAATGAATTGGAATGGAAAAACTATTGTTAATCTTTCCAGAAAGTTTTTAAATTCAAATGGCGCTAAAAAGTCGGCAAAAGTAGAAATAAACAAGCAATTTTCTGTTAACCATGATTTTAATAAGGTTAACGAAATAAAAAATGCCGGTGATTTTGAAAAATTCGCCGGGAATTTAAATATTTGTTCTCAAAAAGGGTTAATAAACGGTTTTGATTCTACTGTAGGAGCCGCTACCGTAGTTTCTCCGTTAGGCGGCAAATACCAATTAACTCCGGCGTCAGTAATGGCAGCTAAAATTCCTGTATTAAACGGAGATACAAAAACCTGCTCTCTTATGAGCTTTGGTTACGATCCTCAGGTTTCATCAGAAAATCCATATCACGGGGCAATGTTTGCCGTAGTCCATTCAATCGCGAAAATAATCGCGTCAGGCGGCAAAAGGAAAAATTGCTGGCTTTCATTTCAGGAATACTTTGAAAGGCTTGGAGACGATCCAAAACGATGGGGTAAACCCTTCGCGGCGTTACTTGGCGCGCTGGACGTTCAAATAGGACTTGAAGTCGCGGCAATCGGCGGCAAGGATTCAATGTCCGGAAGTTTCGAAAATATTGATGTTCCCCCTACCCTTGTGTCCTTTGCAGTTTCAACCGCGAAGATTGAAAATATTATTACACCCGAATTTAAAAAACCTGACAGTTATGTATACTATTGTCAAAATAAAATGGAAATGGTGCCTGTCACCTATTTTGATATTATTGAAAAACTTATTTCTGACGGTTATGTATTATCCGCCTGGGCTGTAGGCGGCGGAGGTACTGCCGAAGCGATTTTAAAAATGTGTGTTGGAAACCGTATCGGTTTTGTAACAGAAAGGGATCTTAGTACAGGCTGTGGTTTTGGCGATTTTATTATAGAGATGAATGAGCAAGTTATATTACACAAAGACGCATCAAACCTTTTGTTTGCGACGCAGAGTTTTGAATTTAAGTTGCTGGGTCGTACAACTAGCGAATATATTTTAAAAACAAAGAGTTTTGAAGTTTCACTTGATAATATACAAGCGGTATGGGAAAAAACCCTTGAACCTGTTTATCCAAATCTGATTAAACAAAATACTATTATTAAGAATCTAACCACGAACATACACGAACTCGAACCTACGGTTCGCACACAAACCTTTGATAAGCTTTCGAATAAAAACCTCCGGGCAACTACAGTTGCCAATACTCCGTGTCCTCCGTGGTTAAAAAATAACAAGCCGAGATTTCTAATTCCTATCTTCCCGGATACAAACAGCGAATATGACACAATAAAAGCTATCGAAAAAACTGGCGGACAAGTAAAAACCCTTGTAATAAAAAATCTGTCTGCGGCAGATATAACTCAAAGTATAAATGAATTTAAAAAAGCTGTTCAAAATTCAGGAATTATTGTTTTCGCCGCGGGCTCTAACGCCGCGTTTATTTCGGCTTTTATTAGAAATCCCGTGGTCGTTGATTCAGTAATGGATTTTATTAAAAACCGGGACGGGTTAATTCTGGGGATTGGAAGCGGTTATCAAGCTCTTTTAAACCTTGGATTGCTTCCTTATGGAGAGATACAGGATAAAACAGAGCACTCCCCTTCCATTACTTTAAATAAAATAGGCAGACATCAAAGTACTTTTGTAAATATTAAAATTACTTCGAATAAATCTCCCTGGCTTTCTCACCTTGAAACTGGCAGTCAATATATTGTACCTGTTTCGCATGGAGAAGGAAGATTCACAGCGGGAGAAGAACAAATAGATTCACTCGCGAAGAATTGCCAAATCGCGACTCACTATGTTGATTTTGAAGGAAACGCCGCGCTAGATATTAAATTTAATCCTGCCAGTTCCGCTTTGGCGATCGAAGGGATAACATCACCCGATGGACGTATTTTTGGCACAATGGCGCACTATGAACGAATAGATAACGGGCTTTTTAAGAATAATCCTGATGTTAAAAAAATAGATATTTTTTCAGGAATAATAAAATATTTTAATTAATAAAAACAGTTATTTCATGATATACTGAAATTATTATATTAAAAGGGTGATCCTATGTTTAAGTCCCGGCTTTCTTATTTGCAGGTACTAGCTGTTTTTTTCGCCTTCGCTCTTATGGTATTAGCCAGCTTTTTGTTTGGGTTTCTCATTGAAAGAGGACACCTGGAAGACGAAGCTGAAGCAATATTTGCCGGCATTGAATCGCAGTTAAAGGCAGATCTTAAAGAACTTGAAACAATGATAGGTATAATCAGCGAATCTATAAATATGCGGCTATCACGAGGCGCTGATTTTGAGGAAATGAAAACATATATTTCCAATATAACTGAATATGGAAATAATAAAAATATAACAGGTTTCCTAAGCGTTTTCGCTTATTTTGATATCCCCGGACAAATCGAAAGAAATATTTATAGCGCAATCTCTCCTGATACTGATTGGAAAGCTCTGGAAGCAATGGGGATTATTAACCTTGAAGAACGAGACTGGTTTATACTTGCTAATGAAGCGAAAGGAAAAATAGCTGTCACGCAACCTTATGTTGACATTGTAACTGGTGAAGTCGCTCTGGCTTACGCTCGAAGTTTATACGATAACAACGGCAATTTAATTGCCATTGTCGGGCTAAATATTCTACTGGACAGGATTTATGAGTTTTCCTATAAATGGCACGCCAACAGTTCATTAACCTGGATGATAATGGATGAAAATATGACAATTATCGCGTTCCCCTTCGCGGAATTCATAGGAGTGCCGTTACGTGACGCTCACGCGACCGGTATTTCAAGTATCGCGGACGAACTTGAACAGACCGGGATCATTTCAGGGCATAGATTTTTAAGCCGGGACGGAAGTACAAAGATACATAATGTCCGCCGACTTGATAACGGCTGGTATATAGGAGTCGCGACCCCGATTTACCAGTATCTTGAATCTTTGCAATTTATGTTTTGGTTTTTAATTCTGCTTGGAATTATTTTGGCAACCGGATTAAGTATTATCCTGTTACGCCTTCTCGCGGGAAAAGACAAAGCGGATGCCGAGAAAAAAATGCTCGATAAATTAAATATGGCAATGGAAGCGGGAAATGTATTCATGTGGGAAATGAAAGTTAATAAAGATGATCCTGTAAATCCAAACAACGAAGTTATTTGGCCCGATGAGTTCAGGCGTTTATTGGGATATAAAGATGAAAAAGAACTTCCTAATCTCGCAAGCAGTTTATTCAAGTGTATGCATCCCGATGATATAAAATGGGTTCCCGGCGCCGCGTCCAGACATATATTAGATAAAACGGGAAAGACACCTTACAATGTTGAATACCGTATGATGAAAAAAAACGGTGAGTGTGTATATATTCACACGACAGGCAAGACCGTAAGGGATAAAGAAGGCAACCCTTTACATACTACTGGTACAATTATTGATATTACTCCAATGAAGAATCTTATTTTTGAAGCTGAAAGGCAGCGCTCGGAAGCGCAAACTGCCAATAAAGCAAAGAGCGACTTTTTATCGCACATAAGCCATGAAATACGCACTCCAATGAACGCGATTCTTGGCACTGCCGAAATTGAATTACAAAAAAATACCAACTCCGCGGAAACCGAAGAAGCGTTTAATATGGTATATAATTCAGGAAATTTATTATTAAATATTATAAATGATATTCTTGATTTATCAAAAATTGAAGCGGGAAAACTGGAAATTGTATCCGCTCAATATGATATTCCAAGCATTATATACGATACTGTGCAGTTAAATCTTCTTAAGTTTGAAAGCAAATCTGTTGAATTTGATTTAGAAATAGATAAAGACACACCTCTTGATATGTTAGGTGACGAACTTCGCATTAAACAGATTTTAAATAATATACTTTCCAACGCTTTTAAGTATACCGAAAAAGGCATGGTAAAACTGTCTGTAAGCGCTGAAATTGACGAACAAAAACCAAACGCTGATTTTAATCTTATATTTAAAATAAGTGATACAGGTCAGGGAATGTCACAGGAACAGATTGATAAACTGTTTGATGAATATACGCGTTTTAATATGGATGCCAACCGCACGATTGTAGGTACAGGACTTGGTATGCATATAACAAAACGTCTTATTGATATTATGAACGGTACAATTAGTGTAATAAGTGATCTTGGTAAAGGCTCTGTATTTACTGTTTCTCTTCCTCAAAAGAGAATAGGGACTAGTGTATGCGGTGTTGAATTAACAGAAAAACTGCGCAGCAGCCGTTATAAAAATATGCTTAAACTAAACAGAGCGCAAATTGTGCATGAATATATGCCTTATGGCAGCGTTTTAATTGTTGATGATGTTGAATCCAATTTATATGTCGCGAAAGGTTTAATGCTGCCCTACGGCTTAAAAATCGAAACAGCTTTAAGCGGATTTGAAGCTATAGAAAAAATAAAAAGCGAAAATTACTTCGATGTTATTTTTATGGATCATATGATGCCGAATATGAATGGGCTGGAAGCTGCAAAAATAATCCGCGATTTAGGTTTTAATAATTCAATTGTCGCGTTGACAGCTAACGCCGTTGCCGGATCGTCGTCTTTGTTTTTATCAAATGGATTTGACGCTTTTATATCCAAACCAATTGATATACGCGAGTTAAATTCTGTGTTAAACCGTTTTATAAGGGATAAACAACAGCCGGAAGTTGTTGAAGCCGCGAGGCACATTATGGAACAAAAAAGAATTGATTCAGGCGCGGTTCAAAATACTCATATGAGCCATGAAGTGTTAAAATCAATCATTCGTGATATTGAAAAAGCCATTACAGTATTGGAAGACATATTGCCTAAAATTAATGAACAGGATGATATTCATCTTAATTTATTTGTTATTACTGTTCATGGAATAAAAAGCGTACTTTTAAATATTGGAGAAAAAGAATTGTCAGCTGACGCGTTAAAACTTGAACTGGCGTGGGACAGCGGCAGAATAGAAGAAATATTATCCAGTACTCCTTCATTTATAGAAACACTTAAACTAATTATTGAAAAGTTAAAAAAAAATAAAAAAGAAGAAGTTAATGAAATTTCCAACGAAGATATGATATTTCTTAAAGAAAAATTATTAGAAATAAAAACAGCGTGTGAATCATTACAAAAAAAAGTCGCGAAAGCGGCGTTAGGCGATTTAAGAAAAAAATCATGGACAGGCAAAACAAACGAACTATTGGATAATATTTCCGCTTTGCTTTTACATGGAGAATTTAAAGAGATAATTTCAATTATAGAAAACTTTAACTAGTACAATTTAATTTCTGCGAAGTTCATCCGCTCTTGTATTCGCCGAACTCATAATTGATCTTGCCTGGTTTTCACCTTCTTGTTCCAGCCTTCTGGCATTTGTTTCACCTTCGCTGCGAAGTAAATCCGCGGCAGATTCCGCGAGCCTTCTTTCGATGATGTTTTTTCCGGCAGCTTCACTAATTAAATTGTCCGCCATATTGTTAGCTTCCGCTCTTACTCTGTCAGCTGAAGTTTTCGCGGTACTGCGAATATTATCAGCTTGTCTTTGAGCTTCTGCCATTAAAGAATCTATTTGACGGTTTAATTCTTCGTTAACCTGTGTTCTGGCTTCATCAACTCTTATGTTAATAGTTTCTGTGACTTGATCTCTTACAGCGGTAGTAATCGCGGTGGCTGTATCTGCCATACTAAGATTTACATCGGGATTATTTACATTTCCCCGCATATAACCTGTTAGTTTAAATTCATTTACTCTGGAACCACCCGGTATTCTTCCCAAAAGATCTGTAGCGGTATTTCCAATAGCTGATGTCGGCATTGTCGCGTCTATTCTGTAATTCATGGTCATATCAAGACCTTGATCACCTGTAATTGAAAATCTGGCTGTTTGCAAATCCATAATTATCGGGTCTTCCAGCCATAAACGTCCGTCTCTTATTACATAACCGATATCTATATTATTAAGCGAAGGAGTGCGCCATCCTTCATTTTGTAATAAAGTCGCTAATGTTCCAAAAAGCGGTGAATTTCTTAATTCCAGATTATGTGTTTGTATTCGCCCTCTTGATGAAACAGAATCTAAAACAGGCGAAAGGTCTTCATCAAGAGTACTTTGTAAATTTAATGCGGCGGATACTTTTCCTGAATAATTTTCAGGGTTTGGTAAAAAATTTTCCAGTAGAGAAAATGATGAAACAGCTGATGTTATGTCAAATTGTCTTATGTTCATGTCAAAATTAATAAATGGAACTTTAATATTTTGAGTATTATACTCACCATTAAGTACCAAACTACCGTCCAATAGATTCATTCCAAGATTTTGCATAACAATTCTGCCGTCTCTGACTAATACCGCGCCTCGAGTATTTGAAATTTCAAGCTTGTCAAAAAGAATATTTCCAATATTTACATTCAACGCGAAGTCTATATTTTTTGGAACTTCAATAACAGCTAACGGTGTTTTTTCTTCTGTGTTTACAACTGCCGGAGTTTCACTTTTAGCGGGTAAAGCGCTCATAATTTGATTAAGATCAATTTTATTTGATCTAAGCGCGAGTGTACCTTTAACTGTTTCATTCTTAAATATAAACGGAATAAAATTTTCCAGCGAACCGTTCATGGAAATATCTGTATTACCTGTTATTATATCAAAAGAAGCAAGCTCGACAAACCGGGGATTAAAATTAAGCTGCATATTTGTAATTTTTACACCCTGCGGAAAATCAGGGCTTTCAAAATCAAATCCTGAAATTTTTAAATGTCCGTCTGCCTGGAAATCCTCGTATTGCTCTTTTTCTATCGTGGATAATCTTCCCGCGAGTGTTATATCACATTCAAGTAAACCGTTTAAATTTATATCGTCTAACGGAACAATATCGGCAACAGAATCAAAATCAATTTTTCCGGCGAATTTAGCAGCGACCTGTAAATCGCTTTCAGGTGTTTTTAAATGAAGTCCTATATTAAAAGGGTTTCCCGCCATTTCAAAATTAAATCTGTCAAGGTCCACTGTTGTACGATCAAACACTTCTCCGTCATAGTGTACTTTTAAAGCGATGTTAACTTTTTCCACCGATTTTGGAAGGTCCGGATAACTGAACATGGCGTTATTTACAAAAAGATTTAAATTGGCGCTTGGCATTATATTTTCGTTATATGTGCCTTTTATGTCGCCATTTAACTCAAGGCTCCCTGTTGTTCTTAAATCTTTAAAGTCATTCATATAAATTGCTGGTACAAGCGATAAAAGGCTTTTAAAATCAGTTCTTTCTGTTTCGAATGTAACATCTACATTAATATCATCTTCTTTCATTTCTACAAAACCGGCGAATTTTAAAATGATGTCGTTTAAATTAAATCTGTTGTCTTTAATTAAAAAGCTCATATTTTTTAGATCCGCCGCTATTTGTGAAACAAATCCTACATTAGCGTTATTTGCCAAACGAATACCGTCAAGCCAGAAATTTATTCCGTCAATACCCAGATTCATTTTTAAATCTACATTTTCTTTTCTCATATCGCCGCGTAAAATAAAGTTAAAAGCCTCTATTTCCGCTTTCATTTTATTTACATCATCGCGAAAGACTATTTCCATGTTACGTATTTCAAATTTGTTTAATCCAACGTTAAGTGAAAGAGGGGCGGCTTCTTTTTCTTCTGCCGGCGGTGTTTCAGTTGGTTTATCCGGTTCTATTTCTTTATCAGGTACAGGAAATATTTCCCAGTTTGCTCTTCCATCTTCCAGAATATGCCCGTTAAGACGAGCCCTGTCGAGCAATATGGATTTTACTTCTATTTTTTCCATTCTGATTAAACTTAAAAGATCCGCCGTTACACTAAATCTGTTAAAGGAAACAAGTAATTCATCTTCAAAATCATCAATACCGATTATTTCCAAACCTTCCAAAGCGACATAAGCGCTGGGAAAACTTCTAATAAAAGAAATTTTTAAATCTTTAAAATCTACCTTTGCCGTTAACATTTTATTCAATTCTGTTTTGGCAAGTTCCATTATTTGATTTTTAAACAGAATCGGAGTAATTAATAAAACCAGAAAAATCGCCAATATAACGCTTAAAAAGATTATAATAATTCTTTTTATAACTTTATTTAACATAAATACCTCAACTTTTATTTTAGTGTTTAAAATGCCTTGTTCCTGTAAATACCATCGCTATTCCATATTTATCGCAGGCTTCAATCGAAAGATTATCGTTCATTGAACCGCCTGGCTGAATTATAACTTTTATTCCCGCTTGGGCGGCTGCTTCTACAATATCAGGAAACGGGAAAAACGCGTCAGACGCCAAAACTCTCGCGGGAAGATTGTCACTCCAGGGGCTTCCGCCTGTATCCGCCGACTCTTGAGAAGCTGCTTTTAAAACAGCGGCGCTTCGTTCAAGCGCTTGTTTACAGGGCCAAATGCGGTTAACCTGCCCGCCGCCGATGCCTGTCGCGCTTTGCTCTTTAACAATCATAATAGCGTTCGATTTTACAAAAGTTACGGCTCTCATGCCAAAGATCATATCCTGAATATCCTGCTTTTGAGGACTTGTTTTTGTTACAACTTCCCATTTTTCCAAAAGAGTTCTGTCACATTGCTGAACAAGAAGTCCGCCGTCTACAGCGACATATTCGTGTGATTCTTTTGGCGCTTTTTCCAATTTTATAATACGAAGATTTTTTTTCTTTTTAAGGATTTCTAACGCGTCATCGTCAAAATCAGGAGCCGCTATTACTTCCAAAAATAATTCGCCAAGTTTTAACGCGGTTTTCGCGTTAACAATCGTATTACATGTTATTATACCGCCAAAAATTGAAACCGGATCGCAGGCAAAAACTTTATTATAAGCTTCCAATAAATTGTTTCCAACGGCAATTCCGCAGGGTGTATTATGTTTTACCGCGACACAACAAACTTCATTGTTACTTACAGCTTCGGGTATTAAACGTTTTACTTCATCTTCTCCTGCCGCTTTTGTTCCGTCAGAAGGAAGCCCAAACGCGCAAACCGCTTTCCACGCGACATCCAAGTCTTTGATGTTATTGTATCCCATTTCTTTACCGTGAAGCTGTGTCATATTTCCAAGAACACCGGGTTTATCGGTATTGAGATATAACATCGCCGATTGATGCGCGTTTTCACCGTAACGCAGGTGTTGTCCTTTTTTTAATGAAAGCGGCAGATACTGAGGATATTCTTCGTCTAACAGGTAACGCGCGATTGCGGCGTCGTAAGCGGATGTTAAATTAAAAACTTTGCCTGCGAGTTTTCTTTTAAACTCGATTGATAATTTGCCTTTTTTTAAACTTTCGATTGTTTCGTTATAATCCTCGGGGTCGGTAAGGACAATAACATCATTATGATTTTTTGCCGCTGAACGCAGCATT
>Ga0123356_10008275_pt1 | contig 10350 bp, 5 predicted proteins | sample TergutEmb28metaG_2_FD_92546 | JGI IMG/M metagenome (GOLD analysis project Ga0123356, IMG submission 92546) | Embiratermes neotenicus P3 segment gut microbial communities from Petit-Saut dam, French Guiana - Emb289 P3 | ecosystem: Host-associated > Arthropoda: Insects > Digestive system > Gut ... | reverse complement strand
GGTAACTACATAATCAAGTTTGACGAAATCAACGGATTGAAAGACGGAAGCTATCATTTCAAGGTAGAAGAAAGCATTCCTTATCCTGCCATTGCGCCTCCCGGTTGGGAATATGACACAAATGATATGAATTCAAGCGGGTATGTCATCTCTGTTTGGATAGGTATTGAAGACGGCGCAAGAGTTGCGAAAATATCATATCCTGGAGACATTAAGCCTTCATTTACAAACAAATATACTAAACCTGTTGACATAAAAATCAAGGCTTTCAAAATAGCGACAGGTGACGATATGGGACAGTATCAGTTCCAATTCAAGCTATACAATACCGATGAAACCGGTGTTTTGCCGACTGACGCGGAAGAGCTGAAAGCCGCGGAAAAACTAACCAGAAGAAACGCTGAAGCAGGAGATACCAGCCCGGTATACTTCCAGATCACATACACAGAGCCAGGCACATATCATTACGTAATGAGAGAGACTAGCCCGGGCGGTTATGGCTGGACAGTGGATCCCCGCGAGTACTTGATCAAAGTCGAAGTAACTGAAAATGACGGCGCGCTTTCGGCGACTATCGAAGGCTATAAATACAGAATGAAATGGGGGACAGGTCAGTGGATCACGCCGCTTAGCGGAGATTGGTTCGCGTATGATCCGGAGACCGACACTACCTGGCCGGAGTTCCTGAATATTTTTTCTGACAGCGATCCTGTAAAAATCACGCTGACCGCGCTGAAGACGGCTGAAGGAAATACGATGGAAGCCGAACAGTTTGATTTCGGACTTTACTCATATGAGTTTGACGGTGAAGTATGGGGAGAAGGCGAACTGCTTGAAACCGCGAAAAACAGCGATGCCGGTAGTAGCAGTGATGTATCTTTCGCGTACTTTGACAATAATGAATTCTCAGAAGCCGGAGACTATTATTATCTGCTCTATGAAACGACGTTAGACGGCGACGGCTGGACTGTCGATACAACGGAATATCTCATTTGGGTCAAGGTCACCGATCCCGGTCAAGGTCAGCTCGAAGCTAAGATCAGTTATTTGACCGATGTAACGGGAGAAGATCCTTCGAGCCTCGATGGGTGGCTGGAAATAAGCTCGGATACTGAGGCGGGCGAACCTGTTAGCGGTGTTTTTAGTGTCCTATCAGCTTCGTTAAGGCCGGATCCATATACATATGTTACTCCCGATGGAGAGTATGTTGTGAACGACGGCTACTTAAATATGTTTCACTCAGGTCCGCCTCCGATGTCAGGATTCTATGCTCATTTGACAAATGAAGAAGGTGACGCGCGCTATGCAATATGCGCCGATATTATGTACGCAGCTCCTGTTAACGGAACTGTAATGACTGTTGGCGACAGCAGAGATAACCGTGAGTCGGCGCTTGCCGCCGCTCTGTTTGACAGCTCGTTTGGAGCGGGACTCTCGCTTGGTGAATTCAATACATTCTTTGGCTTTGACGGGATCGATGGACGTCTTAATGCCCTTTCGAATGATAATGACCGCAGAACCATTATGCAGTACATCATCTGGTTTTATGAAATCAAATACTTGTCAATAGCAAAGGAAAGATCGATCGAATCAGAATGGAATATATATAATCCAAGAGGCTGGCCAACTCTACATCCAGCTTACGAAAGTGCCGTGTTATTTAGAAGTGTAGATTTCGTTGACTATTTCATAAACAGATCCGCAGGGAATGGCGACTATATCTTCGAAGCGCTCAGGACCATCGACGGGATGATGAACGCGTACAAGTCTGCCGGAGAGTTCTCTTATATTACCTCTTTGAATATGGATTTCGTTCCTGATTCGGCGACTTCGGGCAGTATCACCGTAGGGTACGAAGGATATTTTCCGTTTGTAAACGGTCTTGCTCTGACATGGACCGGCGACGCGAAAGTGTTCAGAAACGAGACTGAGATTTTCAACGGAGCCTCGGTGATCCCGGGTGAAGAGTTGGAAGTGTCAGGCATAAAAGGGGATGTGACTTTCAAGCTTACGGATACTAATTACACTTTGAAAGAAGGAAGTGTAAAGGGTGCGTTGTTTATCCCTGCATGATTATGAAAAAGGAGGACAGGTCTATCAGAGGTTAGTAACAGGTGCTGCCGCGTTCGCGAAGGGTCAATGTGAACTGACGGTAAGCGGCGGCGCGGATGCCGAGGACGGCATCACGTTCGTAAACAAATATGCTCAGATCACGCCTCCTGAGCCGGGATCATGGACGCCTATAGCTAAAAAAGACACGAACTTAGGTATTACGTATGATTCATTTACGTTCGAATTATTTGAGATGTACGTTGATCCGGACGATCCTGGTTATTTAAAACCTGTCGGAGAAGCGACTAACGATCCCGAAGATGGAACAGTAGTATTCACCCCGATAACGTACGACTTGAATTCACTGGGTACCCACACATATATAATGCGGGAAATCAAAGGAGATTATGGCGGCTGGACATACGACAACAGAGAATACAAGCTTGAAGTTTTAGTTGAATACGTCGACGGAGAGATCATAGTAACGACCACATCCGTTTGGATCCTTGACGTTAGCGACGGAAATAGTGATTACACTCCATATACGGGTGATATCGTATTTTACAACGAGTACAAAGCCGCGTCAGTCGAACTTGAGCTCGTTGGCAAAAAGAATTTCGTAATATTAGGAGGAAGCCCAACAGACAAAGAATTCACTTTCACAGCTTCTGTCATGAAAGATGAGGAAGAAATAGCTACGACCACCGGCAAAGCAACATATGCAGCAGGCACCGGAAATAGCCCTACCGCGATCACCTTCACGCCGGAGATTAAATTTGAAGAGGCAGGCGAATATACTATAGTGATATCAGAGAACGCTCCCGGTGATGGCTGGTCAGCAGACACGACGATTTATGAGATTTTAGTAAGCGTGACTGATTATGGATCAGGCGCGCTTTATGCCAGATTATACTACGATGTCATAAACAACGACGAATATGAGATCACAGATTTCATGGAGCAGTTCATTATTTTCACGAACACTTACAAACCCGTGGACGCGAGTGTGACGCTTGAGGCTATAAAGGATGTTATCGGTCAAAATCTAGCTTTCGTAGAGTTTGAGTTTGGAGTTTACGACAAAGATGGCGAATTAGTAAGAACAGGCAAGAACGACTCAGATGGCAAAATTACGTTCGAGCCGATACCCTTCGATACTGTTGGTGATTATGAATACACGATGAAAGAGATAGAATCTTCTGTTCCAAGCGGTTGGTGGTATGACGGCTTGGTGTACCACGTGTCAATATACATATGGGATGAAGACGGGGAGCTGAAATCGAGCATTGTTTACCTTGATGAAGGCGAAGAAATAGAAGGGCTGCCAGTGTTCAGGAATGAATATAAGGTTGACCCGGTCGACATCGAACTTCAAGTTTATAAGGAAATAACAAATTCAGCCGGCGCGATTATCAGTGGTTTCGGAACTACAGAATTCAAGTTCACAGCTGTACAGGTTTATGACGATGAGGAGCTTGAACCGGTTACTGGCGGGTATACCGGAACAGGTACCAGAAACGGCGCGGGAGTAGTCAATATATCTGTAAAAAGTCTCGCGACCGGCACATACTACTTCGTTATTACTGAGGATGATCTGGGAACGACCGGTATTACATATGACAAGAAAGCGGTAGTTGCGAAGGTGGTTGTAGAAGACCTTGGCGACGGTTCAACAAACACTATCATCACTTACGAAAATGGAGATAATACGTTTACTAACGTGTACAAACCCTTGTCAACCACCCTGGAGCTTGAGGCCACGAAGGTCATTAACATAGCTAACGGAAATCCGGCAAACAAGGCTTTCAATTTCACAGTCATGAGAGGCGCAACTTCGGTTACAACAGGCACGGTCAACTTTGCTCCTAGCGACGGTGCCGGAAATAAAGCTATAACATTTGCCAACGCGATTACTTTTACTGAGGTAGGCAAGTTCACCTTAACGATATCAGAAAGCGTTCCCGGCAGTGGCTGGATAGCAGGTACTGGGTCAATCACGATATACGTAGATGTGACCGATGTAAACGGTCAGCTTGTAGCGAAGACGTACGCGGACAGCGATTATGAAGATGAGATTTTTAGTGTTGATCTTGCTGATTTCCTGACGTTTACAAATACATACACATCAAGTTCGACGACCGTGTCGCTTTCAGCCTCTAAGAGTGTGGAGGGCGCGATCAGACAGGCGGATCAGTTCAGCTTTGAACTATACGATGAAGATGACGTGCTGTTAGAAACAGTCAAGAATGCAGCGAACGGCGTAGCAACATTCCCCACTCTTACATATGTCGAAGTGGGCATATATAAGTACAAGATCAAAGAGGTCATCCCGAGTCCGTTACCGGAAGGCTGGGATTATGACACAAGTGAATTCGAAGTGATTGTGACGGTTACTGATAACGGAACGGGACGGCTTTCCGCAAGTATCTCGTATCCCGATGGCGTAGTGTCATTCACTAACATATACGAGGCCGATTCGGTAAAATGGGCGCCTGTGGTCACGAAGGAAGCGAACAAAGAAATGAAGATCGGGCAGTTTGAATTCGGACTGTTCGATAGTGAAGATATACAGGTGGCCAGCGGATCAAATGTCTCCTCCGCTCTCACATCATAAGTAGAATTCAACGAAATCGAATTCACGGTTCCAGGGACATTTACTTACACGATACGAGAGATCAGCGTGGACGGGGATGGCTGGATCGTTGACAAGACTGTATACACAGTGAAAGTGGAAGTGGGTGATAACGGAGCAGGCAATCTGTTTATAGTATCCGTGAGATACACTGATGAAGACAGTGTAGTAGTCGAGGACGTGGTATTCACGAATACATACGAAGCCGGATCGACAGCTATTGCGTTTGAGGCGACTAAGAGCGCTGATGTAGAAATTACCGCTGGTCAGTTCAGCTTCGATCTGTATGACGACGAAGATACTTTGATTGAAAGAGTGACGAACGCCGCGAGCGGCAAAGTCGAGTTCTCTCCGGTCACTTTCTTAGAAGCTGGGACATTCATATTCAAGATAGTCGAGGTCAAAGGTTCTGTCCTAGGCTGGACTTATGACCCGTCGGTTTACTACGTGACAGTGGTCGTGGAAGACGACGGAGAAGGCCAGTTGATTGCGTCCATCGATTACGCTGACGAGGAAGGGATTCCCACCGACGTGGTATTCACGAACTCTTACACCGAGCCTGACGACACCGAGCTGATCGTTTCAGTCGAAGTCGACAAGGATACGATCAAGCGCACGAGCGCCGCGTTCGACGGCAGGAAAGCGGGCGTTACAGACACGGCCGGCAAGGCGATAAACAATGTCGGAGAAGATACCGAACACTATCGTTACGATATCAACTTCCGTTCGACTTCGAACGTGCCGGTAGACGAGTTTGTCGTAGAAGATCCGCTCGAGGCGATCAACAGGCCTATACCCGGAAGCGGCAATGGCAATATAGGACAGCTCAGGCTCATGTCTCTATGGACCCCTGCTACATGGGGCGACGAGGACGGCCGTATGAACGTCTGGTACAAGACAAAGAACAACACCGGTAACAAAATCACGCCGCCTTCAGGGACCGGAGTTAACGGCGCTATCACTCAGGTCAGCAGCCCGTTCTTCCCGACCCTCGAGTCCGACGGCTGGAGGCTCTGGACGACGATCGACGTAAGAAACGATACGACTGAAATCGAATACTACAAGGTTTTGGATGGCAATACAGTACTCATAGACGGGACCTACGCGAGTCTGTATTCTGATCTGGGAGTCATAGGTTGTAAGGAGCTCTTCGTCGATGATCTTGGTCTGGGGACCGGCGACTATATCACGGCGCTTCGCTTTGAGTTCGGCGCTGTCAAGGTCGGCTTTACGAGCAAGAACTACGGCGACGACTTTATCATGAACAACAATAATACGGTCGACTCGGCCGGCAGGGTGCGCAATACGAACGACGCGCAGCTTTATGAAGACAACAATTTCTTCGGCGGCCTTATACCGGTAGCCTCGTCTTCGGCGCCGGCGCCGGCTCAGCCTCTTATGCCGATGATGGCGGCGCTTTCTTCTGACGGAATGCTTACGACGCTGAACGAAAAGGGCGCGACGGGTGACTGGACCGCCGATATAGACAAGCTTCCTTCCACGCAGGAATTCTCGCCGCTTGAGCCGGTGTCGTTCCTGATGAGTTCGACGACAGCGTTCAACAACCTGGAAGTAGAAATACTCGGGTCCGCTTCGGCGCTTTTGGCCAAGGGTGAAAACGACGGAGTCAATCCGCTGTACGACCGTGACCGCGACGCGGTCCTGACCCGCGTCATCACGCCGCTTTCGTTTACCCCCGAAAATCCCGATATCGGCAGCATAGTCGAGACGGATTCCTTCCTCGAGCATGCGAGAGTCGCGGGCCTCAGGCTGATCGACGGCTTCTGGTACGACTCGCAGGGCAGGCGCGCGTCTCTTACCTTCGACGGTTTCGCGCTGAATCTCTGGACATTCCTCTGCCTGGGAGCGCTTGTCTTCATAGGGCTTCTGATCAGGACGTTCATACCGATACGCGGCAAGAAAAGAGCCAACAGAAAGACTATCGCGATCGCGAAGAAAGCGCCGTTCATCATCCTCGCTCTGGTGATAGCGATGTCGCTTCCGGCGCCCGCGTTCGCCGCGGCTGAAGCGCCGCCTGAAAACGCGTACGGCGGCACGATGCAGGTCGAGTACCGCTACGCGGCGGGCGAGACTCCTGACATAGCGGAAGTGATAAACAGGTTCGGCTTCACGTACCATTTGACCGGCGTTTCCGATCCGATACTCGAGGGCGAGCTTCCGGCAGTCAGGACCTATACTTACAAGATAGAAGGCGCGCTGACCGAAGAACAGAAAAACGAAATCAAAGGGATGAGTTCCCTGACGCTTACCGAAGTGAACCTTGTCTTTGAGGAAGAGGTCGATGTCATCGACGTTACGAAGAGGCCGACGAACGACGTGGACGACATAGTTAAAAAGAAATCTTTCACTGTAAAAGACGCCACTGAAAGCGATCCCGACAGGACCGCCTTGAAGGAGCTTACGCTCACCGGCGTCACGTTCTCCGATCTTCAGTACGACAAATATAACAGGCCTTCCGGTTACACCGCGACAGCCGTATACCGCGGCACGCAGAAGTACAGCGCGTTCGGCTACTATCTGGCGGAAGCGACATTCATGACTACAGAAGAAGAAGAGGGCGTAGAAGTATATGTGGTCATCGCCAGCTACGCGACGGAAGATATGCCGCCTCCGATCGATGAAGAAAACACCGAGACGATCCTTATGCCGCCTGAACCTGAAGGTCCGGGTACCGGCCTTACAGCGATAGACGAATCACTCGTAGCCATGCAGGGACCGAACCCGCTCGCGAATATCATCAACGGTCTTGTGCCGCTCGGCGGCCTCGGGATCACAGGCGTATGGTCATTCCTGTCATTCATTTTCTCGGCGATCGCCATCGGCATGGCGGCCGCGTTCGGTATAGGCTCAGCTATCAGGAAGAGACATATCGCGCACCTTGAGGATATGGGCGTATTCGAAGAGGACAAGCTTATATTGATGAAACTGCGGGGGGTCTTCCTCAGGATACTTGCTATCATCTTTGGGGTCATCACGCTGATATCCTGGATAATAGTCGAGAACTTCAGTTTCGGAATGGTCTGGATCAACAGCAACACGATGATGATCGGGATACTCTGCGCGGTGACGGTCTTGCTGTGCGCGCTCGCGAATACCCGAAAGAGAGAGATCGACTCTGAGGAGCAACACTACGAGCTCGGGTTCGAAACAGTATAAAACAAAAAAACAGAAAGGCCGCGAAAGCGGCCTTTCTTAGTATGTCTTAATAGTGCTATTGGAGGAACTTGATTTTGATGGCGCCGAAGTCGGAATCTATGCGCAGGCTCGCGTTCGTGCCTGTCGAACGATTGACCACGGAGCTTCCGAACTTCGAACCGTCGACGCTCACGCTGCCGGCGCTCGTGCTCAGTTCGTAGGAGAGATCGTCTTCGCTCATCTCAAGGCTGAGGTCCACTTCGCCGGAGCTCTGATTTATATCGCCGCGGTTGTTCAGCGTCAGGCGATGGAGTCTTACGGCTCCGAAATCACTCGTCACATCCAGTTGATCGGTAACGATGTTTTCCCCTGATACATCACCGGCGCTCATCCTGACGGTCAGACTGTTCGCGCCGACTCCCTGAAGGTTTACCTTGCCGAAGTCGTTAGAGATCCTGAGCGAGTCCGCCCCGACGCTTGTCAGTTTCGCGTCGCCGGCGCTCAGGTCGACAGCTATCCTGCCCGCGCTGATGCCTGAGAGTTCCACGTTGCCGAAGTCGTTGTTGACATTGAGCGTGCCGCATTCGACGTCGCTTATCGACAGGCGCCCGGCTGATATATTAGCTCTCAGGTCTTCGAAATCGGTACCCTTGGGATATGTGATCTCGACCCAGGTGTCGGTGTTGCCCCATCCGCGCCATTCGTCTATCCCGATGTTGATCCATCTGCCTTCGCGCCTGGCGTCGACGCGGAGTTTGTCTCCGTCTTTCGTGACTTTGAGCCCGCCGTAACGTTCGTAGTTCTGTCCGCTGACGGTGAAGTCGTCGCCTTCTTTGAATATGACGCGGTCGAGGAAGTCGACATTCACTTCGATGGCTGTGCAGCCGGTGTATTTTTCGTTAACAGTCACGAGCGCGCCGCGGTCGTTGTTCGCGAGCTGGAAGCCGCCTCTGTCGAACCAAATGCTTTTCATGCCGCCGAGCGCGAATCCGCCTAAAGCGAGGCAGACGCCTACTACGATTATAAGTACTGGTATCCATGTTCTCTTTTTCATGATCCTACACCCCTTGTTCCTTCTTTACTTCACGCTTGCGCCTGATCCCGTTGAATATTTCCGCGGCCGTGAGGAGCAGATGCTTGCTTGCCCATATCGCGAACCTGAAGACCAGGAAACCGAACGCGGCGGCCGCGAGCCCGCAGCCTCCGAAAAACATCAGCGTCGTATAGTCCATGATCCCAAACCAGAACCCGACAACAACGCCAAGTACGCCGCCGCCGATCAAGGCGACCGCCGCTACAAACAACGCGATCATGACCGCGAAGAAAACCACGATTATTATTATTGTCACGAAGATCGCGAGCGCTGTGCGCGGCACCGCGGCGAGGCCCGCGTACCATACGGCCTTCACTCCCTTACCGAGAGTTTGGCTCCTTGTCGCCCCACCTTCTTCAAATGCCTGAAGGGCCTGGTCGGCGCGTATGCCTGCCGCCAGCTCCGCCGGCGTCCCGAGTTTTTCCATCGCCTCGGCCGCGCCTTCGGGTCCCGCGTCGGCCAGGTATTCAAAGTAGTACGAGATCGCGTCTTCACGGTCGTCGTCGGTTAGCTTACTAAGATGCAACTTAAGTTCATTGATATATTCCTGCATATTCATGACGCTGCACCTCCTAAAATCAGTTTATCGACCCTGCCGCGAAAATCCGTCCAGGCGTCCTTGTAACTGTGAGCCATCGACATGCCCTTGTCCGTGATTTTGTAATAGCGCCTGTTGCGGCCTTCCCACGGTACATCGTATGTCGCGAGGAACTCGTCTTTCTGTAGTCTGCGCAGGACGGGATAGAGCGTCGATTCAGAAATCTCTATCGTCTCTCTAAGAGTCTGCGTCAGTACGTACCCGTATGTGTCCTCCTCACGGAGGGCTGAGAGTACGCAAGCGTCCAGCAGCGCAGCACCGACTGAAAATAACATTTTTTCTACCTCCCTTTTAATCATCTATGATGGTGTCTTGATGACAATACTATACGCCGTATAATATTAATGTACAATGAACTGAGAATTAAAACAAGATTAAAATATGGTATACTTAAAAACGGAAAAAGGAGGGTTTCCCAATGGCCATAGCAGCAGGATTTATGATCGCGCTCATTATCATAGTGGTAGTGATCGTCATACTCGTGCTTGCCTTCATAGGCATGTACAACGGACTTGTCAAACTTCGCAATGCCGTCGAGGAGGCTTTCTCCACGATGGACGTATATATGAAAAAACGTTTCGACCTGATACCGAATCTTGTCGAGACTGTCAAGGGTTACGCGTCTCACGAGAAGGACACTCTCGAGCGCGTCATACAGGCCCGCAACTTCGCGCAGTCGGCCGGCTCGCCCGAGGACCGCATCAACGGCGACAACCAGCTGACCGGCGCCCTGAAGAGCCTGTTCGCGATAGCGGAAGGATATCCGCAGCTGAGAGCCAACGAAAACTTCCTCGGCCTGCAGCGCCAGCTTCAGGAAGT
>Ga0123356_10008274_pt1 | contig 10350 bp, 9 predicted proteins | sample TergutEmb28metaG_2_FD_92546 | JGI IMG/M metagenome (GOLD analysis project Ga0123356, IMG submission 92546) | Embiratermes neotenicus P3 segment gut microbial communities from Petit-Saut dam, French Guiana - Emb289 P3 | ecosystem: Host-associated > Arthropoda: Insects > Digestive system > Gut ... | reverse complement strand
GCCACCGACGGATTCGGAAACACTCAGCTCGGCGGTTTAGCAGCCATATTAGACTCGGTAGTTAAAGAAAAAACAGGCGCGAAAGTAAGAGGGATCGAATTGAACCTGCTTCAGCGCTGCGCAGCTCATATGGCTTCACAGACCGATATTGAAGAGAGTTATTCGGCAGGTGCTGCGGCTGTAAAAGAAGCTGTCAACGGCGCTACGGGTAAGATGGTCGCTTTTGAGCGGGGCAGCGAAAACGGTTATAAATGTAAGATAAAGTTAGTCGACGTCGGAGATGTTGCAAATCTGGTAAAAAAGATCCCGGACGAGTGGATAAACGAGGAAGGCAACGGAATATTACAGCCGTATATTGATTATGCCATGCCGTTGATTTCAGGTGAAACAAAAATGCCTAAAGAAATGGGCTTGCCAAGATTTGCGCGGCTTAGAAAAAAAATTGCGGAATGAATATAAAAACAGGTACATGCGGAAAATGTAAAGCGCTGACTCCCGGCGGGAAGCCTTGTCCTGACTGCCGGGTGTTTCAAATCGGAGACCGGAAATCAAATGTCTTTGTTCCAAAGCAGGAATCACTGCCCCGGGGCGATTTTGAAAAAAAATATGAAAGCTCCGGGTACGGCCTTGCTTTTGACGTGGGGACGACCACAGTAGTCGGCATACTTGTGAACTTGTCGACCGGGGAACCCATGTACTCAAAAGCGGAAGCGAACCCTCAGGTGCTTCACGGCGCCGACGTCATTTCAAGGATCGCATTCGCCGGAGAGAGCGCTGAAAACTTGAGTCTGCTGCAAAGTGAAACAATAGGCTGTCTGAACGATATTACAGGTGAACTTGTTAAAATTTCAGGTATATCTGCGAATAATATAAATGAGGTTGTAATTGTCTGCAACACGGCTATGTCCCATATAATCGCGGGAGTTGACCCTAAACCCCTTGCCGTCGCGCCGTTTACTCCGGCATTTTTTGACTTGGAACCCATAAGTGCGGATAAATTCGGAATAAATATCAACCGGTCGGCAAAAGTCGAATTGCTGCCGATAATCGCAGGACATGTCGGGTCCGATATTACTGCGGGCTTTACGGCGTCAGGAATAATAGAAAAAAAAGGCAGCCATTTGTACATAGATGTAGGAACAAATGGTGAAATCGTTTTGAGCGTTGACGGTGCCGGGGTAACGTGCTCTACAGCCGCAGGGCCGGCTTTTGAGGGAGCTTCCATATATCAGGGGATGCGTGCCGCAGAAGGCGCGATTGAACGGGTCGATATAAGCGGACATGATGTATCGATCAGCGTCGTCGGAGGAAAAACACCTGTAGGGATATGCGGCTCAGGAATCCTTGACGCGGTCTCGGAAGCTTATAAGGCAGGTCTGATCGAAAAGACCGGAAGGCTAATTACGGCGGACAACGCACTTGACAAAGGCGTTTCGGCGGAACTTGCCGGCCGGCTGCGTGAGGGAAAAACAGGGCGGGAATTTGTTTTGGCGTTCGCTGAAAACGGTGATGACGTAGTTTTGACCCAGAAAGATATTCGTGAAGTCCAGCTTTCTAAAGGGGCAATAAGAGCGGGAATAAAACTTTTGCTCGACGAATTAAATACATTGGAGCATGATTTACACAACATATACATCGCTGGTGCTTTCGGGAACCGGATACGCACTGAGAGCGCGGTTGGAATCGGTTTGATTCCCGATGTCGGACGCGACAAGGTATTATACATAGGAAATGCGGCAAGCATAGGAGCATGTATGGCGCTGCTCTCTCCCCGGGCACGGGAGGAAATGAAAAAGACCGCGAAAAAAGTGCGGCATGTGGAACTCGCAGCCAAGCCGTCCTTTCAGGAAGAATACTTAGCGGCAATGTCTTTTTAATGTTTGGAGAAAAAATGCCTGATATTTTAACTAAAAATGAAATCATAAATTATTTGTCCGGCGATACCGAACCGGACCGACTGTTTCGTCTGGCAAACGAGAAAAGGAAGCAGATTTTCGGCGATAAAATATTTCTTTACGGATTTGTCTATTTTTCCACATTCTGCAGAAACAACTGCAATTTTTGTTATTTCAGAAAAGACAATGATATCGTTCGTTACAGAAAAACAAAAGAGGAAGCTCTTGATATAGCCGTTAAGCTTGCAGAGTCAGGTGTTTCACTTATTGATCTTACCATGGGCGAAGACCCGGTTTTTCATGGGGACGATTTCGAATCAGCCGTTTTCATAATACGGAATTTAAAAAAACTCGGTGTGCCGGTCATGGTTTCCGCAGGCGTAGCAGATAAAAAAATCATAGACCTTTTTTATGAGGCCGGGGCTGATTGGTACGCCCTTTATCAGGAAACGCATAACAGACAACTTTTTGCCAAGCTGCGGACCGGCCAGAGTTATGACGAACGCATGGAGTGCAAATTATACGCCGGGCAAAAAGGTATGCTCATTGAAGAAGGGATCCTAAGCGGCGCCGGCGAGGATGATGAAGATTTGGCGGAGTCAATTATTCAAATGGGAGCAATCGGAGCTTCTCAAATCAGAGTCATGAGCTTTATACCACAAAGGGGCAGCCCTATGGAGACGTTTAAAGGCGGTGACAGGATCAGGGAATATAAAACGATTGCTCTTATGCGCCTGCTTTATCCGAAAGCGCTTATTCCGGCGTCCTGTGACATTGACGGCGTATCAGGGCTCAGGAACAGGATATTGGCGGGAGCAAACGTTGTTACGTCTGTTATACCTCCCGGATCCGGTCTGATGGGCGTTGCGAGGAGTACTATGGACGTGGATGAGGGAGGAAGGACCTTCGGCGCGGTGCAGGCGGTTTTGGAAGAAATGGGGCTGGCGCCGGCAAGCCGCGAAGAATATAAAAGCTATATCGGAGGGTTGAAATGAAGAGCGTCGCTATCGTCGGCGGGAAGCTTCAAGGGATTGAAGCAGTTTACTTAGCTAAGAAAGCAGGTATCAGAAGCTTATTGGTAGATAAAGACCCGAATCCGCCGGCAAGCGGATTTTGCGATGAACACGGCGTCTATGACGTACGCGATAAAAGTGATGGCTTGATAGATTTTTTAAAAAAAGCCGATTTTATCCTGCCTGCCTTGGAGAACGATGAAGCCCTTGCCGCAGTTTCGGAAATATCAGAAGAATACGGGCTGAAGCTTGCTTTTGACATGAATGCATACTCTGTTTCTTCATCAAAAATAAAGTCGGACAATCTTTTTAAAGAGCATAAAATACCGGCGCCTCGCTGTTATCCTGAAAGCGGCGGCCCCTATATAATAAAACCGTCGGGAGAAAGCGGAAGCGCAGGCGTGTTTCGTGCGGAGTCAGAAGAAGAAGCCGGGCGCTTTTTGACAGGCGCGTCAAACAAAGACGCATGGGTTATCCAGGAATACCTCGAAGGCCCGTCGTATTCAATCGAAGTGATCGGTATTCCCGGAATGTACAGGACATATGAAATCACTGAGATACACATGGCTGAAGATTTCGACTGTAAAATGGTTACGGCGCCCTGCGGAATAACTAAAGAGGCGAAAGAAAAATTTTCCGGTATAGCGACGGCGTTAGCGGAGGCAGTCGGGCTTTTCGGTATCATGGACGTAGAAGTGATCGACGACGGAAAAAACCTTAAAGTTTTGGAAATCGACGCCAGGATTCCGAGTCAGACGCCGACAGCCGTATACCACAGCTCCGGGGTCAACCTGCTCTCGGAACTGGCGGAAATAACCATAACCGGCAAATTTGCGGAGCAGGAGCCGGGAGTAAAAAAATACACCTCCATAGAGCATTATTTAATTGACGAGACAGGCGTTCATTGGAGAGGCGAACGTATAATGGGCGAAGGGGGCAGGCTTTTTTACAAGGAAAACTTTTTCGGCGCCGATGAGGCCTTAACGGATTATGATGGAAAGGGCTATCCCTGGAGGGCGGCTTTTATAAATTCCGCCGGCACAGAGGAAGAATTAAACCAAAAGCGACAAGGTATGCTTCGGGCCTTGGAGAGCGGCGTCGGATTCACAGTAACCCAGAAGGAACGATTGACTGAGCTTGGAGCGGAGGAATTCGCGGAGTGCGTATTCCAAGAAAAAACCGAACGCGATAAAAAGTTCGCAGAACTTGAGAAAACCCTGACCGTTCAAAGCCGGCAAAAAATCAGACATTTGCTGTCAGAAAAACGCGCCCCGGACGCGTGGATCATACAAGCATCTCTTGAAAAATGGCTGACAGAGGAAATGGGGTTCACTAAAGTTACGACGCCGACGATAATTTCCGGCGAAATGCTGGGCAAAATGTCAATAGGAGACGATAATCACCTGAGAAACCAAGTATATTGGGTCGAAAAAAATAAATGCCTCAGGCCGATGCTTGCGCCGAATCTCTATGTGATGATGCGTGAACTTCATCGGATCACAAGAGAGCCTGTTCGCATATTTGAAGCGGGGTCGTGCTTCCGCAAAGATTCTCAGGGGGCACAGCATTTGAATGAGTTTACAATGCTGAACCTTGTTGAGTACGCCGTCTGTGAACCCGGGGAGCAGAAGGAACGGCTGGAGTTTTTAGCCCGCGCCGCCATGGAGGCTGTCGGGTTGACGGAATATAAACTAATCAGCGAAAAATCGGAGGTATACGGCGAGACATTAGATATTGAAGCCGACGGCGTCGAGCTGGCGTCGGGCTCTTACGGCCCGCATAAACTTGATCCGGCGTGGGGAGTATTTGAGCCTTGGGTCGGAATAGGACTTGGGATTGAAAGAACGGCTCTCGTTATGGGAAACCATAAAACTATAAAGCGAGTGGGCAGGAGCATCACGTTTATCGACGGAGTGACGCTTAATGTGGGGGGTGGATCGGATGGATCACATAGACCCTAAATCTATACAGCCGGGTGAAACTCCCGGACTCCCCGCCAAAAAAAAATATTATCGTAAGAATGTCGATTTGTTTCTGTTGTTGGACAAAATCAAGCTTTGGCCTGCTGCAAGAGGGATACTTCACGGAATAAAAGAAATCAAAATCTCAGGGGATTACGCCTTTATAACCACCCATTGCGGGGAGGTCATTAAAACGCGCAATTCACGAACTTCAAGAGCCGCAAGGTGGCTGCGTAACAAATGGATCGCGGAACCATGCAAGCGCTGCAAAGTGCCACAATGGAAACTTGACAAATATTCACGGACGTATTTTACTCAGCATTACGGCAGCGACCTTACAGACCGGCCCGGTCAAAAGCGATAGCGGTGCCGTTGGGAATTATAACTAAACGCGCATCTCTGCCCTTATCCGCGTAAGCCGCCTCAAGGGCGCAATTGACGTCCGGCATCCATTCGAGCTTCATTTCTTCAATTGTTTTCCGTTGCCCGCTTTCTGTCACATAAATGACCCGGCGGCTGCGTAATATCCGCGTCAGGATTTGAGACGCCCATTGGTCCTGTTTTGTTTGGTCCTGCGGGGTCGCGATTATTTCATCATAAAGGGCTTCCGGAGATCGGCAGTTCCGCATAGCTTCATAAAAATAATTGCTGCCGACACCTTTGCTGCACGCGCTCGCCATGATTATCACCGCGTTTTCCGCAGCGGCGGATTCTGCCGCCATCAACCCTTTGGTGCTGAAGTAGATACTTTGGTCGTGGGGATATCCTCCGTTTGAAACGACGACAATATCACCGGGGCAGCTTGGCTTGACTCTGCAATAATCAAGGAGAAAATCACAGCCTGTTCGATGGGCGGCCATAGGTTCACCGGCAAAGGCGGCGGCAACTTTCCTGTCGCTGTCAAGAATGACGTTTACGATAAAGGCCAAACCGGCCAGTTCCTTGGCTTTAGCAATGTCGATTTGCAGAGGATTACCGTCGATAATACCTGCCCGGGCATACGGCGACATGAGAAAAGCCGAACAATGATTACCCAGTACGGTAGCCAGACTGCCTAACCCCGGAAGGACACTTTTGGAGCCGCCGGAAAAACCTGCAAAGAAATGCGGTTCTATGAAGCCTTCTGAGATGAGCAAATCGGTTGTAACGGCAAGTTTATTTATCACAAGTTCGGCGCCTGAAGGGAGGACACCCGCCTTAGTGTTCACTCTTCCGTCGCGGCTGTCATGAAATATGATTTTTTCCTGCGCGACAATATCGCTTCCGAGCTTTTGGACTAATTCCTTTATTGTTGTGAGACGGTGTGAACCTGTCGCGACTAAAAGGGTTATGTCGATATCTTTATTGCCTTCGCGCAGTTCATCAAGCATAAACGGAATTATATGCCTGCTCGGAACAGGCCGGGTGTAGTCGCTTATTATGATCACGCAATTGTTTTTGCAGGCGGCAAGTTCGCGCAATTTCGGAGAACCGATCGGGTTTTCAATCGCGGTTTTGACGATGGCGTCTTCGTCAGCCCCTGCTACATTTTTCAACCTTTCAATGCCGGACTCAAGTATTTCGGATTTTTCCGGGTCATAACTCAGTTCCATGCCGTCTAAACCGAAGGGCAATCTGATGTTCGTCATCTGATGTCCCTCTTCTTGCACGTCATGTGCTCAATATTGATTTTTATCAGGATGGTTTTGTGCTCGTTTTCTTTTATGTAGATATTGGTGCGGTCAACCTCGCCGGGTATATATTTTTCCATAATGCCGGCAAAAGCCCTTTGTCTTTCGTCGTTTTCAGGGGGAGGGAGGAGTTCGGCTTTGCCGAATGCTATTACGCTTGTATAGTTGGTGGATACCTGATCTTTCATTACCTCCTCGTCGCATGTTACGGTGAAGCATACCTTAGGGTGTTTTTTGACGGCGTCAACTTTATGCCCCTCCAAAAAGCAGTGGATATAAATGCAGTTATCCCTGTAAAGATAATTTACGGGCACACCGTAAGGGTAGTCGTCGTCCCCGATGACTGACAATATGCCGAACATGCCCTTGTTGAGAAGACCGATACCGATTTCCGCTGATACAAGTCTGTCTTTTCGTCTTATTTCTCTGAACATTTTTTTCTCCTTTACATTACATGACAAAATATACTATACTATTATAATTGTAAACGTTAACGGATTTCATATCAAGTGAGGAATTTAAAATGAGGTTAAACCGGAGAATTATTTCAGGCGTTTTAATTCTGATTTTTGCCTTTATTACATCAACAGGCTGCGGCGGTGAGAAGATAACGCTGAGATTCGCTTCGGATGCGCCTGATGACCATATTGTTACAAGTCTGAACGAAGAAGCGGCTCAAAAAATTGAGGAGAGGACAAACGGCAGGGTCAAGGTGAATTATTACGGCGGGAGCAAGTTAGGCATATATGAATCCGTATATGTTGAATTGGTTCGCGGCACCATTGATATAGCTCAAATAACAGTTCCGGACACCAGGGATCCCGGACTGGCTGCCCCTTATCTGCCTTATTATGCTACGAGTTGGGATGAAGCTGCCGTGCTTTATGACCCTGATTCATATATGAGCCGTATGTTTGCGGAAATAATCGCCCGGACGGACGTCAGGTTCCTCGGCTGGGTGCTTGAGGGTTTTATCGGAACGGGAGTTGCGATTGAGCCGGACAATGTATTTGAACCGGGTAAGCCGAAAGGGATCAGGCTCAGAACACCTGAGTCGCCGATTTTCAGAATACCGCAGGAAGACTTAGGCTACAGCGGTGTAACTGTCAGCTATGCTGATGTTCCTGCGGTTATCAGGACAAAAATCGTCGACGGCTGGATAGGCGGAACTCCGAACGTCAACTACAGGTGGATCGGCGACGGCATTACTAAGATGTATGTAAATTATCTTCACGCAGAAGCCACATCCTATGTAATGAGCGAAAAAAGCCTCGCTAAATTGTCGGAATCGGACAGGGCGATCGTAATCGAAGTTTTTGAGGAACAAAGCAGAAAAAGTTTCAAGTACGCACAGGCAAACGAAGAAGAATATATGCAGAGGCTTTCAGATTCAGGAGTTGAAGTAATTGAATTTATGCCTGAAGTTATACAAGCGAATGCGGATTTTATCCGCAACGTAACGTGGACCAAGCTTGAAGACGTATTAACAAAAGAACTTATCGACAATTTCCGCGCTGAAGTTGAAAAATTGCGGCATTAGGCTTGCTTTTTCAGGTTATGTCCTTGAAGTGGAATGATTTTTTGCCGTCCGAGTAGTCGGCGACTATGTGCCCGCTTCCGTAAAGCTTGAACTTGTAACTGACAAGCCCTTCGAGCCCGACGGGGCCTCTTGCGTGAAGTTTTCCCGTGCTGACGCCTACTTCCGCGCCGAAACCGTAGCGGAAACCGTCAGCGAATCGTGTTGAACAATTATGGTATACTCCTGCGGAATCTACGGACTCCATGAAATATTCGGCGGTTTCATTGTATTCGGTTATTATGCAGTCCGTATGCTTTGAACCGAACGTGTTGATGTGGGAAACCGCTTCTACGATGGAATCGACGATCTTTACCGAAAGGATATAATCAAGGTACTCCGTCTGAAAATCTTCTTCCGTTGCTTCTTCGCATTTTATTATCGCCCTTGATTGGGAACAGCCTCTTATAACCACTCCTTTTTCATCCAAATGCTTTTTAAGGGCAGGCAGCAGCGCCGGTGCCGTGTCTTTGTGTACAAGAAGCGTTTCAACGGCGTTGCATACAGCGACGTATTGAGTTTTTGCGTCGACTATAACGGGGATCGCTTTATCGATATCGGCATATTTGTCAACATAAATGTGGCAGATGCCGTCAGCATGCCCCATGACCGGTATCTTGGAGTTTTCCATTATGTATTGAACGAAGCTGTTAGAACCTCTCGGTATTACAAGGTCAATGGATTCGTGACATTTCAGAAGTTCGCCGACCTCAGCGCGGCTTTCGGCAAGAGCGGCAAAATTTTCAGGCAATCCGGCTTTTAGGCCTGCCTCATATATAATGTCAAAAAGTACGCGGTTGGAGTTTGCGGCTTCGCTGCCGCCTTTTAGGATGCAGCAATTACCGCTTTTTATACAGAGGGCTGATATTTGGATCAGAGCGTCCGGGCGTGACTCAAAAATGACGCCGATCACTCCTATTGGGCATGTTACTTTTTTTAAAGTCAGACCCTTGTCGAGCTCTCTTTCAAATATTTTTTTAAAAAGCGGGTCGGGTAATCCAACAAGGTCTGAAATCCCTTTAAGCGTATCAGCAAGTTTTTGCTCTCCGAATTTCAGCCTGCTTATGATAGGGCCCGGCAAGCCGGCAGCATCGGCGTTTTTAAGGTCTTCGAGATTGGCGCTGAATATTTTATCCGAGTTTTCATTGAGCGAATTTATGATTTCGCTCAGCGCGTTATTTCTTGTTTCCAAAGGCAATAAAGCCATTTTAAAACCGGTTTCCTTTATTTTTTGCGTAAATAACTGATAATCCATAACAAACTCAACCTCTCATTATTTCTTCAGGCATATAGTTTTTTATCGGCTCAGGCCCCTTTACAGCGGTGCGCTTTATATACATGGCGCCGTCGCGTTTTGTGTGAACGCTCCAAGTGACAAGTACGAATTTTCCGTATATGAGCTCTAAGCAGGTGATGCCCCGAGGGTGCATACAACAGCCGGAATTGAAATACGCAGGTTCTCCCGGAGACGGAAATTTCGGTCTGTGTGTATGGCCGCATATTATTATTATATCATGGTTTTCATTCCATTTGGTGTAAAGCTTTTCCACCTTGTGCCGTTTATTCCTGTTTTTAGCCGGGCTTGCGGCATACTTAACGCCTATGGTATGAAGAAAACGCCATAGAAATCTTACAAACAAATGAGACAGAGTCGCAAACTTATCGCTTAACAAGCCGCCCTGATGCCCGTGCACTACGAAAATTTCCTGCTTTGTTTCTCTGTGCGTCAGTATAAGTGCTTCATGGACGACTATTCCGGGAAAAAGGTCAACTTGTTCGCCAAGGTAATCATCGTAAACGGTATATAAAGTTTTTTTGACATATTCGGGGTCGCTGAATTTCATATTGTGATTTCCGAACAAGTAAAAAAAACGATTGTCGTCGTAAAACATTTTCATCATTTCAAAAGCATTAGTATGGGCGTTCCGAATAACGTCAAACTTCGGGTGTTCCCAGAGTTCGTCACCGTCGCCTACCTCGACATATGTAAAATCGTTTTGATAATAATAGTTTAAGGCATGATAAAAAATATGCTTATTTCTGCCGAACTCGTCGGAAAGGCTGTCGTCGCCTCTGTGGACGTCGCTGAAAAAAACAAATTTCGAATTGTCGTCAAAGGGAACCGGAAACGCCTGCTCAAATACAGCGTCAAGTCTTGTTCTTGTTTTATGCCTCATAGCTCACCCTCAAAAATTACCTTAAGCGCTTCGGACAAAAATGCCCGGACAAGGCAAT
>Ga0123356_10008271_pt1 | contig 10353 bp, 9 predicted proteins | sample TergutEmb28metaG_2_FD_92546 | JGI IMG/M metagenome (GOLD analysis project Ga0123356, IMG submission 92546) | Embiratermes neotenicus P3 segment gut microbial communities from Petit-Saut dam, French Guiana - Emb289 P3 | ecosystem: Host-associated > Arthropoda: Insects > Digestive system > Gut ... | reverse complement strand
GAACCTTCGTTTTTCGTCATTGCGAGTGTAGCGAAGCAATCCAGAAAGGCAAATATTTATGATACATCCATCTTCTTTTTACTGGATTGCTTCGTCGCTTCGTTCCTCGCAATGACGGTTCTGAGACAGGTCTATTAAAGTTTCTTTTTGTACATTTCCGCGCTTTTTTTCGCGGTCTCATCGCATCTTTCGTTGTATGGGTGGCCGTTATGCCCTTTTATCCAGATAAATTTGACGCGCTTGCCGAGCCTTTCAACCCGAGCGAGCAGCCTCTCCCAGAGTTCGGGGTTCAAGGCGGGGTTCTTGTCGCTTTTTATCCAGTTGTTCCTGCGCCAGTTTGCCGCCCAGCCTTTTGTTATGCCGTCGGCCACATATTTTGAGTCGGTGTACAAATCGACTTCGCAGTCAGAGCCGTCCTTGACGGCTTCGAGCCCGGATATCGCGGCGAGCAGCTCCATGCGGTTGTTTGTGGTGTGCGCGTCTCCGCCCGAGACGACCTTTTCGGCGCCTTCATATGTCAGAATCGCGCAGTACCCTCCGGGGCCGGGGTTTGAAAGGCAGGCCCCGTCGGCATATATGTTTATTTTCTTCATTTTTTCTCTCTTTTCCCTTTTTTCCTCTCCGGGTCTATATATCCGCTGATTTCCGCTTTTTCAACCGCGGAAAATATGTTGTATTTGAAATTTTTGTATTTTTTGGACAGCTCGTAAAGCAAGCTCTTCACTTCCTCGCGTTTCGTGCTTTTGTCGGCGGGGCACGTGTTTTTTACAACGGGCAGATTCTGGCTTTTCACAAAGGATTTGATCTCTTTTTCGGGGGCGTACACAAGCGGGCGGATCAGCGTCAGGCCGCTTCTGTCCAAGTGCGTGACCGGCGAAAAAGAGCCGAGCCTGCTCTCATAGATCAGGTTGAGCATGAATGTCTCCGCGCTGTCGTCTAAGTGGTGGGCGAGGGCCACCTTGTTGCAGCCGAGATTTTTGGCGGCTTTGTTCAACGACCCGTGGCGCAGCTTCGAGCACAGCGCGCACGGGTTTTTTTCCTTGCGTATGTCAAATACCACCTGCCTTATATTCGTCTCTACAATGTGATACTCCACGCCGAGTTTCCCGCACAGCTCCCGCACCCCGGCGAAATCTATGTTGTCAAAGCCGCAGTCCACAGTTACGGCGATTATCTCAAAGTGTTTCGGGTAAAACTTCTGCAGTTTGGAGAGCCCGTACAAAAGCGTGAGGGAGTCCTTGCCCGCCGAGAGCCCGACGGCGATTTTGTCTCCCTCGCCGATCATATCGTATGTGTCGGCGGCCCTTCTCAAATGGCTCAAAATGCGTTTGGCTGTTATCATTTTCTGAATTTCCAGAATATATTGGCGGTATCGCCCAAACTTCTCTCGACCCTTTGAATGATCAGGAAATCCGGGTTTATTTCTTTTACGTAATTCACGTCGATGTCGTAATTCCACATATGATAAAATACGGACCTGTCGGAAGTCTCGGCTATGGGGGCCATCATCGATATGCTGAACGAATCCCGGTACATGAGTATCGTGGGTTTTGAGGCGTCGTTTCTCTGGTAATCGTGATACTGGTGATAAAAGCCCTCCTGATACGCTATTTCTTCCGTGTCGCCCCGGAACAGCTCTTTCACTGTGGGGTTTTTTATCCTCATGATGGGGGCCGTCTCCCTGTAGAGCTCCTGGTCGAACTCCAGCATGGGTATCAGATCGCCTCCACGCACATTTGCCTCATGCATGTCAAAAGCGGACAGGGGAAGGGGCTTGGCGGCGGGGAAGCTTTCGCCGATGTAATCGAAAATCTCGCAGTAACCGAAATACGCGCCGAGCTCGTTCCAGTGGGTGTCCGACCGGTTGTAGAGAAAATAGTTTTGTTTTTCTTTCATAAGCCTGTCGTACGGGTTTATGAATTTTACCGTGGAATTTTTGAATGCGGCAGTCAGCTGCTTTAACCTCGAGTTGTCGCCCACTTTCAAGTCGGCCCAAAAGTCCGGCATCGTCTCGGGATAAATCGTGTTGTGGCTCGGGGAAACGAAAAATATGACCTGTGTCGTAAGCCCGGCGTCGAAGAGCTGCTGCTGCAGGTTTTCCGACCACTGCCTGATCTGGTCGAGTTCTCCCTCGCCGAAAAGGCTGTTTCCCAAAAAGTCGGCGATCGTCTCGCTGTAGTGCAGGTGATTGTCCTTACCGACGTGTATGGGTCTGTCGCTCCTTTTTCCTCCGGAGTCCACCGGCACAATCAGCGGCTCGCTTTCTTCTTTTTTATTCGGGGACGCGGCGTACAGCTCGAGCGTGAAGGCTTCGTTTTTTTCGACGAACACCTCGACGATAAACTGCCCGTACAGCACCTTGGCGTAAGCGGGACTTATCCCGCCCTCGACTCTTACAGCGGCGCCTTCTTCGCCCCTTCCCGCCACGCAGTAACGGTCACGGGCCAAAAATGTGCAGTCAATCAGCTTCGGAGTGTCGGTTTTGCCCGTGAGCACCGGGGCGGCGGCCTCCGTGGAGGACTCCTGCAGAAGGTCCGCAGGGGGCGCGCTTTTTTTTGACAAAAGCGGGACCGTCAAAAGCGCCAGCATACTAAGCAAAAGGGCGAGCAGAATAAACAACAAAACGACAATTATCTGTTTGCGCATAAAAAATCTCCATATCATATAAAAAAATATATAAAAATCTATTGAAAATACGGCCCCGGTGTGATACAATGGATAAAACGCCAAATAAACAAACAAAAACAAATAAAAACAGGAGGTTATTTTCAAAATGTACGACATCACCAAAGCGCAACCCACCCCCGGCAACACACAATGGTTCCAGAACGACCGCTTCGGGCTGTTCATCCACTGGGGCACATACGCCTTGGCCGCGCGCCACGAATGGGTGAAACACATGGAGGCGATACCCGACGAAGTCTACGACAAGTATTTCAAGCATTTCGACCCCGATCTCTATGACCCGAACCTGTGGGCCAAAGCCGCTTCGGACGCGGGCATGAAATACTTCGTAATCACCACGAAGCACCACGAGGGCTTTTGCCTGTGGGACACGGACCTCACCGACTACAAGGCGACGAACACGCCCTACGGCAAAGACGTGCTTTCGCCGATGGTGGACGCTTTCAGGGGGCAGAACATGAAAGTGGGCTTTTACCACTCGCTTTTGGACTGGCACCACCCGGAATACACGTTGGATGCGTGCCACGCGCTCCGCAACAACGCCGCATACCGCGAAAAGGCGAAAGACAGGGAACTCGGCAAATATGTGGACTATCTCTGGGGACAGACGAAAGAGCTGCTCACGAGATTCGGAAAAGTGGACATACTCTGGTACGACTTCTCGGTTGGCGCCTCCGGCGAATTTCCCGGCAAGGGCAAAAACGAGTGGAGAAGCGAGGAGCTGATCAAATTCATACGCGGCCTGCAGCCCGAAATAATCATCAACGACAGGCTTGAAATCGACCAGGATGTAAAAACCCCCGAGCAGTATCAGCCCAGGGAATGGGTGAAAGTGGACGGCAAACCGGTGGTATGGGAAGCCTGCCAGACATTCTCGGGCTCATGGGGATACCACAGGGACGAACAGACCTGGAAAAGCGTGGATATGCTGATCCAGATGCTGATCGACACGGTGAGCAAGGGCGGCAACCTGCTTCTAAACGTCGGGCCCACGGGGCGCGGCGAATTCGACGAGAGGGCGCTCGCGTGCCTTTCCGGGATGGGCAAGTGGATGAAAAACCACAGCCGTTCGATCTATGGCTGCACGCAGGCCCCCGATGAATTTGCGGCCCCGAAAGACTGTCGGCTCACATACAACCCCGACAAAAACAGGCTGTATATCCATATGTTCAGCTATCCGTTCGGCGGATTTTTCATGGACGGCAAAGAGATATGCGACAAGATAGAGTACGCGCAGTTCTTAAACGACGCCTCCGAGATCAAATATTCCGTAAACAACGGAACCGTTTCGTTCAATATCCCGGTGGTAAAACCGAATGTGACCGTCCCGGTCATCGAAGTCTATCTCAAAAATTAGCCCATCTGACATTCTTTTAAAATTTTCTTTTCGTCCAAGCGCATAAATATCGGCTCGGCGCGGTTCAGCCTGACGCCCGGTTTCAATCCCCCGAAAACAAACGCGCTGTCATGGCGTTTCTCGGAGGCGGCAAGCTGTGAAAAGATCTTCGCGGAGGTTTCGGGGATTATCGGGGACAGAAGCACGCCCGCGATCCTGACGCTTTCCAGAAGGTTGTACAACACCGTGCCGAGCCGGTCTTTTTCGGCGCTGTCCTTGGCTAAAATCCAGGGCTCGGTTTCGTCGATATATTTATTTGCCCTGTATAAAAGCGCGAGTATCTCGGTTATCGCCTCGGCGGTTTTGTATTCTTCCATTGACGCCGCGTAATTTTTTGCCCTGCCGATAACCGTCTCTTTCAGCTCCCCGTCGAATTCGCCGGGGCAGAGGGGGGCGGGCGTCACGCCGTCAAAGTACTTTTCGGCCATGACCAGCGTGCGGTTTACAAGGTTGCTCAGGGTATTCACCAGATCCGCGTTGTATCTTCTCACAAAACCCTCGTATGAAAAAGAGACGTCGCGGTCATAGGGCATTTCTGCGAGCAGATAATAGCGCGTCGCGTCGGCGCCGAATTTGCCGATGAGAAAATCCGAATACACCACGTTGCCTTTGGATTTGCTCATTTTTTCGTCGCCGAACAGCCACCAGGGATGGCCGATTATCTGTTTGGGCGGCGCGACGCCCAGCCCCCACAGCATCACGGGCCAGTAAATCGAATGGAACCTTGTTATATCCTTGCCGATGACGTGCAGATCGCAGGGCCAGTATTTTTCAAATAATCCGGGCTGTCCGCCCGCGGCGGGATTATACCCGAGCGCGGTAATATAATTTGAGAGCGCGTCGATCCAGACGTAAACCGTCTTCCCGGGGTCGAACTCGACCGGAACGCCCCATTTCACATTCGCGCGCGAAACGCACAGATCCCCCACCCCCGGCTTTATGAAATTGTTCTGCATCTCGCGCATGCGCTGGACCGGTATCAAAAAATCCGGATTTTCGCCGACAAACCGCTCGAGCTGATTTTGATATTTAGACAGCTTCAAAAAATACGCCTCTTCGCTCTGCTCGCGAAGCTCCCCGCCGCAGTCGGGGCACAGGCCGCTCCCCGCTTCGGCTTGCGAGGGCGTGACAGCCGACTCGCAGGGCACGCAGTACAGCCCTTCGTAGAGCCCTTTGTAAATATCGCCGTTTTCGCAGAGTTTGACAAATATCTTTTTTACCGCTTCCACGTGATAGTCGTCGGTCGTCCTGATGAATTTGTCAAAGCTGATATTCAGTCCCGCGTAGGTGTTTTGGATTTTGTTTGTGATTATATCCGCGGACTGCTTGGGGGAAATGCCTGCCGATTCGGCGATTTCCTCGATTTTTTGGCCGTGTTCGTCCGTGCCGGTCAAAAAAAACACATCGAAGCCGCTTTGCCTCTTGAAGCGCGCTATCGCGTCGGCGTACACGATTTCATAGTCGTTTCCGATATGCGGCTGTTTGGATGAATACGCTATCGCCGTGGTTATATAGAATTTGTCCACTATGATGCCCTCTCCCCGTTTACATAGACTTCCCTAATGGCGCCTTCTTTGTCCATAATGACAAAATCGGCGTCTTTTCCGGTTTCGATCGAGCCTTTTTTGTCGTATATTCCCACGCATTCCGCGGGGTTCTTCGTGACTGTGAGAAGCGATTCCTCGAGGCTCCGGCCGGTAAAATCCATGAAATTCACGAGTTCCCTGTACAGATTCGACGTGCTGCCCGCGATGGTCTCGGTGCCGTCGGCGTTTTTTAAAAACGCCCTGCCCCCTTCGACAAAGACCCCCTTCGTCTCTCCGAGGCTGTACTGCCCTTCCGGCAGGCCCGCGGCCGACATGGAATCGCTGACCAATATGATCTTTTGGCAGCCTTTGGCCTTTTGAACCAAGCGGACCACTTCGGGGCAAAGGTGTATACCGTCGCAAATCAGCTCGACGTACGCATCGCCGGCTAGGGCCGCTCCCGCTGCCCCGGCGTTTCTGTGGTGTATGGGGGACATCGCGTTGAACAAATGCGTGAACGATTTCGCCCCGAGCCCGATCGCTTTTTTTATGGTTTCGCCGTCTGCCTCGGTGTGCCCCATCGAGATTGTCGCCCCTTTTTTTACGGCGGCGGCTATAAACTCAAAGGCGCCGGAAAGCTCCGGGGCCACGGTTATGTGCAGTTTCAGCCCGCAGCCGAGGGTCGCCTCCATTATCTCGCCGAGCTCGTTTAGGTCGGGCTCTTTTATGAATTGCGGCATGTGGGCGCCCGCCCTGTTTTTGTTTATGTACGGCCCTTCGAGATGTATGCCCGCGAAATTTATTTTCGCCTCGCTTTTCGCTTTTTTTGTCTCCTCGATCATTTTCATAATCAGGCCGAAAGGGGCCGAACTCGTACTCAAAAACAGCGTGGTCACGCCGTTTTTGGCGTAATACCCGCTCATTTTCACAAGCTCGCCGCAGTTTGAATTCATCATGTCGATCCCGTTTGCCCCATGCGAGTGGATGTCCACGAAGCCGGGAACGACTATATTCTCGGCTTCGCCGCGCGAGCTTCCCGTGTACAATATCTCCTCGAATTTTCCGTCTTCTACCGCGACGTCGGCCCTGATGAAGCTTTTTTTATAGGAATTGTATACCTTGGCGTTTTTTATGTGCATAGTTACACGACGTCTCCTTTTCTCTTGAGCTTGTAATCGCTGTTTTCGGAGCGGGGCTTTTTTTCTTTTCTTTTTTTGTTTTCGTCTATGATGATCTCCGGCGCCGCCCCGATATTTTCCACGTTTTCCGCAGTTATTATGACTTTTGCGATATTGGCGTTCGACGGGGATTCGAACATGACCTCCTGCAGTATCTTCTCGATGATCGTCCGAAGCCCCCTGGCCCCGATTTCGCGCTTGGCGGCGAGGCGGGCCACCGCGGCGAGCGCTTCTTCGGTAAACTCGAGTTCCATGTCGTCTATTTCAAAGAGCTTTTTATACTGCTTGACAATCGAATTTTTGGGCTCGGTCAGAATCCGGACATACGCCTCTTCGTTCAATTCGTCCAATGTGACAAACACGGGCAGCCTGCCCACCAATTCGGGTATGAGCCCGTATTTTATGATGTCGTGCGCGTCGACGTTTTCCAGTATCCTGTTTTGTTTTTTTTCTTGTTTTGTCTGCACATTGCCCAAAAACCCTATCACCGACGAGCCCAATTTCTTCTCGATGAGATCGCCTATGCCGTCAAACGAGCCGCCGCATATGAACAGGATATTTTCGGTGTTTATCTGTATGAAATCCTGGTTCGGGTGTTTTCTGCCGCCCTGCGGCGGGACGTTTGAAATCGTGCCCTCGAGGATTTTGAGCAGCGCCTGCTGCACCCCCTCGCCCGAAACGTCGCGCGTTATCGAGCGGTTTTCGCTGCGCCTCGAAATCTTGTCTATTTCGTCTATATAGATTATGCCGCGCTCGGCCCTGGCGATATCCCAGTCGGCGGCCTGAATCAGCCTCAGCAGTATGTTCTCCACGTCCTCGCCCACATAGCCGGCCTCGGTCAGCGTGGTGGCGTCCGAGATCGCGAAGGGGACTTTGAGTATTTTCGCGAGGTTTTGAGCCAGGTAGGTCTTGCCCACTCCGGTGGGCCCGAGCAGCAGTATGTTGCTCTTCTGGATCTCGACGTCGTTTTCCCCTTTTTGCAGTATCCGCTTGTAATGGTTGTATACCGCGACCGAGAGCACTTTTTTCGCCCGGTCCTGGCCTATCACGTAATCGTCCAATTTTTGCTTTATTTCCACCGGCCTGGGCAGGTTTGAGAACTTCAGTTCCTCGCCTCCGGCCGTGCTGATGGTGGTTTCGAGCTCTTCTTTGATTATTTCATTGCATTTTATCACGCAGCCGTCGCATATATACAGCCTCGTCGGGCTCTCTATGAACATTTTTATCTGGTCTTTGGTCTTCCCGCAAAAAGCGCAGAAAGCCTGCGGGGTCACTTTTCTGCCGCCCGAGTTCCCGCCCGAATATTTATAAGCCATTTGATTTTCCTCCGGATTATTATAATCTTTTCTCTAAGATTTTATCGATAAGGCCGTATTTGAGCGCTTCTTCGGCGGTCATGAAGTTGTCCCGGTCGCTGTCTTTTTCCACTTCCTCGACGGGCCTGCCGCAGTTTGCGGCCAATATTTCGTTGAGCTTGCGTTTTATCTGAATGATCCTGTCGGCATAGATCTTCATATCTGTGGCCTGGCCCTGCATGCCTGAAGTGGGCTGGTGGATCATTATCTCGCTGTTGGGAAGCGCGACCCTTTTGCCCTTTGTCCCCGAAGACAGCAAAAACGCCCCCATGCTCGCAGCCATGCCCATGCATATCGTCGAAACGTCGCATTTTATGTAATTCATCGTGTCGTAGATCGCCATGCCGGAGGATATGGAGCCCCCCGGGCTGTTGATATAGAAGCTTATCTCGGCGTCCGCGTCCTGGTGCTCGAGAAAAAGCAGCTGCGCCACGACCAAACTCGCGGTCACGTCGTTCACCTCGTCGCTCAGCATGATTATCCTCTCGTTGAGCAGCCTCGAAAAAATGTCGTAGGACCTCTCGCCCCTGTTGGTATTTTCAATCACTATCGGCACCAATGCCATAAATCAATCCCCTCCCTAAAAGCAAAATTTTTTATTCTTCTGTTTCCTCGTCTTCGTATTCGTCCTCGTCCTCGTCGCCGTGGTCATGGTCGTGATCGCGGCCGCTGCGGCTTTCTTTCAGTTCCCGCTCAAATTCCTCGCGGCTTTTTTCGATTTCCGTTATATTCGCGTTCGCTTTCAAAAATTCCACCGTTTTTCTCACGGAGAGATCTCCCTGTATCGCCGCCGCGTCCATGCGCCCTTTCATTTCGTCTTTTTCGAGCTTATACATCTCCGCCATTTTGTCGTATTCCTGCTCTATTTCCTCTTCGGAGGCGCTGATGTTTTCCAGGGCGGCTATCTTTTCAAGGGCAAGCCTCATCTTGACCTGCCTTTCGGCCCTGCCGGCAAACTGGGCGCGGAGGCTTTCGGGCGTCATGCCCGTATATTTCATGTACATATTCATGTCGATGCCCTGGCTCTGCATTCTGTACGCGTACTCCTGTATCTGGGCGTCGGTTTCGGTTTGTATCATTACATCCGGGATATCGGCTTTGAAATTCGCGATTATCCCGTCGACGAGCTGCTCTTCAAGCGAATATTCGGCGCGGTTTTTGTTTCTTTCCTTTATCTTTTCCCCGACGTCGGCTTTGTACTGTTCCAAAGTGTCAAATTCGGAGACGTCTTTGGCGAACTCGTCGTCGAGCTCGGGCAGTTCCTCGTATCTTATCGAATTGAGCTTGACTTTGAATACCGCGTCCTTGCCTTTGACGTCCTCGCCGTGATAGTCTTCTGGGAATGTTACAAAAACTTCAAACTCTTCGCCGATATTTTTGCCTGATATCTGTTCCTCGAAGCCCGCGACAAATTCGCCCGCGCCGAGTTTTAATTTGTGATCTTCGCCCTTACCCCCTTCAAACGGCGCCCCGTCGACAAAACCTTCGTAATCGATCCTGACTTCGTCGCCTTCTTTTGCCGCTCTGTCGGTTATATCGAGGCTGCGGGCGTTTCTTTTTTGCACCAGGGCGATCTCGCCGTTTATATCCTCTTCGGATACCGTGACGGTGGTCCTTTGGACCTCTATGCCTTTATAGTTTGTTATTTCGACTTCGGGTTTCACCGTGTATTTGGCCGTCACGAAAACCCCGTTCTCATCTATCGACTTCACGTCTATTTCCGGCTTTGAAACCGGGCTTATCCCCGACTTGGCGACGGCTTCTTCGACTGCTTCCGGCAGCAGTTCGTTTAAGGCTTCTTCGTTGAATATCCCTTTGCCGTACAGTTTTTCGATGATGTTCCTGGGCGCTTTGCCCTTTCTGAATCCGGGGACGCTGAGATTGGGTGCCTTTGAGCGGAAAATTTTCGTCACCGTCCCGGCGAACAGCTCCTTGTCGATTTCGATTTCGAGTGTCGCCGTGTTTTTTTCCGATGTGTCAACGCTTACTAAATTCATTGGTTTTTCTTTCCTCCGTGTGTTTTCATTTGATATATTTGATATATATTTTTTATTATATTATTTAACGTGAGTTCGATGGGAAAAACAATGGAATTATGACGATTTTACGCGGTGTTTATCGTAGGGGACGCGCCCCTGCGCGTACCGGGAGAGTCTGATTTTACGCTGGCTTTAGAAGGCGGTATGCGCGGGGGCGCATACCCTACATAATAT
>Ga0123356_10008269_pt1 | contig 10353 bp, 8 predicted proteins | sample TergutEmb28metaG_2_FD_92546 | JGI IMG/M metagenome (GOLD analysis project Ga0123356, IMG submission 92546) | Embiratermes neotenicus P3 segment gut microbial communities from Petit-Saut dam, French Guiana - Emb289 P3 | ecosystem: Host-associated > Arthropoda: Insects > Digestive system > Gut ... | reverse complement strand
TAAAAAAATAAAACGAGGAGGAATACAAAGATGAAAAAATTTCTGGTTTTTGCCTTAATTTGCCTGACAATGATATTTACAGCTTGCAATAACGAAAAACCAAACGCAAATACGGACAATAATCCCACAGAAACAAACCAAAACGAAACAAAAAACGAAGATATCCGAACAACTGCGGAAATACCGGATAATTTGCCGGAAAAAGATTTCGGCGGATATAATTTTCGCATATATATACGCGGCGGAGTCGATACGCCGTCTGAGGAATTTTATGTGGAAAGCGAAACGGGCGACATATTGGACGACGCCAAATACAGGCGGAGAATAAAAACAGAAGAGAGATTCAATATAAAAATCGACGAAATATCCTACGATTACAACGATTCACCCGCTTCCGCCGCGCAGAAATCGATTTTGGCCGGCGACGACGCGTTCGACCTCGCGGGCGTGCACGGGGCCAGTATGTCGGCTTTGGCGCAGAGGGAACTGCTCGTCGACTGGATCGAATACATGCCCTACGTGAATTTCGACGCGCCGTGGTGGCCCGACGACGAAGCGAAAAGCATGCGGATCGGCGGCAAGCTCTATTTCAACATAGGGGAGCTCACTTACGCCAATACTTCGGGGGCGGCCTGTATGCTCTTCAACAAAGATTTGTTTAAAGATTTGGCTATCAAATACCCGTATGACGACGTCGTCGGCGGCACTTGGACTTTGGACAAGTTTTCATCCATTGTAAAACAGGGAATCTTGGATTTGAACGGCGACGGTGTGATGACCCCCGAGGACGACCGGTACGGGCTGGAAATCTACCATGATACGGTGTATCCCGTCAATGTGTTTTTTTGCGGCGGCGACAAAGTCATAACGGTGCGCGACGACGGCAGCCTCGAACTCACGGCGTATACGCAGCGGACAGTTGACATATTCGGCAAATTTTTTGACATGATGAGCGGCGGCGGCGGATATGTGTTTTACGACGTTTCCAAACGGACGGATTTTTCGCGCACCGCATTCAGGGAAGGCCGGGCGCTGTTTTACGCGGGGCTTTTGACCCATGTTGTGACCCACAGGGATTCCGAAATCGATTTCGGGGTGGTGCCCTGTCCGAAATATGACGAATCCACGCCGAAATATTACGCAAATTCGTACTTGGGCTCAAGAGTGTTCGGCGTGCCGGTCACGGCGCCCGATACCGAAAAGATAAGCATAATAGTCGAAGCGCTTTCTTTGGAAGGGTACCGTTTGATCAAACCCGCCTATTACGAAGAGGCGCTGAAACGGAAATTTTCGCGCGACGGCGAATCCGCGGACATGCTCGATTATATAAGGGAAGGGATAGTTTTTGAGTTCGCCCAGTATTTTGGCAATGTGGGCGGGAACCTGCAGTTCATCGGGCAGCAGCTCATAACCCAGAGGGAACCGAATTTCGCGTCGTTTTATGAAAAAAACGAAGGCGCGGTACAAAAAAACATAGATAAAATAAACGAAGAATACGGCCATTAAGCTGACAAATAAACAAAAGAAAGAGGAATGATATCATGAAAAAATTCTTTTTAAGCGCGCTCGTGGATTTTCCGGACGACGCAAATTCTTTATACGACGAACAAAGCTTGGACGCCATGGCAAAAACGCTTCGCGAAATAGGCGTCAAAAGGGTCCATTGGCAATGGTATCCCGACCTTAGGGACGGGTATTTCTGGGAAAATTCGGCGCCTGTTTTTGAAAACGCGAAAAAAACGGCGCAGAACCTGCCGGAAATGAACCGCTCTTTTGTCAAAGCGGCAAAAAAATACGGCCTGGAAACGGTGGCGGTCATGAGGCCGCTCGAAGGGGGGAACTGGCCGGCGTTTTCGCCGTGGTACCCCCACGTCGGCAAACGTCCGGGCGGAATCCCGCATATCGGCGGCGATGTGCGCTGGGTCACGTATTTTTTGCTGGACCACCCTGAAATGCGCGTAAAGCGCAGAAGTTTTGACATAGACCCAAACGCGAAAAACAAGACGATCGGCTCCGTCAAGTTATACAAACAAAACGATTACCTCGCGAATATACGCAAAGAAGATATCGTCATATATGTTTCCGGCGACAACAGCCGCTACCGCCGCTATGAAGGGGATTTCACCTTTGCGGAAGGTAAGGAGCGCTGCGGCGAAACGGTCGTGACGGAAAATCAGGTATTCGCGAAAAAAGACGAGCTCATTGTGACGCTGACACTCGGCGGATTGAATATCAAGGAGCAGTACGCCGCCCTCGCGGTGACCGGCCGCGAAGGCGCCGATCCCGCGGGGCAGTTTTGCAACACGGCATACGGGTCCATACGCTGTTTTGATCCCGAAGGCAGCGAAATATGCGCCACTCCCGGCCAGTTTGTATTTAAATTCAATTGGGCTTTAGACCCGCTCGAATGCGGATTCAATTTTGACGACGGTTTCGGCGACACCGGCGCGATCGTTCTCGACCGGCCCGGAGCCACGGAATACATAGCGATAAGCAAGGGCAAAAACGGGTATCTCCCGGGCACGCTGTGCGAATGGGAACCAGAAGTGCAAAAATATTGGTTTTCCCAGCTCGAACAGGCGCTGGACGAAGATTTCGATATGTACTCCAACCGTATAGAGTGCCATTCCGCCATGACCGACGAGCCGTATGCATACGGCTACAACGACTGCATCAAAAAAGAATACGAAAAACGTTTCGGGCCCTGTGACGAACAAAACATCGACTCCGTCAAATTGGCTGAAATACGCGGTGACAAATTCTCGGAGATTTTCGCCGAGGGCGCGCGTAAAGTGCGTGAACGCGGCAAAAAGATTGTGGCGATGTTGAATCTTGAAATGCTGCACAAGCCCATACCCTATTCGCGCCGGCTGGCATACCCCATGAACGTGGACTGGCAGTGGCGGCGCTGGCTGGACGAAACGCGGCCCGACGCGATAAACCTGCGCACATTCACATATACGCCGGAATTTGTATTCAACGACCCGCAGAGCATGGCTATAATCAATACCGCGAAACAATACGGCGTACCGCTCATTTATGAGCGGTATGTGAGCGAAAACTTCCCGGCAGAATATAAGCGAATAAAAGATACGGGTTTGTTTTCTTCCTGTATATTGTATGAAGTGTGCTCGGTTATGAAAAGCGACGGCAACGGAGGGGTGACGATAACGCAGCCCGAAATGATAAACGAGCTGCAAAAAAATCTTGGTTAAAAAGATATTTTTAATGTTGCGATTTCCCATGCTCCCATATCGAAATTTATGATTCCATCGCCGATTTTTATTTGTTTTTCAAGCGGCTTGCCTGTAAAATCTATTACCTGCGCTTTTTGAACCTGTTTTACGGTTTTCACGCTGCACGATGTCATAAGTCCGTCGCACTCATATACCCTTGCAATCAAAGCTTCATCTTTTATATATGCCGCCGAAAGCATTACGTTATAATTATTTATTTTCAAGCATGATAAAGCCGGGGGATATATCGTTTCATTCATTTGATAGCGAACCGACGTTATGAGAGGAGCGCGTTGCATATGCAGCATACGGGCTGCCTGCGCCGCACCGTCGTCTTTGTCCAATACCGCGACGGCGTATTCGAAATGCTGTTCCCCGGTGCCGGAAAAATCTTTGCCAATCTTCGTAACCCACTGTTCCGTCCGGGCGCTCATATCAACGCTTCGGTAGAGCAACTGCTCAATTTCGCCTTTCCCCGGCTCACTGCGGCAGAACGAATTCAAATCTCCTTGCAAAAGCGCCATATTGCCCTCTCCGCAGATATAGCGAACATATCCGTTCGCATAAAAGCCGTATGTCAGGTTTCTTTCCCAAAAGCACTCCATATTTTCACCGCGATTCGGATATGCGTAAAGTATTTTTTCGACTTCGCGATTTTCTTCTCCGAACGGTATGCTTGCTTTTATCATCGGTTCTTTTGCACAGGGAAGCGAAATCATATAATATCCCTCGCTTTCGCGGTTGTCAAGTGTCAGATTATATTTAATAACAGGGGAATCACGCGTAATGATCGTTTCCAATCGTACCGGCGATAATCCTATTGTGCCCTCTGTTATGAAACGATAACGCAATGGTCCGTATTCTATATACAAAACATTTGAGGTACGCATAATTTCTATTGATTTGGGTTCCCAGTTGTACAGCCATGTATCAGTCGGCTCGGTATGGTAAAACCGCAGCTGGCATATTTCGGATTGCGCAAGTTTTTTCCCGTCCGGATAAGCCAGCATTACAACGACGCCATTTTCGACTGCCGCCGTGAACACGCCGTTATTGATGACGAAATTTGATATGTCCGCCGCATTTTCAGGTATTTGCATTGGTTTGCCGTCAAACTGCACCGACACTGATTCATAACCCATTGCGGGAACAGTAATGGGAACGGCTACGCGAACCTCGTTAAATTGCTTGTTTTTATATCCTTTATCTCCGTTAAACATTTCGGTTATCTGCCACGGCAGTATTTTTCCCGAAGAATCGCGGAGAACAAGCCCGTTGACATGATAAGGCGACGTGATGTGCAGTTCTACCGGCTCGCTGAGCTCAAAACCATTCGTGTTGATAACGACATGGGATACCTTGCTCAGTCTGGCGGCTTGCTGGGCAATTGCGTCTGTGCGGCGAGTGCGTTCTTCACCCAAAAGGACAATGGTAGCTTCTGCAAACGCCAAAATTTCGTCATAATCCCTTTCAAGCAAATGTTGCATGGCATGGCCGGAAAATGCAAACAAGCGGTCCCATAACATATCAATCGTATCTTTCCCGGAATCGAGCCCCATAGATTGCATAATAACGCCCAACCGTTCGTTTATCAAAAGCAATCTTTCCGCAATTATTCGCATTCGGCGCAATGACTTGTCTACCCGCACGGGCGCATTGAACGCCAACTCAGCCTCGTCTACCGGACCTTCCCATACCGGGAGTTCCTGCCTGCTTATTTCCTCAAAATATTTGTCGAAGCTTGAATAAACCATCTGACTTGATTCGTTCGCATTCCAATCCGCGATAAATCCGCTCAAATCAATATCATGGTCATAAATATTTTTGTTTGGCAGCGAATCGTCAAGGCCTACATTGAGTAAAATCCGGTCTGTCGAAGCGCGTCCAAGTTTGTCAGCGATGTCTTCGTTGATGAAACTAGCTTTTTTTTCTGACCATGTATCCAAATTTGCCCAATCGGCAATCACGCAGCCGCCGTACAAACTCCGCGATGCGATTATTCTGGAACCGTCCAAGCCCCGCCATATGAACTCGCCCGGCACCCCCATGAGGTCCATTGATGCATGAGGACGGGAGAAACGATAATAATTATGTCCCATGTTTTTTAGTATCTGCGGCATTTGCGAAAAACCGATGGCGGTGTCGGCGTTAAAATATACAGGTATGTCATCAAGTCCGAATTTTTCCTCAAACACGCGTCTGCCGGCAACTCCGTTGCGTATGAGCAATTCGCCGTCAAAATCCGCAGGTCTCGCAAGAGCCATTCCGCCGTTGGCCACCGATATACGCCCTTCCCGAACCCGCCGTTTAAATTCGTCTGCGCGCGCCGGACAATATTGTTCAAAGACAATAAGGCTGTGAAGCACATTGTCGATTGTCAATGTATATTCCAAGTCGGTATTCATCAGATCAAGCGCTAAACAAAAGCCCTCGATATAGCGCCATATGTGCCATTGACGGGAGTTAGTCCAAGCATGGTCGTGGTGAGAATATGGAACAACATGGATTTTTTTGATTTCTTCAAGCGTTTTCACAATTTATTTCTCCTGACAATCTATTTCAATTTTATTTTGATTATATTATATATCATTTAAACACTATTTGTCAATAAAATTTGAAATAAAAATATTGACAGCCAAAATGATATGATATATAATAAAATCAGCGTTATATAAAACACAAATCTAAATTAATTGAGGTAAAATATGAAAACCGTATATAAAAACTCAGTTTTATTCGTTATGATTTTAATTTTAACTATAATCCCTGTTGCGGGATGTAAAACCAATACGCCGGAAAACATTGAAAAAACCGATTCTTCCGTTTTTGATTCTAATGCGACTGAACCAGATACCATAACAGAAACAAAACCTTTGTATTACGCCGCCGATTATCTTCCGGATATAACTTACGGAGGCTATGAGTTCCGCGTAGTAACGCCGCCGAACGGTGCATATAGTATGATGAGCCTGGAAATAGAAATAGAAGAAGAAACCGGAGATATTTTATTTGACGCCATATATAAAAGAAACCGGATTATTGAAGAAAAGTATGATATAGTATTTAAGGGGACGGTGCTCGGCGATGTGTGGGCTTGTTTGGGCGGGTTCCAGAAAAGTGTCCGCGCCGGTTCCGACGATTTTGATTTATGTACGCTGCTTCCCCGCGACGCTTGGGCGCAAGCTCTTGAGGGAACCATCGTGCCGGTAAACAGGCTCCCGTATCTTGATATTACGCAGCCTTGGTACGCTCATGACGTAAACAGTCAAATATCCATCGGCGGCAAATACTTTTTCGTTTACAGCGACGAGTGCCTGAATATGTTCGAAGGAACATCCTGTGTGATGTTCAATAAAAATTTAGTTAAAGACTTGGGATTTGAAGATATGTATAATCTTGTAAAGACGAACAAATGGACGGTGGATCAATTTTTTTCCTACGCAAAAACAGCGACGGCTGATTTGGACGGCGACGGAGTGATGACCGAAGCTGACCGATACGGAATAGTGGCGATAGACAGCGAATTGTTTCCTCCTTTTTGGGTAGCGAGCGGAAATAAAAATGTAAGCAAAGATGAAAACGACATGCATATATTCACCGGGCAAAACGAAAAAATGTATTCCATCCTTGACAAAATTTACGAAAACCTATTCACCGGGCAAATAATATATTTTAACGGGTATGATAGTAAATCCAAGCTGTTCGGCAACGACCCGCTTCAAGTTTCCGCGATGCAGTTCGCAAGCGGTTTCGGATTGTTTCACGTAGACGGATTAAAATCCATTCCTCTGCTTCGGTCAATGGAAGCGGATTTCGGGGTACTACCTATCCCTAAATATGACGAAAAACAAGAAAAATATTACTCGCCATCCGGTCGTGGCTGGCTGAACTGCGCGCCAGTCACCACACCCGACCTTCAACGCACAAGCATTATAATGGAAATTCTTGCAGTCGAATCCAAAAACTACACTCTCCCCGCATATATTGAAATCATGCTTCGCACGAAATACGCGCGCGACGAGGAATCCGAAGAAATGCTCGATATAATTTACAATGGCAGGACTTTGGATCTGGGCGAGACTTTCTATTGGCCTGTTATAGGAACTATGTATGAACAAACTTTGCACAATAAAAACAACAATTTTGTTTCCGTCGTGGAAAAAAATTTGGACAAAATAAACAATGCGATTCAGAAAGCTAACGAAACGGCGTTATCTCTCGATTGATTTGATTCATGGGTTATCGAAAAATTCAACACCATTTTTTCGCTTTTTATTTGCACACCTCGAAATTTTTCGCTAATAATCCAATGGCTTGTCTTTGAGGTTTTCCACTATGCGAACCGCGATGGCCAATGCTTGTTCGCGGGCGGCCGACGCATAGAGCGCGGCTTCTTCGGCGGCTGTAGTGGCACGGGGGGAAAACATATTATTACCCATTCCGGTTATGATCTTGTTTGCCGCCATAAAGTACACAGACGGTTTCGCCCATTCGGATATTTTATCGTCGTCCGCGAATTTTGCGGGCATTGCAAAGTTAAGCGTGTAGTTTCCGTCTGTCTCAAGCGTCCACTCTTTTATGTAGGCGGCTTTCAACACGCGGGTCAGCATAGTCGCCGCTTGTTCCCGGTTTAACAACACATCCGGCGAAAACTTGTCTGCCTTCGTCCCCGCCGTAATGCCGACATTATAGGCTTTTAATACTTCCGCGTCGTTTGTGTCGGTAAACGGATTGGTCGAAGCGGGAGTCGCTTTCGTGCCGGTCAAAAGCTCATACAGTTTGACGCTGACAGCCGCGAATTCGCGCCGGGTGATGGGCTTTGCCAAATCCTGCCCTTTCAGACAGTCGGGGATAAGTCCCATCGCGTTGGCCTTTTCAAGCTCATCCTGTGCCCAGCCGGAGCCCGTCGCGCCACTCACGGTAAACGGAACGGACATGACAAGGGTTTCATCGCTGAAACTAATATCCGTGGAATACAAACGCATTTCAAATTCGCCGTTTTTATTGGGAGCGTATAATTGAACGGTGCTGCTGCCCTGCGAAACGCCCGTATATTCTCCGTTGCCGCTATCGTGTTTTGCGCCCTTTTCATAAATACCGATACACGCCCTCACTTGAACCATTTGTTCTGTTATGCCCGATACGGATACCGTGATGGTTTCCATAGCTGTATAAGCTGATTTATTCAGAGATATAGCCCCGGATTTTTCGATTTTCCCCACTGTAAAAGAAATATATGTTATAACCTTGCAAGTAGTCCCGTTCCAAAGCACCAGTTCCCAATCGCCGCTCTCCGGGGGCGCTCCGAATTCCACTCGTTTTGCTATTTCGTCGTAAAGCGGAATGCCGCCCAAAAAATCGTCAACCTCCGCGCCTTTTTCGCGGACGTTCAATTCTATGACGTCCTCTAACATTTTTTCGGTAATACCCGAAAGCGTTATCACCATGTTTTCATCGGGGTCAAAGTTGCTTTTTTCAATTTGAATCCACTCGTTGCCATAAGCCAGCGCGGCCAAGGGGAGAAGCGACAGGCACATCACAAGTGCCAGAATAAAGGATAATGCTTTTTTCATGGGGGCCTCCTACTTTATTTTATTATTTTTATTGTTTTTATCGGATCAGGCTTTTCAGATTTGCGATTTCCCTGGGCAGATGAATGTCATAAGGTTCCCAGCCAATCCATTCGCCGCTGATATAGGCGTCGTATTTATAGTCTTTCAACAAGGTCAGCGCGGCGGCGTGATCTACGCCCCCCTCCCCGACCGGCATGAAATTCAAGCGCTTGCCGTCATGAACGCCGTCATGGACATGCACATGCCTGATCCATTGCTTTAATTTATGAAAAGCTTCTTGAATCGTACAGCCCGCGCTTAAAGCAGGGTGCATAATATCCCAATTCACGGCAATAAACCGGTGAGAAACGCCGCGCATGATTTTTGCGACCCATTCCGGGTCGCTCCAATCGTCGTGAGTTTCGAGGCATATGACGGTTTGGTGAGCAGCGGCGTAATCCGAAAGTTTCAGCAATGCCCCCACGATAGAGTCAAAACTTTTTTCGCGGTCCATACCGCTTGGTATAGTTCCGCCAAAAACCCGAATCACAGGAGCGCCGAGTTCAGCGGATAAATCGATTGCCTGCTTCGCCCGGGTTATATTGTCTTCAACGGTTTCGTGGTTTGCAAATTCACATGATGTGGCGACGCAGCAAATATCAATTTCCGCTTCGGCTGCCTTTTTTTGTATATCCCTCAAATATTGCTTATCCGCTGTCGGTTCTATGCCGTGTTTGTGTCCCGCACAGATTCGCGGTTCGATACCGTCGTACCCGTATTTTTTTGCGATGCCGATAAATTCCCCGATATCAGCTTCAGGGCATGAAAAACTCATGAACGAAAAACGCATGGTTATCCTCCTTTTTTACCATTACTTTGTCGTCAGATGTTGTTTTACCTCTTCTTCTGTGATTTTTAAATTCTCAGCGATATCTTGAATTGTCATATTGGCAATTTGATATAACGCCTTTATCATTCCTTTGATTTCGCCTTCAGCTTTTCCTTCAATTTTTCCTTCAGCTTTTCCTTCAGCTAATATCTCTTTTTGCCTTTCCTCTGATATAAATCTCGTGTAACTGTTCATAATATCCTTGCCTCCTTTGCTTTTTTTCACTTTTTCCAATAATGACTCCGCACATGATCCCCTCATCGCGTGCCATATTCGCCTGCCCTCGTTTGTACCGAAATCTATTCTATCTCGGCGTACGATTCCGGTGGGTCCAATCCGCTATTCGCATTTTTAATACATATATTCTATCATAAATTTTCATTTTATACAAGCAAAAAACAAAAAAAATATTGCATAAACCAATTCGCTGTGATATAATCAAATAAACGAACCGAGAACCGAAAACCAAAAAACACAAGGGAGAAAAACAAAATGCGTGAAATAACAATCGACGAACAGTTCAAGGCGCTGCTGCCCGCGCTCGACGCGCAGACATACGCTCTGCTGGAAGAGAGCCTGCTCGCCAACGGATGCCTGCACCCGCTGGTGCTGTGGAACGGAGTGCTCATCGACGGGCACAACCGGTACGAGATATGCCAAAAACACGAAATCGAAT